>Ga0334885_1000412_pt1 | contig 76424 bp, 79 predicted proteins | sample GraSluR1_MG_8_FD_207233 | JGI IMG/M metagenome (GOLD analysis project Ga0334885, IMG submission 207233) | Sludge microbial communities from methane-producing bioreactor in Wageningen University, Netherlands - Granular Sludge_31_05-R1 | ecosystem: Engineered > Bioreactor > Anaerobic >...
GGTTTTGTGCCGTTATGGCGAAATCCGTGATCCTGAACGAATCGTAGCTCGATGCAGGAGCATGGTTACCGTCCCTGACCCATACGTTGACCTGGTTTGCACCGACGTCAGCGTTTGTGGTCGTCCACGACCATGTATTGTCGGTGTTCCACCCTCTCTTCTCGACCCAGGCGTCGCCTGTAGAGGGTCCCTTCAGCCAGAACCTGTACTGTATTGGGTCTCCATCCGGATCCGTCGCGCTGGCGGTCCATAATATCGACGTTCCCGGGCTCTGGGGGCTCGCCCTGTCGGGGTTCAGTGAGTTGGCGACCGGCGGCTGGTTTTGTGCCGTTATGGCGAAATCCGCTATCTTGAACGAGTCGTAGCTCGATGCAGGAGCATGGTTACCGTCCCTGACCCATACGTTGACCTGGTTTGCACCGACGTCAGCGTTTGTGGTCGTCCACGACCATGTGTTGACCGTGCTCCACCCTCTCTTCTCGACCCAGGCGTTCGCTGTAGAGGGTCCCTTCAGCCAGAACCTGTACTGTATTGGGTCTCCATCCGGATCCGTCGCGCTGGCGGTCCACATTATGATGCTACCCACATCCTGTGGGCTTGTCATGTTCGGCGTGAGATCCAGGGCGACCGGCGGATCGTTGGCCACCGCCCCGGAGATCGCGATGGCTCCCAGGATCAGTAGCGTAAGAGCGAATCGCGATAAGTACCTGTAACAGCCTTTTGCAAAATGGCCGGATCCGCCTCTTGGCCTGGTCCCGGCACTCTTCCTCAATGAGGGATCTTTCATCTCAATTACCTCTCAGCCTTTGACATAGAATATCATTCAGACAAATTCGTTCTCTGATCCAATCGGTGGTCTGAGCTTTTAAGTATCTATTTTTCACATCAGACTCCCGTCGGTCCTGCCCCTCTCTCTCTAGTTTCATGTGAAAGAGATGTAAGGTCTGCGTAGATATGCAATTTAATCTACATGTTTCTCATGCCAATAAAGTCTGTCGGATGAAGAGATATCGAGGTGAATTGTCCCTAAAGAGCCGTCTTCTCGAGTTTAAACCCCTGAAGACTCCGGCGATCCTCAGGGCCGTTGGCCTTGAGGAGGACCTTATCTGTCTGTCGTCGGATCGGTCCCGCGCCGGAGAGCTGGGAAAAAAGAACAGAAGATCAGGCGAAGGGATGCTTCGCCGAGTCCTTCTTCGCGAGCGCTTCTTTCACCGTCGGCTCGCCTTTCATCGCTCTCTCTATGGCGAGCTTCGTCGCCCTGTAGTTGTAGTCGGCGACCTTCTTTTTGTCTTTGGCGTCCCACTGGATGAAGACCGAGACTATGATGAGGAGGTCCTCGGCCTCATCCTCGGGGATCGTTCCCTCCGCCACAGTGTCCATCACCGCCTTGGCCACCGCCGCCTGGGCGGGGCCGAAGATCATAAGGGCCTGGGCGGCGTTGGTGATCGTCACCTTGTTAACCATCAGGGTGGCGGGCTTGGTGATGAGGTTCGGCTCCAGGACCGCGAGAAGGGGGGTGTGGCCCATCCTCGGCGATGCCAGGGAGGCGACGAATGCCTCCTCGACGGCGGTACCCTTCCTCCCTATTACGAGGTCGATGTGGGCGATCTCCGCCCCCTCTCCAGCAAGCGCCTCTCCTATGAGGGCTTTTTCGAAATGATGAGTCATCTCTCTATCTCCCCGGGACTGATAAAGGTCTATAGCCGTCAGTCTCCCCTCGTAACTTAGGGACTATGTTTTATATATTTTCTTTAGAGATCGTCTCTCTGGAGGATGAATCGATCGATGAAGAACGTCGCATGGGCCGTCACCGGGGCGGGCCACTATCTGGCCGAGAGCGTGGCGGCGATGAGGGAGGTATCCCGGAAGAACAGGGTCTGCACCTTCGTCTCGCGGGCCGGGGAGGAGGTCGCGATGATGTACGGCATCTTCGATCGGCTATCAGAGATCTCGGGGGGAGGGTACCTCGAGGAGATATTTTTCGAGCGGGAGGAGGGGGCGAGCAGCCCCAAGGCCGGGAGGTTCATGATGAAGAGGTTCGACCTATTGATCATCGCCCCCGCTACCGCCAACACCGTCGCGAAGATCGTCTGCGGCATAGCCGATAGCCTCCCGACGAACGCCGCCGCCCTCGCCAACAAGGCGGGGGTTCCCGTCTACGTCCTCCCTACAGACGTCCGGGATCGGGCTGAGACTGAGCCCCCCTGCACCATCGACAGGGATCTTTGCAGGCGGTGCGATGTCTGCGAGCCGAAAGAGGCCTGTCCAAAGGGCGCCATCGGGGAGCAGATCGACCTGACGATCTGCGACGGCTGTGGGGTCTGTGCGGACCTTTGCCCCTTCGGCGCCATAAGGAAGGTCGAGATCACAGTGGTGACAAGGCCCCTGGACAGGGAGAATATCGAGCGGCTGAGGGCGATCACTGGGTTCACCGTCCTCGAAGGGCCTGAGGATATAGGGCGTTTCTTCTGACGGGATAGATGGCCGCATTGATGAGGCATCGACGGGGCCGGGCCGGACCTGATCTTTGGTGCTGGTCCGAGGTGTAAGGTTTATCATCTAATGGTCAGATACGCCGGGGCAACGATGGAAGTTCTGGTAGTAAATAACTACGGTCAGTTCAACCACCTGATCCACCGGAGCATAAGGGAGATCGTCCCCGCGAGGATCATCTCCAACGAGACGCCGGCAGAGGAGATCGAGGCAGACGGTCTGATCCTCGGGGGGGGACCCACCCTCGGCCGGGCCGGAGAATGCAGAGTGTACCTGAAGAAGCTCGACATCCCGATCCTGGGGATCTGCCTGGGCCTGCAGGTGATGGCCGAGACCTTCGGAGGACGGGTCGAGAAGGGGGCGGTCGGCGGGTACGCCGAGGTGGATGTAGAGGTGCTGGAGGAGGACGATATCCTGAAGGGTCTCCCCCCGAAGATCAGGACTTGGGCCTCCCACGCCGACCAGGTCGTCCGCCTTCCGCAGCAGTTTCGGGTTCTTGCGAGGTCACAGGTCTGCGAGATCGAGGCGATGCGCCACGAGATGCGCCCCCTCTACGGCGTCCAGTGGCACCCAGAGGTCGTCCATACCGAGGGAGGGATCCGGCTCCTGGAGAACTTCATCGACGTCTGTCGGGAACGGAGATAGGGGTCGTTGAACCGAGCTGATAAAAACGAGTTCCTGGCCGACCTGGAGTCTCAGCTGGAGGGGGCCGAGTCCTTGGCAGCAGACGATCTGGCTCGCGAGATAAGGGAGATAGGCTTTCGGTGCCGGCGTTGCGGCGAATGCTGCCGGGGCGTGGAGAACAGCGTCGCCGTCTTCCCCTTCGAGATCAGGGCGATCATAGCCGAGACGGGCGAAGGCTGGCTTGAAGCCGCCGGGCCCCCCGAAGAGGGCGAGTGGGATTGCGAGGGGAACTTTCACACCCTGGAGTGGCGGCTCGCAAAAGCTGGCCGGGACTGCAAATACTATTCTGAGGACGGCTGCAGGATCTATGGTGTGAGGCCGCTCCTCTGCCAGACCTATCCCTTTTACCTGGAGGAGGGGCGCCTCTGCCGGTCTGAATGCCGGGGGCTCGGAGGCGAGATCGGCCACTCGGAGGCCACGAGGCTCGCCGAGCTTCTGAAAACAAGGCAGATCGTCGAGATCCGGGAGGCGATGGAACTCGTCTGGAGGTATGACGACTTCGAGAGGGGCGAGCCCTCGCCACGCGGCAAGTGCGTCGTCCACGACGGCGAGGGGGAGCACGTGATCGAGTGGTCCGAGATTCCGGGGGCTCTCGGCTGCCGCCTCAGTCTTTTCAAGGGGGCGTAGACCGCCCCTGCTCTTTTACCGACCCTCATCCAGGGCCTCATACTCCAGGGTGCTGATGGCATGCTTGAAGACGATGATCTTTTTTCCCTTCCCGACGTCCAGGAGGAGCTCGTAGTTGTTGTGAGATTCAAGCTTGGCTATCAGGGGCCTTCCGTCCATCAGCCTGATCGTCACCTTCTGGCCGACGGCCTTGGGGATGAACTGCTTCGGCCTGGCCGTCTCCTTCTTCGTCTCTTCTTCTCCCTCTCCTCTCGTATCCATGAACATCACAATCAACTCCTAATGACCGCAGATCGTCCCTTCTATGAGGTGCCTTCCCTCTTCCGATCGAAATAGGGGGGGCTCCCAGTCCTCGACGATCTTCCTCCTACTCCCGACCCTCCTTTCGCCCTCACCCTCTCCTCCGACCCGTCCGTCTCTATACCCGCTCTCATCCTCCATCTCCTTTTCCCTCCCCACCATTCCTTCGAGGCCTTCGCCAAACTCTGCCTCCTCGATCCGGCGGATGAGGATTCCACGCCTCTGCCATGCGGGGCTCTTGGCGAGGTTGGTCCCCCGGCAGAAGAGCATCTCGTGGATCTCGCCCTCCTTCATCCCCCGGAGGCGGCCCATCGCCTCGCGGGGAGCTAGGCCGTCATCGATGAGGGCGTAGAAGCCGGATGAGAAGACGTGGTTTCTCCAGGCCTCGTCCTGCCTATCCGCGAAGTACTCATTGATCTCGCCGGGGCAGAGAGGTATCGACCTCGCATCCATGGCGACGGCTCTTTCGAGGTTGAGGGATAGGTGGCCGGAGAGGGACCCCGCCACCACCGAGTCGATCTTCTCCAGGCGGCCGCGGAAGGGGGGGGCCGGGAAGAGGAGGTTGATCTCATCAGAGAAGGTGAAGGCGAGAACTGGAGAGAGCCCCGACCCCTCGACGAACGTCCTCGCAGCCCTCGCCATCGCCATCGCGAATCCCAGGTCGTGGGGCTTATCCGCCTTCTGGAGGATCTTTCCAAAACCCCTCCCGTCGGCCCTCACCACCAGAGGTCCCCGGACCCGCAGGTCGGCGTAGACCTCCCGGCCGTCAGCCCTTCTTCTCATCGCTGTTGGGCATGGTGGCGAAGTGCTTGGTGATTATGATGTCCCCGACGGCGGTGACCCCCTGATAGGGTATTATTATCCCCTTCCCCTTGAGGTCGAGGAATGACTTGTTCAGGTTTCCCAGAGCAAGGCCGCTCACCTCGCCTACATCCGGATCGAGGACCACGTCGTCGACCCTCCCGACGAAGATCCCCTTCTGCGTGTAGACGTCCTGATCCAAAAGTGCTGTAATCTCGATGCGCATCTCGTCCCCTCCGTTCGGGTTGATCCTCTCATATCATAAATCTTCTGATCAGGTGCCACCGGGCCGCGGCGACGAAGCTCTGCGGCGTTCTGGAATTGATGGAAGTGCGGCGGGGGCGCTGCTGGGCGGGGTGGCCGACGATAGAAATAGCGGGCGACAGGAAAAAGAGCCGAAGAAACGCCGGTCCATCGGCTATGATGGACTGTTGAGTTGGGAGGGGCGATCCCCTCCCAACGCCCCCTTCATATCATAGCTCCCTATCGAGAGATCATCATCATTGCCGTCGTAATCTTGAGGCCGAGAGGAGACGAGACGATCCTCCCGGCGTCGCGGAGTTATACCATCGTCAATTTCTCGCGGGAATCGGCCGAAGCCCTCACCAGGCTATGGTGTAATACCTCACCTGGTAGCTGTCCCAGCCGTCGGTCCCGGCGTGTTTTCCGTCCCTTATCCAGACGTTCACCTGGTTATCTCCGATGTCGGACGTTCTGGTCTGCCATGTCCACCTGCTGTTCGCCGTCCATCCTGTCATGTCCTTCCAGACGTTCCCTGTGGATGGGCCTTTCAGCCAGAACCGGTAGTATATCTGGTCGCCGTCGGGGTCCGTCGCCGTTGCCGTCCAGATTACGGTGGACCCTGCCACCAGGGGGCTTGCGCGGTTTGGCGTCAGAGACGTGGCGATAGGCGGCGCGTTCATCCTCGGAACCGCGACGGTGAACTCCCTCACCTGATAGCTGTCCCAGCCGTCGGTCCCGGCGTGTTTTCCGTCCCTTATCCAGACGTTCACCTGGTTATCTCCGATGTCGGACGTTCTGGTCTGCCATGTCCACCTGCTGTTCGCCGTCCAACCGGTCATGTCCTTCCAGACGTTCCCTGTGGATGGACCCTTAAGCCAGAACCGGTAGTATATCAGGTCGCCGTCGGGGTCGTTCGCCGTCGCCGTCCAGGTGACGGAGGATCCGGCCACCTGCGGGCTTTCCCGGTTTGGCGTCAGAGACGTGGCCGTCGGCGGACTGTTCGACCTCGGCATGGTTATCGTGTACTCTTTGATCAGGCTGCTCTTCGATCCGTCGGGTCCAGCGTGCCTCCCATCTTTGACGCTGACAGATATCTGGCTCGTGCCCGCGTCGGAGAGGGACGTCATCCAGGTCCATCGGTTGTTCGCCGTCCATCCCGTCATATCCTGCCAGGTCCAGCCGGTGGAGGGGCCGTTGAGCCAGAACTTGTATAGTATGGGGTCGCCGTCAGGGTCCGTCGCCCTGGCGGTCCAGGTGACGGAGGACCCCGCCACCAGGGGGCTGGGGTTGTCCGGGCGGAGGTCGGTGGCTACAGGAGGCTGGTTGTACCAGCTCCGGCTGTATCGGTCCGGCCCGCGATGGCTGGCCATCCACAGGCCGCGCCCTGCCATCGGCTCCTCAAGCCAGAAGCCGTCCAGGGAGCTTCCATGATAGTAGTAGAACCCCTCCGGTCCCGGGGCCGGGATATCGGACCAGGCAAAGGACGTATAAGCCATCCCCGGGCCCGTCGTCTGAAATGTTATCGTCCCCGTGGCAGAGGCTGATGAGGCTGCCGCCGCCAGGATCATCACCAATAGAGATATGATCCCCATGATGTAGGGGAGGTTATCCCTGACGAACGCCTCCTTCGCGAAGCTCTTCAGGGACTCCTCCCCCAATTTCGTGGTAAATAACCCCCCAACCATGCTCAAATCACCTACAAAGTCTTACTTTCTTCACGGCGAACCTTTCCGCCAAAGAAAGCCTGGCCTGGGAAATTTAAATACCTATTTTTCATATTGGGTCCCTGTTAGTCGGTTTTAGGCCATACCCGGTTATGTGAATTCATTGTGAGTCTCATATAGGCGTGAGGGTCCGTTGGGGGGCCTGGGGTCGGCTGAGAAAGGGGGGTTTATGAAGAGGAATATTGTATCAATTCCGTCAAACAGATGCGTATTTATACTGGAGTTAACTAAACGATGGAAGGATGAGACTTCTGTCTATATCCGTTTCGGTCCTTCTGCTATCTTCGGCGATTATGGTGGGTGAAGGATCTTACGGACTCGATTACTATATCGGTGGCAAAGGGCAACCATTTGGAGGAGATGGTTTTCACGGTTCGCATTCTGCCCTATTAGATTACGACCAAAAAATACGTTATATAAGAATTGATTTAGAGGAACCCATATATTTTAAAGATTTATTATATCTCTCTATTCAGATGAAACTCCTCACGGTAAATGGAAAAATTGGGATAGATCTCTACTTGGATGGTGATGGTGATGGAAAGTGGAGCAGTAAGAGCAGTCGTGACGTCAAGCTTTATGCAAGGCCAGGTGAGTGGAAAAAGAGTGGCTGGCCAATTGATCAGTGGGTAGAGCTAAACGCTTTCGATTTCGATTACGAAGGGTCCGGGTCTTTGGGGGAGATGAGCCTTTCAGAATGGCAGGGAGAATTAAACGAGAATCTTAGAGTAGTTCAAATTTACATAAGACTTTATGTTACTGGACGTGGCATTTGTCTGTTCGACTACTTTAACATAAACGGCATGATCATGAGCTTCGAGCCGGACGAGGGGCCCCATGAGAAGGTGGGAAAGCCGAAGCGGATAAGCCAGGGCGGCAAGATCACCTACACCATAACCTACGGGAACGATCTATTGGTCCCCATCACGAACCTGGTGATCGTCGAGGATTTCGATCCCAGGATGGCCCTCCTCTCGGCAGACCCGCCCCCAGACCCCGGGACGGAGAACGTCTGGACGATAGGGACTCTTCTGCCCGGAGAGTATGGCAAGATCATCCTGGTGATGAAGATGGAGAAGCAGAACTTCGTCGCGGATCTGGAGGGGCGGGTCTCTGGGAACGGATTCGTCTCCGTCAGGCGGAGGTTCACCACCGATAAGAGCCCTCACCTGATAGTAAACCAGGTGAGGATATCCTGCGACCAGTTCATGAGGAGGGGGCGGGTTGAGACTCCGGTCCGGTCCATTGTGGGGACGACCCTCAGCTTCTCAGAGCATGGCTCCGGAGAGTACGAGTCTGAGGAGATATCGAGCTACAGGAGCAGCAGGATGAAGATGAAGAGGTCCTTTGACGCCGTGAAGCAACCCGCTGCCATAAACCTCTCCTTCGGCCGCGTCCTTGGGTACAACTCCAGCTGGCACGCAACCCACGTCTGCATCGACGATAAGAGGGGTTCCATCATAAGGGAGCGGTACCTCTACGCAGAGAACCTGAACCTTACTGCCCAAGCCGAGGTCCGGAGCACCAGGCTGAAGCTCGGCTCTCTGTCCAACTTCACCGGGACGGCGATATACGATATCGAGAGCCATACCAAAGATAGAGACGCCGCCATCACCAGCCTCTTTAGGGGGAGCTACTCCCTCAAAAGCGGCAGCGATGTATATAAATGAATGAAAAGGCAGGAAGAAGTCAGATCACCAAATGAGCAAAAGGGACGATAGGATGAGAGGGCGGAGGGATATGCCCTCTCATCCTCATAGGAGGTCTGGCGATCTTGTTTCCCACTCCCCTTCCCGCAATGATACCCTAACACCCGCCCCTTTAAATGATTATTTTTCATGTGCGGTTCACGTTGGGGTCATCTGAAATCGGGAACTCCCAGAACCGCAAGCCTATTATCCTCGGAACCGGCCAAAAGACCTCTATGGGTCTGAACGTCCCCCAGTTCATCGAAGAAGCCGTAGCAGAGATCCGCCGCCAGGTGAAGGGAAGAGCGGTGATAGGCCTCTCCGGCGGCGTGGACAGCTCCGTATGCGCCTTTCTGGCCCGCGAGGCGATCGGAGACCGGCTCCTCCCGGTCTACGTCGACAGCGGGCTTATGCGGAAGGGCGAGTCGGAGAAGATAGAGAAGATGTTCTCCGACTTCAATCTCATCACCGTCCGCGCAGAGGAGCGGTTCCTCGCCGCCCTGACGGGGATTACCGACCCCGAGGAGAAGAGGAAGGTGGTGGGGGAGACCTTTATCCGGGTCTTCGAGGAGGAGGCGAGGCGCGTCGGCGCCGATTACCTGATCCAAGGGACGATCTACCCCGACCTGATCGAGTCTGAGGGTGGCATCAAGTCCCATCACAACGTCGGTGGACTCCCCCTGGATATGGAGTTTAAGGGGATCGTCGAGCCGCTCCGGGACCTCTACAAGGATGAGGTGAGGGCCGTCGCGAGGGGGCTATCGATGCCCGTCGAGATATGCGAGAGGATGCCCTACCCGGGCCCCGGCCTCTCCGTACGGATCCTGGGGGAAGTGACCCGGGAGAGGCTCGACGTGGTGAGGGCCGCCAACGCCGTCGTCGAGGAGGAGCTGAAGGAGTTCATGCCGTGGCAGGCCTTCGCCGCGGTCCTGGGGAAGGCGACGGGGGTGAAGGGGGACGTGAGAGCCTACGGCTACGTGGTGGCGGTGAGGGCGGTCTCGTCGAGGGACGCCATGACCGCCGACGTCCTGGAGCTCCCCTGGGACGTTCTGAGGCGGATATCCCACAGGATCGCAGGAGAGATCTCGGAGGTATCTAGGGTCGTCTACGACCTGACGCCAAAGCCCCCCGGGACGATCGAGTTTGAGTGAGCCTTCCCTGCGGTCGCGGGGCTGGGCGGTCAGAGGACGCCCTTGGTGCTGAGGACGCCTTTTCCCTCGACTTCTTTTGCCTCCTTAAACGCGAGCCCCAAGGCCTTGAAGATGCTCTCTGCCTTGTGGTGGTCGTTTCCCCCATCGAACTCGACGTTCAGGGTGAGCCGCCCCCCCTCCACCAGAGACGATAGCGTCGCCAGGACGTCCTGGGTGGCTAGGTCTGCGATCATATCGCCGCAGAACTCCCCCTTCGTCACTAGATAGGCCCTCCCGGAGAGGTCCAGGGCCACCTTGGCCAGCGCCTCGTCCATGGGGACCGCCGCCCAGCCGTACCTTTTTATTCCCCGCTTATCCCCCAGCGCTGCGGCGAAGGCCGCACCCAGGGCCAGGCCCACGCCCCTCGCCCTCTGGGGAGCGAGACCCCCCTCGGCCTTAGTCGAGACGTCGATATCGCCCATCTTCGCGAGGGCGCCGAGGATGTGGTCGAGAAACCCAGATCCTGAGTCGATATTCGCCTCTCCCGTGCCATCCAGGTCCACCTCGACCACCGCCCGTGCCCCTTCGACCTCAATCATTCCCTCTCCCTTCCTCATATCATCACCTATATGGATCCTCTATATGCTCCGGACAGACCTCTACGAAACCTCCACAAAACCTACACGATGGCTTTGATCAGGATCGTATGGCGGATAGGGCCATTTTGAAGTCGAGCTTTCCAGTATATATCGCCGTCCCGATTACCGCCCCCGCCGCCCCCGCCTCCCTCAGGGCGAGGATGTCCTCGATGGTGGTGACCCCTCCCGCGGCGACGACCGGGACGTCCACCGCCTCCACGAGCCTCCTCGTCGGCTCGGGGTCGATCCCCCGGACCTGCCCCTCGGTGTCGATGTTGGTGAATAGGAGAGACCCTGCCCCGCGATCCTGGAATAGGAGTCCAAGCTCCGCCGCCCCCTTCTCCAGCTCCTTCTGCCACCCCTCGGTGGTGACCTTCCCCTCCCTGACGTCCAGGGCTACCATCACCCGTTCCGACCCGAAGTCGTCTGCCAGCTCTGTCACCATCTGGGGGTTTGCCAGGGCCGCGGTCCCCAGGATCACTCTATCGACACCCAGGTCGAGGAGGGATGTTGCATCCTCTGGGGACCTGATCCCGCCTCCCACCTGGATGAAAAGGTCGAGCCTATCGACGATCTCCTCGAGTATGGGTGCGTTGATCCTGATCCCTTGGATGGCTCCGTCCAAGTCGATGATGTGGAGGGTCGATGACCCCATCAGAGCCCATCGGACCGCCTCAGCTATGGGGTCGTCGAGGGATACCACCTCGGAACCGGGGACGCCTCCTACGAGCTGGACGCATCTTCCGCCGCGAAGATCGACGGCCGGAAAGAGATCGAAAGTCATGAGAGGGTCCTGGACCCCGGAGACCTTAAATCTTGGGGCACCTAGGTCCAGAACCGCTTCGTTCTGGCGTACTCCCGTTCCGCCTTGAGGATGTCTCGATAGAAGTCGTCCTCGTCCCTCCTGAGGTTTCGCATCAGCCTCGCCGTCGTCTCGGGGCCGAGGCCCCGGCTCGCCAGGGCGACGGCGGCGCTCTTGCCGTAGGTTAGGACGAGGTTTGCGTTCCTGTAGACCTTTTTTGTCCTCCGCCGGTCCTCGGGGGTCTTCGCAGCCTCAGGCTTTCTGACGACGCCGATCTCCTCCTCCTCCCAGGGCTTGAGGGCGGCCACCATCCGAGAGCCACAGAGGGGGCACTCTGGGACTGCTGGGACCCTCTTTACGGTCCGAAGGGACTTCCACTCCCTGCAGCTGACGCAGAAGAGGATCACCCGGTCGTTCATGATCCGATCCCTCAATAGCTCGATAACCGCCCCGTCGGCCCGCTCGGGGGTTGTGACGTCCTTTCCTCCTCGCCTCCCCTCAGAGCCTATGGGGCTTGGGGAAGATGTGGTGATGGCTATCTCTCCCGCCCTCAGATCCTCCAGCGCCCTTCTCGCCCGGTCGACGTCGAGCCGATCCCAGAAGAGCTCGCGCATCGCCTCCTGGCCGATGGGGCCGTCGACGAATACTCCCAGGACCCTCTTGAGGCTGACCGTCTTCCTGTCCAAGTCCCGGCGGAGCGCCCCGAACTTCCGGGCGACGTGGACCATCCTCCAGGTGAATAGCGAAGTGTTCTTGAGGGTCAGCTCCAGGATCGGTCCGATGTGATGGGGGTCGGTCTCCATCAGGAGGGATGCCACCTCATCGGCGATCAGGGGCTTTGAGGTCTCCAGGCCGATCCTGTAGGGGTCGACGTCCAGGGCGACGGAGCTTCCGAGCTTCGCCGAGAGGAGGGCGGTCGCGACCCTCCCCAGGGTCTCGTTCGCTTGGGTTCCGAGGCAGGCGTTCACCGTGATGTGGGTTCCGTCCCCCTCAACGACGACGGTCCGGTGATCGGGGACGGGGAGGTGGGACGAGACCTGGGAGCTTATCATCTTCACAAAGAGCCTCGCTGCCTCCTCGTCGGCGGGGTATTCTTCCATCAGGAAGGCCGTCGCAGCCTCCTCCCCTCCGGCCCCGCCCCCATCGGGACCGTCTCCTCCACCTCCTCTTCCTCTCTCCAGCAGTCGGGCGACCTGGGCCCGGATCTCCCCCGCCTCCTGAGCGACGCCCCAGGGGACGGGGATCTCCTCTCCGGACCAGGTGGGGATCTCGCCGCCTCTGTTTATGGGGGCGACCCTGATCTCCTCCTCATCGTCAAGGACCTCGACGATCTCCCAGATCTCCCCCCTGGCGACGAAGGTCGCCCCAGGCTCTGCGAAGTTGACGACGAAGGCCTCGTCGAGGGTCCCCACCGCCTTCCTTCCGACGACGTCGTAGACGCTGTACCTTTTCTCGTCGGGGATCATCGAGAGGTTCTGGTAGTAGTACTCCCAGGAGTTCCGCCTCCTCCGGAGGACGCCGTCTTCGAGGTATACGAGCCTGTGGTCCTCGATCTCTCTCGCCACCTCCTCCATCTCGGCGAGGGAGAGGTCCCGGAAGGGGTAGGATCTGGTGACGATCTCAAAAGACTTCGCAAGGGTTATCTCGCCGAAGTCGAGGGCGAGCCCCACCAGCTGGTTTGCCAGGACATCCTTCGGCTTTTTGTGGGGCCTCGTCTCCTCAAGCTCCTTCGCGTTCGCCCTTCTCGCGATGGCGAGGGCCTCGGCGACGTCGTCGGGGCTGGTGGCGATGATCGTCCCTGCCGAACTCCTCCCAATACCGTGGCCGGCTCTTCCCACCCTCTGGACGAGGCGGGAGACCTCCCTCGGGGAGCTGTACTGGATGACGTGGTCGACGTCGCCGATGTCGATCCCCAGCTCCATCGATGACGTACATATCAGCCCCCGGAGGCGGCCCGCCTTGAACGCCTCCTCAGCCTCGATCCTCGCCTCTTTGGATAGGCTGCCGTGGTGGACGCCGATCTCCTCGCCGAGACGGCGGAAGCTCGACCCCAGGACCTCGGCTGCCTGGCGGGTGTTGACGAAGACGAGGCACCTCTCCCTCTTCACCGCCTCTCGAATCATCCTGATCTGGGCAGCAAGCTGGGGATCGCACTCAAGCCTCCTGGCGAGGCCGAAGTCCCCCCCCCTCGGTTGGGGAGAGACGACCCTAAACTTCGCCACCCTCTCGACGTCGGCCCGGACGACGCTGTACCTCCGGTTCGATCCCGCCAGAAACTCCGCCACCGTCTCCGGGGAGCCGACGGTAGCCGAGAGCCCCACCCTCTGAAACTCCCCTGCCACCTCCACCATCCTCTCCAAAACGATCGCGAGCTGCGACCCCCGCTTCGAGGCCGCCAGCTCGTGGACCTCGTCGATGACGACGGTCTTTAGCCCTCCGAGGTTCGTTCTGAGCCTCTTGCCCGTCAGCATAACCTGGAGGGTCTCCGGCGTCGTGATGAGAAGGTCGGGGGGCCGGAGGGACTGGGCTCGCCTCTCCGCCTGGGTTGTGTCGCCGTGGCGGACGGCTACGGAGATCCCCAGGTATCCTCCCCAACTCTGGAGGCGGGAGAGCATGTCCCGATTGAGGGCCCGCAGGGGTGTGACGTAGATGGCGGAGATCCGGCCGGGGGCCTGCCCCTCCTCTCCCGCCCCGGAGCCTCCGCCCCTTCCTCGGGCGCCCTTTCCCCCTGCCTTTCTACCGGGGGCGCCGGCCTTCCGCCCCCCTCCCCTGGCCTTATCCCGGAGGATCTTGTGGAATAGCGGGAGGGCCGCAGCCTCGGTCTTTCCCGTCCCGGTGGGGGCGATGAGGAGGATGTTCTCTCCGGCGAGGATCCGGGGTATCGCCATCTTCTGGGGCGGCGTCGGCTCGGCTATCCCCTGGCGGGCGAGGAGCCCCCGGATTTCGGGGCGGAGCCTCGAAAAGACGGTCACAAACCATAAGTTCCCCTGGGGATAATAATAGCCTCGCGTGGAGGAGATTTTTTGCAGGTGGCGGTGGTAGGAGCCGGAGATTACGAGGAGAATAGGTGTAGCCTCGCGGAGGAGCTGGGCAGAAGGATAGCGGAAGGTGGCCACGTCCTGATCACCGGGGGCCTGGGCGGGGTGATGGAGGCGGCGAGCCGGGGGGCGAAGGAGGCGGGGGGCGTCGCCGTCGGGATCCTCCCCGGAGAGAAGGTGGCGGCAAACCCCTACGTCACCGTCGCCATCGGGACCGGGATGGGCCACGGGAGGAACGCCATCGTCGTGCGGTCCGCCGACGTCGTCATCGCCCTTCCGGGGCTCTACGGTACCCTCTCGGAGATCGCCCTCGCCCTGAAGATGGAGAAGAGGGTGATCGACCTCGGGGACTGGAACGTCGAGGGGATGGTCCGGGCCGAGAGCCTCGATGAGGCGATGGAGATCGTCGAGGCGGAGGAAGGGGGGACGCCGGTCCGGCGGAAGCGGGTCTGATGGGCCGGAGAGGATCGTGCGGGGGATTCGAGGGCTGAAGCAATGAATGATCCGGAATATCGGAACGATTAGCGGTGGTTCCGGTGAAGATATATCGCAAGTTTCATCGATAGCCTTCCACCTCGTCGGCCGGCGGGAAAAATGGGAGGCGTTCGGGAGAGGGTAATGAAGGGGGATTGAAGAGGGCCCTCTCCCGGCCTCGGTTGTTTATCATCGGGATGATGTGGTGCCGCGCCCTTCGGGCTGGGCCCTCACAATCCATACTTCTCATCAGCCCTACAAAAGGCCGAGGCTTGCGGGGCGAAAGTATTCGCCTCCTTCGTGTGGGGACCTTTCGGCTCCCAAAAGCTATAAGGGGGCTTGGGGCATCGGCGGGTTCGGCATGACGATCCAAAGACCGAGAGGGACGAGAGACTTCCTCCCTGACGACTCCTTCAGGAGGGGAGCCGTCAGGAGGAGGATGCAGGAGCTTATGGAACGGTGGGGCTATTCGGAGGTCTCGACCCCCACCTTCGAGCATCTGGAGCTTTTCACCATAAAGTCGGGGCCGTCGATCATCGATGAGATCTACGCCTTCAAGGACAAGGGCGGCCGCGACCTCGCCCTCCGCCCCGAGCTGACTGCGCCTGTGATGAGGATGTACGTCAATGAGCTTCAGAAGTCGCCAAAGCCCCTCCGGTTTCATTATTTTGGAAACTGCTTCCGTTACGAGCGGCCCCAGCGCGGCCGTTTCCGGGAGTTCTGGCAGCTGGGGGCAGAGCTGATCGGAAGCGACCGGCCCGACTCCGAGGCGGAGGTGATCGCCCTCGCCTCAAAGCTGATCGAGAGCGCCGGGGTATCGGGTGACCTCCACCTCGGCTACTTGGGCCTGATCAGGGCGATGATGAGGAGGATCCACGCCTCTGAGAGGCCGGCGGTGATGAGGCTCATCGATAAAAAGGAGCGGGGCCTCCTCGCCGAGAAGCTCCAGGAGATGGGAAGAGATCACCTCGGCCTCGCCGAGCTGATCGATCTCAAGGGGAGGAGTGCCCTCGATCGGGCGATGGAATTGGCCGACGACCTCGCCGGATGTGCAGAGGACATCCCCCCCGAGGAGGAGGCGGCCGGGACAAGGGGAGCGGCCTTCCCGGATGGAGGAGGGGATCGGGCTGGAAGGGACGACCGGGCCGCACCCTCGGACCTGGATTTTGGAGGATTCAGGGAGCTGGTGGACCTTCTTGAGGCATACGGCGTCGAGGCGACTGTGGACTTCGAGATCGTCCGGGGGCTGGAGTATTACACGGGTACGGTCTTCGAGATCTACGCCTCGGGGCTTGGCGCCCAAAACCAGATATGCGGCGGCGGTACCTACATGCTCGCGGGGCTCCTGGGAGGTCAGGAGACGAGGTCCACCGGCTTTGGGATCGGCTTTGATCGGATCATGGAGATCGTCGACCTCAAAGAGAGGCCGCCGGCGCCTGTGGCCGTCGTCTTCGTCCCTCTGGTCCGGATCGAGGCGGTGAAGGCGGCGAAAGAGCTTCGCGCGGGCGTCGCCGTCCCGGTCGTCCTGGACGTCATGGGCCGGGGGCTCGGGGCCCAGCTGAAACAGGCGAGCAGCATCGGCGCACGCTACGCCGTGATAATAGGTCCAAAAGAGGTGGAAGAGGGGAAGTTCACCCTGAGGGAGATGTCGACGGGATCTCAGGAGAGCCTCAGCCTGATGGAGATCATAGAAAGGCTGGCTAAATAGACGGCCATCTCAGGGATCGGGCCACCGGCGACGGCGGTCGCGAGCCCCGGACCGCTGCCGCCCATCCGGCGGGGCCGTTGGAAGACGGAGCCAGCCGGATTCGAGGGCGAAGATCAGAGGAGCCCCAGGTTCTCCAGCTGGACCCGGACGATCTTGACCCCCTCTTCGCACTCCTCAGGGGACTTTCCTCCGGTCACCACCAACTTTCCGGAGCTGAATATCAAGACGACCACCTTCGGCACCTTGATCCGGTAGACGAGGCCGGGGAACTGTTCGGGCTCGTACTCGATATTCTCAAGGCCGAGGCCGAGGGCGATGGCGTTGAGGTTGAGGTCGGTCTTGAGGTCGGCGCTGGCGACGATATTCTGGACGTGGATCTCGGGGCTCAGGTTGACGTCCTCAAACCCGATGGACTTGAGGGTCTGAGCCATGTTGGTTATCACCGTCCTCACGTCCTCGACGTTTTTGGCGCCGGTGCATACCACCTTCCCCGAGGTGAAGATCAGAAAGGCCGCTCTGGGCGCTTTGACCCTGTAGACGAGCCCCGGAAACTTCTCCTTGTTGTATTCGGCGCCCTCCAGCTCCGATTCGATCTTTATCAGATCGAACTCCTCGGCGAGCTTTGTCGAGGCGACGACGTTCTCTATGTTGATGGTGGACTCCATAATCGCGTCTCTCCGGAAACACCCTTTTTAAACTGAGGGTATTTTTAAACTGAGGGTATATAAAGTATTGTGGAGCTGGGAGGGCACCGGAGGCCGTGGCATCTGGAATGCGGGATCTGGATATTACCGAAGAACCGGATGGAAATAACCGGATGTAATACGGAAAAAGGAGAAGCCGCCGATGGGATTCGAACCCATGACCTGCTGATATATCGGGCCTTTTGCCTTACGAATCAGCCGCTTTACCGGGCTAAGCCACGGCGGCACGGACACATCCGGCATATAGCGGCCGTTCTCAATTTAAGCATTGCGATCAGCGGACCCGGCGCCTCGACCCCCGCACCGATCTCTCGTTCATCAGGGGGCTTGCGATCAAGCCTCGATCACGGGGCTTCGGCCCGCCTCTTGACCTCTTCGGCGAGCCTCGGGAGGAATATGCCGATGTCGGTCACAAGGCCTATGGCCTGGGCCGTCCCCCGGTCCATCAGCTTCGTAACGGTGGAGGGGTTTATGTCGACGCAGATCGTCTTGACCCGGGAGGGGAGGAGGTTGCCGGTGGCTATGGAGTGGAGCATGGTCGCCATCATGATCACCATGTCGACGCCCCGGAGTGCCTCGAACATCGCCTTCTGAGCCTCGACGGTGTCGGTGATGACGTCGGGGAGGGGGCCGTCGTCCCGGATGGATCCGGCGAGGACGTAGGGGATATTTTGCTTGACGCACTCGTACATGATCCCGCCCTTCAATTTGCCGTCCTCCACCGCCTCTCTTATGGAGCCGCTGGCTATCACCTCGCTTATGGCGTAGATGTGGTTTCTGTGCCCCGCCGAGGTGAGGTTGCCGTGAGGGTCCATCCCCAGGCTCGTCCCGAAGAGCTGCCGCTCGATGTCGTGGACGGCGAGGGCGTTTCCCGCCAGGAGGGCGTCGATGTACCCCTCCCGGATCAGCCCCGCCAGGGCATCTCCGGCCCCAGTATGGATTATCCCCGGCCCGCCTACCACGGCGATCTTACCGCCAGCCCGTTTCGTGGCGCAGATCTCTTCTGCCAGCTGCTTTATGATCTCTCCCGAGGGCCTCTCCGAGGATACCTCGTTGGACATGAACTCGAAGAAGGTCTTCTCTCTGGGCCGCTGGGGAGGCGCCACCCTCACCCCTCCGGTCCCCACCACCACCATATCCCCCTTCTCGATCTGGCCGATGGGGACGCATATCGCCCTGTCGTCCTTGACGATGATGAGGCAGTCCATCTGGATGTCCTCGACTTCCAGCCAAGCCCCATCGTGCCGGACGTGGGTGAGGTGGTTTGTGGTGGAGTAAAAGCCCCTGGGCACGACCCCGTTCTGGGGCGCTTCCTCCAGGTGGACGTCCTCCGCCTCGATCACCCGGGCCCCCAGGGGGTGGAGCGCCAGGAGTATCCGGTCGAGGTGATCGGCGTCCTCTCCTGATATCGCGATCATCACGTAGCTGGTATCGTGCTTCTTTTTTCCCACCTGGATCTTCTTGATCTCGAACTCGCCTCCCATGTTCATGATCTTGTCAAGAGCCTTGGTGAGCGTCAGCGAATCTATGAGGTGCCCTTCCATCTCTACGTTGCAGGTTTCTCCCATGGTGACCATCTCACAACCTCGATCTGATCCTCTAAGAACCATTCCCTTCGGATCCGATATAACCCTCTTCCCTTGCCGGGGTCACCAGAGCTGACCCTCTATCACCGACCCGGTCTTGTCGTTGGTGGACATGACGAGCCTCTTTATCTTCACCAGGTGGCCGCCGGGAGAGAGTCGGGGCTGGTCGAAGGTCGCCCGAACCCCCATCCTCCTGAAGTGCTCCTCGAAGTCCTTCGCCGTCTGGAGGTCCTTGACCAGGATCTCCACCTCCTGGGCTATATCTTCCCCGGCTATCTTCGTCTCGACCGTCTCCCTCATCGGTGAGAGCATGCTCCTCCCCAGCCTAAGGCACCTCTCCAGAAACTCCTCTTCACCCTCGGCCCACTCTGCAGCCTGGAAACCCTCCCGGACGACCCTGGAGAAGAAGAAATCCTGACCGTAGTCGTTGTAGTACCGGAACGCGAACTCCAGGTCTCTGCAGTTGCTCTGGGAGCTGGTGTACTTGATGGGGCTTTTCAGGTTGGCGGGGTCTTTGATGACGACCCCTTCCCGCCCCCTCCTCCCGAGATCCGTCACTATCTCCTTTATCCCTTCTGCCGCCTCCTCTGCCCCGAACTCGCCGAAGAGGCGGACGGACCTGATCCCGTACTCCTCTGCCAGGCGGCGGGCGGTCGAGGGACCTTCCATATCCCTCGTGCCCTTTTGCGATACGTCGAAGAGGTAGAAGTCCATCGCATCTGCATCGTAGACGTCCTTTGGGACGTAGGGGTTCTTCGGACCCACCATCTCGCCGCAGAGGACTAGGTCGGGATGGTCCTCGAAGATCAGGGGATTTATCTGATCCTTGGCCACCTCCGTCGAATACGGGCAGATGAACCCGCCCCTGGTGAGGGCGATCACCCCGCCTCCCACCATCGCCACCCGGACGTTGTGGCCGTTCATCTTCTCCTCGACGAGGACTCCGTCGGGAAAATGGCTCTTTATGGCGGGCGAGAGCATCATCGCCCGCCTTATCTTCGGGTAGCCGGAGACGATCTCGTCTTCGTCGAAGACGACCGTCCCCGCCTCGATCCCGGATACGGCCTTATCGAACCTCAGAAGGGGCGGGAGTGGCCAGTCGGAGGAACGGACGACCGTTCCCACCATCCGTTCCAGCCTCTCGGCCGATACCCCCAGCCTCTCCGCCACGGCCCCAAGTTTCATCTCGACTTCACCAGGTAGTCGAAGAAACACCTCCTGGTCAGCATACCCACAAGCTCGTTCTTCTGGTTCAAGACCGGCATCCCACCCAGGTCCTCCTCCAGCATAATCTTTCTCGCCTCTTCGAGAGGGGTGTCGATCTGCAGGGATTTGACATCCCGGCTCATGACGTCGGAGACGATGATGTTCTTTATCCTGGGGTCCTGCTGACCTCCCTGGACCAGGTCTCTGAAGGCTCGGAGGGCCTTCGCAACGTCCCGTTCAGATACGATTCCCACCATCTTCCCCCCTTCCATCACCGGAAACCGTCCCACGTCCTGGTCGAGCATGACCCTACGTACGTGAACCAGCCTGTCGGAGGAGTTGGCGGTGAGGGGGGTGCGCATGGCGTCGGCGGCCATCCCCGTCATCCTGATGGCTTTGAGCATATCCTTCGGCCTCACCCAGCCCAGGATCTCCTCGCCCTCCATCACCACCAGGACCGAGGTCTTCTGGAGGAGGAATACGGCGTCCTCGACCTTCATGTCGGGATCTGCCTTTATCACCGAGTCGGAGGTGGCGGTGGTGACGTGGAGGGAGGATGCGGGCATCCCCAGCCTCTGCCTAGTTCCCAGAACCCTCGCGATCTGCCTCATGGTGATGGTGCCCCCGAGCTTGCCGTCATTGGTGACGAGAAGCCTTCGAAGATCGTGTTTCTCCATGATGTCGAGAGCGTGAGTGATCCTCTCCGACTTGTCTATGGTCACCGGTGTCGACATTATCTCCTTTACCAACATGTTTAAGACCACCTCGCCACTTCAGCGGTGATGTCCCGGGTCGAGAAGAACCCCACCACCTTCTGTTCGCCCAAAACCGGAAGGCCGCATATCTCCTTATCCAGGAGGATCTTGGCGGCTTCCACGGCGCCGACCTCGGGGCTGGTGAAGATTATCGGGTATGACATGACGTCCTCCGCTACCAGAGGGACCTCTTTGACGTATCTGTACCCTTTCCTCCCCGCGGTGCTATCCTTCCTCGTCATCTTGATGCTCTTGCTCTTCAATTCGTCTTTTGCGTCGGAGATCCCAGATATGGCTAGGTTGGTGTGGGTTATCACCCCCACCGGGGTGGCGTTGTCCTCGCAGACGACGACCCTGTCGACGCCGTTCTCCACCATCTCGTCGAGGATGTGGTCGAGGGTGTGGTGCCGATGGACGCTGACGACCCCCTGGGACATCAGGTCACCGACCTTGGAATGGGGGCTCTTCTCTACGAAGTAGGATAGGAGGTCCCTTGAGGTTATGATCCCCACGATATCCCCCTCATCCCTCTCCACCGGGAGGCCGTCGATCCCGTTCTCATCCATGATCTCCGCCGCCTGTTCCAGGGTGGCCCCGGGATAGATGGTGATGGGACGCTCCGTCATCACAAGCCTCACGGGGACTTTGCTGATGGGTCGCCTCCTCCATTCGGGGGCGGCCTGGCTCAGCCGGTGCGATATGTCGTGTTTGGTGACTATCCCAGCCAGCTTATCGCCGTCCATCACAAGTAGCCTGCTGATGTAGTGCTTGAGCATCAAATTTCTCGCCCGCTGGATGGGCTCGTCCTTGCCGATGACGTATACGGGAGATTGCATGTAGTCCTTTACCTTGCTCATGGTATGATCCCTCGCTTCTCTTCCGCGAATGCCCTGATGAAGTCTCTTTTCGTTATGATGCCCAAGAGCGATCCGTTATCCATGACCGGGAGGGCGCCGACGCCCTTCACCATCATCAACTCCCCCGCCGCCCCCAGATCCGCATCTTTGTCCGTCGATATCAGGTCTCTTCGGACCAGGGTCTTTATCGGCTGGCTCATCACATCTCCTATGTCGCCGGTCACCACCTTCCCGAATGCCTCGCCGCTTCCGAGGTACCTCATGATGTCGGAGGCAGTCACCATCCCCATCATTATGGAGTCTTGGACGACGGGGAGCTTTCGAAATCCCCCCTGCTGGACCATCATCTTCGTCGTCTTCTCGATGGAGATCTGGCCGTTGGCGGTGATCACGTTGGGGCTCATGAACTCCTCGACGCTGATCCCGGTGTTCAGACCCGCCACCAGCTTTGCAAAGTCGTGTTCGGTGATCAGCGCCTTTATCCTGGTCTCCTCGTCGACCACCGGAAGACCGCCGACGTTCTTTTCGTACATCAACTTGAGGGCCTCCTCTACGGAGGCCTTCTCGCCGATGGATATGATGCCGGGGCTCATGATCTCCCTTATATCGGCGTTGATGGCCGCGAGGATGTTCCCTTCATACTTCTTCTTCAGGAGGTTGTGCCTTATGCCGCCGCCGAGAAAATCGACGACGTCAACCCCGGTGACGAAGCCGATGAGCCGACGGGTCCCGGCATCTGCTATCGGCAGCCTCCCGAAGCCGTAAGACGTCATTATCTTGATGGCGCCGATGATGGTGGTGGTGGGAGGTGCCGTCACCACATCGGTGGTGGCGATGGTGAGGACGTCCCCCGTCCGCTTGGCGGCCCTCGAATCGAACTGAACCGGTCCCCTGTCCATCGCTCCTGGCATCCTGATCTTCCGATCCTCTGATGGTCTTTTCATTATTCCTCACCAAAGATGGCTTTGATCACGTCATATCTATCGATTATCCCCGCGAGCTTGCCGTCGTCCACCACGGATATCCTTCCTATACCGCGATCGAGCATCAGCTTCGATGCATCGCGGAGGTTGACCTTGGGACCTACGCTGAAGAGGGGACTTTTCATCAGCTTCTCCACTTTCATTGCGTAAGTGGTATCTTTTCCTATACGGGCGCCGCCCGTCCTTAGGATGTCGAAACGGGTTATCATCCCGACGGGTCTCCCTTTGTCGTCGACCACCGGCATCCCGGTGAAGTCGGAGTCCAGCATCGAGTCCCAGACCTTGGCCACCGAGTCCTGAGGGCTGCAGGTCTTCGTCTCGGTGTTCATGATATCTTCCGCCTTCCTTTGCGCCAACTTCTCTGGATCTATGCTCTTGAATATATCGATAGGGCTGACTACGCCCTGAAGTCGTCGGTCTTCCGAAGATCGGACCACGGGCAGTATCGCGTAATTTGCCCTCAGCAACAGCTTTGCCGCCTCCTCGACGTCCGTGTCGGGGGTGATCATCGGGGCCTCAACAGAGAAACCGGAGACTGTGACGTTAGAACGGGTTGAGTCTATCTTCAGCATATCCCGGTCGGTGACTATCCCGACGACATCTCCCGAGCCGTTTGTTATCGGCAGGCCACGAAGCTGGTTGTCGCGTATCAGCTGTCGCGACCTGGTCACGAAGTCGCCCTCCATGACGCTGACCGGGTCCTTCGACATTATCTCTCCGACTTTAGTTCCCATATTACGCTCTCCTGCACTCATCCGAAAATTTCAATATCCTCATCGATTGCCGTCTCTGCAGCTCCAACATAGAAGCTCGCCGTTCACCGACTCCAGGGAGTCGGAGATCTGGCCGCACCTCTCGCAGATCCCCCTTATCATCTCCCTCTGCTCCTCGAAATGGACGCTATCCCGGTGCATCTCTATCAAGTGGCTCAGGATCTCGCCCATGCCTATGGAGGCCGACCCGGATACCAGGTCGGTATCGGTGATGATGCCCAGGAGCTTTCCCTCCCCCGATATGACGGGGAGCCTCTTAACCCCGGATTTGAGCATCTTTATGGCAGCTTCGCTCAAGCTGACGTCTGGATGGACGGTGATCAGGGGCGAGGACATCACATCTCCCACCTTCACTTCTTTTGGGTCTGCGGCCCTAGCAACTATCTTTCCGACCAGATCCCGCTCAGTTATGATCCCTATCGGCTGGTCGTTGTGAATCACGATCAAGCTGCCCACATTTGCGGAGAACATCTTGTTCGCAGCCTTCACCACATCAACCTCGGAATCGACGGTGATCACAGGTCGGGCCATAATATCCCGCACCGGAATCTCTGTTTCCATGCATGTCACCTCCGCGGCAGATCGCCGTTCTTATTAAAGAGATTACCTGTATAAAAGGATCACTGCATCCTTTTCTCTCAGATTTAAAATGTATTATAATTTTGTCATTCTGAAACGTGCTGGAGGATGTGGTCGATCTCGGCCAGGATCAGATCGATCCCGAGCCGGGCCGCCGACGGCGAGCCTGGAAGGCAGAAGACTGGAACGCCCCTTGCGATCCCCGCCGCAGCTCTGGTGAGGATCGCCCTCGTTCCCACCTCTTCGAGGCTCTTCAGCCTGAAGACCTCTCCGAAGCCGGGGATCGTCTTATCGAATAGCGGCTCTGCCGCCTCGATGGTCAGATCCTTGGGGGCGAGGCCGGTGCCACCGCAGAGTACGACGGCGTCAGCGGTCGATTCCAGGATCGAGTCCCTCACCGGTTCCACGCCGTCGGGGATCAGCCGATATGTGAAGCTGCGTCCGGCTTCTCTGAGCCTGTCGAGGATCGCCCGCCCCGAGAGGTCCTCGGCATCCTCTGGATCCTCCGCAGCCCCGAACTTCTCGAATCGGGAGGTGCTGACGACGACGACCTCGATGATCATGGTTAGCTATTTGGCTCCAAAAGAATAAAGCTCTTCTCCATCTCGCCAAGGGTTTTATCTCAGAAGGCCGATGGGCGGGCGATGCGAGCTTCTGGCAGGTCGGACCCGGAAAAGACGATGGAGCCCGGGACGGCCCCGCCGAGGTATTGGGGCGTTGGGAGGGTGTGGTATGGTGGCTGAAGAGATAGGTAGAGGTGCTGAGGCGGTGATAACGAGGGACGGCGGCCGGGTGACGAAGTGGCGGCGTCCCAAGGGGTACAGGGCGGCGGCCCTCGACGAGAGGATCCGGCGCGAGAGGACGGTGATGGAGTCCAGGCTGACTTCCGAAGCCCGGAGGTGCGGGGTTCCGACGCCGATTATCTTCGACGTCGACAACTTCAGCCTCACCATGGAGCATATCGAAGGGGTCAAGCTGAAGGATGTGATCGACCTCGAACTATCTGAGAAGGCGGGGGAGCTGGCAGGAAGGCTTCATTCTTGCGGTATCGTTCACGGCGACCTCACCACCTCCAATATGATCCTTCGGGGGGAGAAGATATACTTCATAGACTTCGGCCTAGCCTTCTACGACAACGGCATCGAGGCCCAGGGGGTGGACGTCCACGTCTTTTTTCAGACCGTAAGGAGCACTCACGACCAGCCCGAGGAGCTCGTCTCTGCCTTCTGCCGGGGGTACGCCAGGGCATATCCCAGGGCCGGGGAGGTTTTAAAGCGTGTTGAGGAGATTGAGGCGAGGGGCAGGTATCTGTGACCAAATCATTAACTTTATGTAGTAAACGATCCCTACCAACAACCTCAGTGCTGTTAGTTCCAAAGTGGTGATGGTACATGGCAGAAGATGATGTGGTATTCGTCGGCAACAAACCAGTGATGAACTACGTACTGGCGGTGGTCACCCAGTTCAACAGCGGCGCTGGAGAGGTTCGGATCATGGCCAGGGGACGAGCGATATCAAGGGCTGTGGACGTCGCAGAGGTCTCAAGAAGCCGCTTCTTGGGAGATGTCCACGTCAAGGACATCCAGATATCCACCGAGACCCTGAATACCGATCGGGGCGAGACTAACGTCTCGGCCATCGAGATCACCCTCTCTAAGTGAACTTGATCTCCTTTCCTGAGAGTGATTGGCATTGACCACCAGGATCGGGGTCATCTCCTCCGGTCGTGGGGAGAACACACGGTACATCATCGAGGCGTGCCGCTCGGGCTACATCCCTGCAGAGGTGGCGGTGGTCCTGGCGGACCAGGAGGACGCGGGAGCCCTCAGGATAGCCAGAAGCTATGGGATAAATGCTTCTTTCATCGACCCCTCGGGCCTCTCCCGTTCGGAGTACGACGCTCTTCTTGCAGACCATCTCGACGGGGAGGGGGTCGATCTCGTCGTCCTCACCGGCTACATGAGGATCCTCTCCCCCGAGTTCGTCCGCCGCTACAAGAACAGGACGGTCAACATCCATCCAGCCCTTCTTCCGGCATTCCAGGGCATGGACGCCTTCCAGCAGGCCCTCGATTATGGCGTCAAGGTGACGGGGACTACGGTCCACCTGGTGGACGAGGAGGTCGACCACGGCCCCATAATACACCAGGTCCCCGTGGAGGTGAGAGACGACGACACCCACGAGAGGCTGAAGGCGAGGGTCCAGGAGGCGGAGTACAGGGCCTACCCCGAGGCGCTGAAGCTCTTCATCGAGGGGATGCCGAAGGTGGTGGGAAGAAGGGTCGTCTTCGATAGGGAGGATGGCGGGGGAGATGAGATGGTGGAGGCGAAGGTGGTGAAGAGATCTTGAAGACTTTATGGGCACCCTGGAGGATGGATTACATATTGAGCGACAAGGCGGGAGGTTGCATATTCTGCGAGAAGGTCGGCGAGGACCGGGACCGCGAGAACCTGATCCTCTTTCGGGGAAGAGACCACTTCATAATCATGAACGCTTATCCCTACAACAATGGCCATCTGATGGTCGTCCCCCGCCGCCATACATCGAACCTCGCTGGGTGGAGCTCGGAGGAGAGGGCCGAGTTCCTGGAACTCGCCGATCTCGCCGTCAAGGTTCTCAAGAGGACGATGAACCCCGACGGCTTCAACATCGGGATCAACATGGGGGAGTGCGCTGGCGCGGGGATCGCCGACCACATCCACCTCCACATCGTCCCACGGTGGTCTGGCGACTGCAACTTCATGCCCGTCTTCGCGGATACGAGGGTGATACCAGAGCACATTCAGGCGACGTATGAGAAGCTGCTCTCGGAGCTAAAGGGAGTCCTGATCTGAAAGGCTATTGTTTTGAAGCTGTCCCATCAAGCCGATCAGTCTGCTGGCCATCTGCTCCCATCTCCCCTTCCCGCCTCGACGATCCGGAAAGGTACACCCCGCCTCTCCAATTCTTCTGCCACCTCTTCCATGAAGACCCCCATCCCGGGGACGTGGCGGTGGTCCTGGGGCCAGATCCGCCCTCCAGCGTAGCCCTCAGTCGTCGAGGTGATGCCGCAGCTGGGGCTCCCCTCCACCCCCACCACCTCGATCTCGCACCCCTTCTTCGAAAATTGCTCGATCAGGTCAGCGGAGTGGCTGAAGATCTCGCGGCAGTATCGGCGGTAGGAGGGGATATCGATCTGGTTTTTGGTGACCGCCCACCGGTCGAGGCCGAGGTGGCCTGCCTCGGGGCAGAGGAGCTGGATCACCGGCCCCTCGGGCGCGAACGCGACGGGTCGAAGGCCAGAAAGCCTCGTTCTGGGGTTTAAGAGGCAGTGAGCGACGACCTGGACAGTCCTCATCCTCTTCGCCTCACGCCTTCTCGTCGAGGATGGCCTTTATGGTCCTGAAGAACCGGACTCCGTCGACCTCGTGGTAGAACCGGACCGCCTCTGCGGCATCTCCGATCCTGATCTTCAGGGTGTTATCCTGAAACTCGTCGACGTACTCGATCCCCGTTATTTCCTCGAGGGAGAACCGCTGGAACCTATCTCGGAGAAGGCCGGGGCGGACGAAGACGACCCCCCTCTCCGTCACCACGATCCAGCTTCCTATCCTCTCCTCGTCGAAGGCCCCAACCCTGGCGAGGGCGATATCCTTCTCGCTCTGGTACCTTTTGGGGACGGCGGGGAAGATCATGATGGGGCCATCTCCGGCGCGCTGCAGCTTCTCCAGGGCGCGCCTCGCCTTCTTTGGGAGGCCATCCGGGACGAATTCCATTTCCTTCATCTTGGTCTGGTTGGGTTGGAGTTCAGGTCACTATCTTATCGAGGGCGTCCTCTTCGAGGGCGATCCTGACCTCCCTCATCAGCCTTCGGCCGGTGCTCATCCTCGTCCTCCATAGGGCGTTTCCGTAGGGGTGGCCCACGGCCATGTGGACGTTGGTGCCGCCGCCGATCCGGGGGGCGACGTCGTATATGGAGAAGTTGAGGTCTTTATCTACACAGGTCTGGAGGCAGAAGGGGCCTATGATCCCCGGGCTGTAGTGGACCTTCGTCGCCTCGACGTACTTCTCCGCCAGGTCGAAGGCCTTCTCCAGCAGCGACTCTCGGAGGGTCGCGGAGTTGTGGCCGCAGACGGTGTACTCGGGGCTGATCTGGGCTTCGTTGAGGGCGAGCTGCTGGGGGGCGGGGAGCCGGACGTGGCCGTCGAGGGAGGTCTCAAACCTCCAGTCGATGCCCAAAAGCTCGATCTCGTCGAGGATCGGCGAATAGAAGAGGTCGAGGTTGAAGACGGGGCCGATGACGTACCTCTCGATCCGGGCGAGGTCGAGGCCGTCTTGGTCGATCACCCCCTGCTTCAGGAGCTGCTCTGACTTCTCCTGGTACTCGTCGTAGCTGGCGGCGGTGAAGAACCCCCTCTCCAGGGTCTTGACGGCATGGGGCAGCTTCACCATCACCAGCTCGTCGATCTCCTCGGGCTCTACAGTCTCGGGGAAGGGGAGGCCCCCCTTCTCCAGGATCCAGTAGTAGTCCTGCTCTTCTCCCCTCTCTTCAGACCGCAGGAGGTTTCTGCTCCCCAGGATAGGGACCTCGAACTCGTCCTCCACCGAGTCGATGCCGCAGTAGGAGGTGAAGGACCGGTTGGGAACGAAGAGGACGGACTTGGATATGAGGGCGTCCTGCTGCTCTCCTCTCAGAAGGTCGGTGAACCTGTTCAATATCCGGACCTCGTCGACGACTCCACATGCGACCTGGCCGTTGACCCTCTTCGTCCTGAAGTACTTGGCGTAGGTCTTCTCCCTCCCCTTCTGGCATACTGCCAGGGTCCGAAACCCCTCCTCGATCGCCCCGTCGCAGGTGTCCAGGGCAGAATGGGAGGCGACGACGCCTATCATCGGGTCGTCGAGGTCGTACCCCTCCAGAATCTCAAAAATCTTACTCCGATCGATCAATTCAAATCCCCTCAAAATGACCTTTGTATCTAATCGACCTAGAGTGGTGCTCACTTATCAAGCTGACTGTCATCTTCCTCCGTCCTCCACCGAGGCTGCAAATAGCTCGCCCTTTCCACCGTCCACGAGATCTCCCAAGAACTTATCGAAGGGGATGCCGTCGATCTCCACCGTCTCCAGCCGCTGGAACGACGGGAGGACCCTCGCTCTTCCCCGGACGGTGATGGTGCCGCTGGCCATCTCCGCACCCGGGAGGTGGGCGTTCCCACCGATGACGATCACCCCGCCCCGGTTCGCGATCCCCGGAAAGTCGCCGGCGTCACCCCCGACGGTGATGGTCCCGCCGCAGAGGTGTTCGCCAAGATAGTCGCCGACCGACCCCTTGACCAGTATCTCGCCGCCGCGCATACCGCAGCTCTCGCCACGATAGCCGGCTCCGACGTACTCGCCGGCGTCGCCAGAGACGGTTATCTTTCCGCCCCGCATCTCCCGGCCGAGCCAATCGTCGGCGGACCCCTCGACGAGGATCTCGCCGCCGGACATCCCGTTTCCGGCGTGCATCCCGACGTCGCCCTTTACGACGACCGTACCTGAGGTCATCTTCTCGCCGATCCGCTTCACCCTGGAGAAGTCGCCGTAGAGGAAGATCTCATTATCCCCAGGCGGCGCGGGTTCATCGTCACCCGATATCATAAAGAGGTCTGATAGGGTGACCTTTCTATTCCCCTCCCAGATCTCCAGCCTTCTTATCTCTTCGATGGATAGAGGGGCGAATACGTCGGGGCTTATCCTCTCCGCCTCCACAGGGACCTGAAACTCTCTAAGCGGCTTTATGATAACCTTCCTCATCTAGATCACCCCCGCACCAATAACTCGTGGACGGGTGACGTAGGCGTCCTGGACCATGTAGTTTGACATCTGGATGCTGTAGTACTTGGCAAACTTCTCGACAAGGTCGGCTTTCACCCTCGCCGCCGCATCCTCCGGGACCGAGGCGTCGACCCAATAGGTCCTCCCCTGGGGCACCGCCACCACCTCGCCGTCTCTTACGACTACCTCGCCGCCCTTGATGGCGTACTTGGCCCCGGCGAGGGCGGCCTTCACCTCTTCGTGCTCCTTCGATGGGTCGACCTTTTCCGGGTTGATGTCGTAGATGGAGACGTCCCCGTCCGCCCCGACCCCCAGGTGCCCCTTCTCCGCGAGCCCCAGGATCCGGGCGGGTCCCGCCCTCGTTACGATGGCTATGTCGTTCCAGTCCATCTCCCTCTCGATGGACGGCAGGGACGACCTCTTGGATGCTAGGTCGTGGAGTGTCGCCAGCTCCTCCTCCCTCTTCGCCCGGCTCATGAGGAGGGCGACGACCTCGGGGTAGTTGACGAAGGGGCCGCCATTGGGGTGGTCTGTGGTCATGATCATCTGCCAGGGGTCCTCCGTCAGGAGGGCGAGCTCCAGGCCGATCGCCCACTGGATCGCGTTGATGGGATTCTTCCTCCCGTAGACGAGGGGGACGACACCGCTCGACTCCTCCAGCTCGATGTCGTGGTTCGACCACTTGGCCTTGAGGAGTCGGGCGTTTCCGTACTCCAGGGGGGCGTCGGCGGTCATGGTGGTCGCGGACCCGAAGATGAGCTGCCCCATGTCCATGGTGAACTGCTCGTGTCTGTTGAAGTAGTCGGCGATCTCGGGGGCCTTCGACTCGAAGTCCCGCCATCCCGTCCCGCCGTAGGCGGAGAACTGCATGTGGGTGACGTGGAGGACCTGCCGGTCCCTGGAGGAGGCGATATCCTCGACGGCCCGGAGGGTCGCTAGGGTCGTCTCGTAGTTTCCGGGCTTGCCCAGGTTGTTGGTATGGAGGTGGACGGAGTGGGGGAGGCGGAGGGCCTCGTTAGCCCTCATCAGGTACCTTATGATCTCCCGGGCTGTGACATCGAAGTTCGGGACGGGGTCGTCGATCCCCTTGACGTTTCCGCCGTAGCCCCAAGCCTCGCCGCCGCCGGGGTTCACCACCTTGACGCCGTACCCCCGGCTGGCGCGAAGGCCCCAGGCGAGGAAGGCCGCGAGCTTATCGAGGTCGCCGTCCCTGACGCACTCCAGCACCTCCCAGTTGTTCCCGAAGAGGGTGAGCGCCCCCTTGTCTACTATGGGGATCTCCTCCAGCTCCTCGTGGGTGTGCCTCGCCTCCAGGATCGGCGTCGCCGCCTCGAAGGCGGTGGTGTAGCCGAGGCGGGCGTAGCGGTACCCTATGGCGTAGCAGTTGGGGACGGTGTAGCCGGTAGAAGGCCGGAGGAGCTTCGTCCTCGCCTCCGTCCCCCGCCTCCCATCCTCGGGGCGCATGATCCTGCCGGTGTTCACCTTCGCCCCGGCGATGTGGGCGTGGGCGTCGACGCCCCCTGGCATCACCAGCATCCCCCGGGCATCGATTTTTTCGCCATCTTGGGACTCTTCGACAACTCTTCCGTCCTCGATGGAGACGTCCATCTCCTCACCGAGGACCCCGTTTATGGGATCGTAGACGATCCCGCCCTCAATTATCATCGGCGAGCCTCCTTACTCGATCAAGAATGTTCTCCACGACCTCCTCGTCCGTCGGGAGGCCGGAGTCGACGACCTTCTTCATCCTCAAGGATAGGCCGTCCATCCGGTATGCTGTCCCCTCCGCCTCGATGCCGCAGACTGCCGTCGGTATCACCACGTCGGCGAGGAAAGTCGTCGGGTTTGGGAAGGGGTCGACCTGAATGACCGGGATCTCCGCCATCGCCTCGACGGTCGCCCTGGGGAAGTTAGACGCTGGGTCTGCGGCGACGACCATCATGGCGTCCGCCTCCCTCCGTCCCAGGAGGTCGCAGGCGGCCGTCTCGCCGGGGTTGAAGTAGGGGGCGCCCCGGGAGAGGTCCACGGCCATGGGATAGCCCGTCTCCCAGGCGCAGACCTGGCCGAACCCCGCCACGTTGTAGTGCCCCCTCATGGCCATCACCACGAACTTGGTGAAGCCGTTGAGGTCTGCCACCAGGGATAGGGCGTTGTCGACGTTCTTGTACCTCCCCCTGCTGTGGGTCATCCCGAGGCCGAAGAGGATCGACCCGAACTTGGCGGCCTTCATCATCCCGGCCGCCTCTTCCAGGTCGGCTTTGTCGACCCCCGCCACCGTCTCCGGGATCAGGTCGCCCTTGCCTTTGACGATCATCCGGAGGGCGGAGATCACCTCGTAGTCGGTCCCCGGCCTTATGAGGATGAACTTGTCGGCGTTCTTCGCCGTCCTCGTCTTTCTGACGTCGACGACGATCACCTTCCTCCCCCCCCTCCCCTCGGGGGTGAACATCCCCTTGGAGTTTGACGAATATCGCATGGTGTGTCGGGGATGGGCTTCAGCGGGGTTCGCCCCCCAGAATACTATAAGGTCAGCCCTGTTCTTCACCTGCCCCAGGGTCGAGCCGGAGAGCCCTTTCTCCTCGATCCCTATGATGGAGGGGCCGTGGCAGACGGTGGCGGTGGAGTCGATGACGCCGCCCACCTCCTCAGCCAGGAGGATTCCCTTCTTCGCCGTCTCGCAGACCGTCGAGCACCAGCCGTAGAGGAGCGGCCTCTTCGCCCCTTTCAGGATCCGGGCTGCCCGATCATAGGCGTCATCGTAGGTTGTCTCGAAGAGCTTCCCATCCCTCCTCACCATGGGAGCCCCGATCCTCTCGTGGCCCAGGATCTTGCTCGACCCGAGCCTGCAGGCCCTCTTGACGCCGACTACCCTTCCCCCCTCCACCTCGACCTTTATGTCGTCGCAGAGGCAGCCGCAGAAGGGGCAGAGGACGTCTTCGATGATCAAGACCGATCCCCCCCTCGCGTCTTCACATCGGCGAAGAGCTCCTGGATATCCATAACGGGCATCTTCGTTCTTTCCACCTCCACCTTTTCCCCCTTGAACTGGGGGGTCCCGCAGCCGCCGGTCTTCCGCCCCACCACGGCGTTGGCCCAGGGGCCCATCGGTATGAAGATCACACCAGGAGGAAGCCCCTCGTCCTTCTTTGCCGATACGACGACCTCGCCGAACTCGCTCCTCACCAGGACGTTCCCCTCCCCGAATATGCCGAGGGCGTCGTAGTCCTCCTGGGATAGGGCGCAGAAAGATACGGCCTTGAAGAACTCGGGCGACGTCTTCGCCTCCAAGCTGGCACCCTGGCCGAGGGTGCGTCCAGAGATCATGATCGCCTTCAACTCAAATCACCATCGAATTCGAACTCCCTAGCAACTGCCCCCCCAAGGGCTAAATATTGTGCGGTCCCCTCGAGGACGGTCACTTTAATATAGACCATCGGCATTGCTAAATAGCCCAAAGCCTTTGGGGGGATATTTTCTGGCAGGCAGAGCTTGGAAGTTTGAAGATGACGTCGACACCGATGCGATCATACCCGGACGCTACCTGGTGATCAACGACCCCGAGGACCTCGCAAAACACGTCTTTGAGGGCGTACGACCGGAGTTTGCGAGGCAGGTCGTCGTCGGCGACTTCGTGGTGGCGGGAAGGAACTTCGGCTGCGGCTCCTCCCGGGAGCACGCGCCTCTTGGCCTCAAAGGGTCTGGGGTGAGGGCCGTCGTCGCCGAATCCTTTGCCCGGATATTCTTTCGGAACGCCATAAACATCGGCCTGCCTCTGTTCGTCTCCGCCGAGGCGGATAGTATCCGCGATGGAGACGAGATCGAGATCGACGCCGTCGAAGGGATCATATATAATCGGTCCACTGGCGAGACTTATCGTACGACGCCGCTCCCGCCCTTCCTCCAGGAGATCGTGGCGACGGGGGGGCTTGTAGAGTATACTAAGAGGATGGTGAGGTCTGCTTGAAGTACAAAGTGCCCGTTATCCCTGGGGATGGGATAGGACCTGAGATCGTGGCCGAGGGGATGAAGGTGGCGGAGGCCGCGGGGGAAAAGCACGGTTTTGATATCGAATGGACAACGTACTCCCTGGGAGCAGACCACTACTTGGAGACGGGAGAGCTGGTGGGCGAGGATACATTGAAAGAGCTCTCGCGGTACAGGGCGATTTACCTCGGCTCCATTGGAGACCCGAGGGTGAAGCCAGGGGTCCTGGAGAAGGGCGTCCTCCTGGCGATGCGGTTCTACTTCGACCAGTACGTCAACCTCCGTCCCGTCAAGCTCCTGGAAGGGGTCTGGACCCCTCTCAAAGATAAGGGGCCCAAGGATATCGACTTCACCGTCGTTCGCGAGAATACCGAGGACTTCTATATCGGGATCGGGAGCCGTGCGAAGGCGGGGAAGAGCCGCTCGGAGTTCGATGTTATTAGGGATCTCTACACCGTCAAGTTCGGCCTCGACGTCGAGTCCGACAGCGAAGAGATCGCCTACCAGATAGGGATGATCTCGAAGGAGGGGACGACGAGGGTCATAAAGTATGCTTTCGACCTGGCCATGGAGCGGAGAAAGCACCTCTCCAGCGTCGACAAGGCTAACGTCCTATCCGACATCTACGGCTTCTGGAGAGAGGAGTTCGAGAGGCTTTCTTCCGACTATCCGGAGGTGGAGACGGACTATAACTTCGTCGACGCCATCACCATGTGGTTTGTCAAGAACCCCGAGTGGTTCGACGTCGTAGTCGCCCCTAACATGTTCGGCGACATCATCACCGACCTCGGCGCCATGATCCAGGGGGGGCTAGGCCTTGCTCCGGGGGCGAACATCAACCCCGAGGGTACGAGCATGTTCGAGCCGATCCACGGCAGCGCCCCCAAATATAAGGGCATGAACAAGGTAAACCCCATCGCCACCATCTGGGCAGGGGCGATGCTCATGGATCATCTGGGCGAGCGCGCCGCAGCCGAGGACGTGGTGAGGGCGATCGAGACGAACATCAAGAGGGGGAAGGTCAGGACCTACGATATGGGCGGGAGCAATACGACCTCGGAGGTCGGCGACGACATCGCGGCCATAATCCTCGGGGATATATGATAGGAAGCCGAAAAGGTTTTATGTCGGATGACCATCTCCTAGACAGTGGTATGGGCTGATCTGCTCATGGGGGCTCGTAGCTCAGTTAGGCAGAGCGTCTGGCTTTTAAGTTTTTTGAACGAAGATACCAGGTGGTCGAGGGTTCAAATCCCTTCGAGCCCGCTTAACGCTCATTTCTGGGAGTGACTGTATGAAAAAATTTGTACTGCAGGATCATGACCTGGTTCCAGCCCACACCCTCCTCTCTCCCGAAGAGTTGGAGGAGATGCTGAAGAGTTACGGCGTGGATTCTGCTCAGCTTCCGAAGATCCACGTCGCAGACCCGGTGGTTAAGGAGATCGGTGGTAAGGTCGGAGACGTGGTAAAGATAATCAGGAAGAGTTCCACATCAGGAGAGTCGGTCTTTTACAGACTGGTAATCGATTGAAGAGGTGTTTTACGGTTTGCTTGACAGAAATCTTCTATACAAGGCCTATTTTACGAAAGATAAGCTGGTCCACCATCACATAAACTCTTTCAATGATTTCATAGACCATGGACTGCAGAAGGTGATCGACGAGGTGGGGACCATCGAGACGAACATCGAGGATACCTACGTCAAGCTCGGCGCCATCAGGGCTGAGAAGCCGACGGTCACCGAGGCAGACGGCTCTGTGGAGCGGCTCTATCCCAACGACGCTAGGCTCCGAAACCTCACCTACGCATCCCCCCTCCGCTTGCAGATGACGATAGTTCAGGGGGAGACTGAGAAGGAGCCGGTGGAGGCGATGATCGGGATGCTCCCCATCATGGTGATGTCTCAGGTCTGCAACCTATCAGGCCTATCGCGGGAGGAGATGATCGAGTATGGAGAGGACCCCCTGGATCCGGGCGGATACTTCGTGGTGAACGGGTCTGAGAGGGTGATCATGACCCTGGAGGACCTCTCCCCCAACAAGATCCTGGTGGAGTACAACCAGAGGTACGACGACGACATCGAGGTGGCCAAGGTCTTCTCCCAGAGGCAGGGGTACCGGTCGCTGGTGATCGTCGAGCGGGGGAGGAGGTCTATACTGGAGGTATCCTTCCCCTCCGTCAGCGGGAGGCTCAACTTCGTAACCTTGGCCCGATCCCTGGGCCTCGAGACGGATATGGATATCGTCCAGGCCGTCTCCGACAACCCGGAGATAATAAAGTTCATGCTGGAGAACCTGGAGGAGGCGGAGGTGGCGACCAAGGAGGAGGCTCTCGAGAAGATCGGTGGCAGGGTCGCCGCCGGCCAGGCGAAGGAGTACCAGAAGAAGAGGGCAGCCTACGTCCTGGATCGGTACCTCCTCCCCCACATCGGGGTCGAAGAGGGGGACCGTTACGCAAAAGGGCTCTTCCTCGCCAGGATGGCGGAGGCGTGCTTCGAGCTCGCCCTGGAAAAGAGGGGGGAGGACGACAAGGACCACTACGCCAATAAGAGGCTCAAGCTATCCGGAGACCTTATGGAGGACCTATTCCGGGTCGCCTTCAGCAGGCTGACGAGGGACATCAAGTACCAGCTCGAGCGGGCGTCCATGAGAAACCGGGAGCTGAACGTCATCACCACCGTCCGGGCCGATGTCCTCACCGAGAGGATGATCCATCCCCTCGCCACCGGAAACTGGGTTGGAGGTAGGACCGGGGTCTCTCAGCTCCTGGACCGTACCGATTATATGGCCACCCTTAGCCACCTCCGGAGGGTGATATCACCCCTATCCCGGTCTCAGCCCCACTTCGAGGCGAGGGATCTCCATCCCACCCAGTGGGGGAGGATCTGTCCCAGCGAGACCCCGGAAGGCCCCAACTGCGGTCTCGTCAAGAACTTCGCCCAGGGGGTCGAGCTATCTACAGGGGTCGAGGATTATGAGGACGTGAAGAAGATGCTCCTGGATCTGGAGGTAGTCCCGGTGGTGGTTCGACATGAGTAGCGCGAGGGTATTTGTCAACGGTGAGTTCGTGGGGGCCCATTCCGACCCCACAAAGCTGGCCGAAGATATGAGGCGGCTTCGAAGGTCCGGCCAGATAAGCAACCAGATCAACGTCTCCTACTTCGCCAGGACGAACGAGGTATTGATCAACACCGACTCCGGCAGAGCCCGCCGCCCCCTCATCGTGGTGGAGGGCGGCGCCCCCCTGGTGACAGAAGAACACATCGAGAGGCTCCGGCAGGGCGAGATTGCCTTCTCGGATCTCGTATCCCAGGGGCTCGTCGAGTACCTCGACGCCGAGGAGGAGGAGAACGCCTTGGTGGCGATCTGGGAGGAGGACACCACCCCCGATCACACCCACCTAGAGCTGGACCCCTCTCTGATCCTGGGGATATGCACAGGCCTAGTCCCTTACCCTGAGCATAACGCCAGCCCCAGGAACACCATGGGGGCCGGTATGGTCAAGCAGTGCCTTGGGACTCCCATGGCCAACACCAAGCTCCGACCGGATACCAGGGGCCATTACCTTCATTATCCCCAGAGGGCTCTATGCAGGAGCAGGACCGCCGACGCCATAGGCTTCGACGAGAGGCCTGCAGGCCAGAACTTCGTCGTGGCGGTCCTCGTATACGAGGGGTACAACATCGAGGACGCCCTCATTCTCAACAGGGGCTCCATCGAGAGGGGGCTGGGCCGGAGCCACTTCTTCAGGGTCTCGGAGGCGGAGGAGCGGAAGTACCCCGGCGGCCAGGAGGATAAGTTCGAGATACCGGATATGGAGGTTCGGGGTGCGAGGGGGGCGGAGGCGTACTCCCAGCTCGACGACGACGGCCTCGTCAACCCCAACGCCGTGGTGGCCCCCAACGACGTCCTCATTGGTAAGACCTCCCCGCCCCGGTTCCTGGAGGAGCCGACGGAGTTCGGCATCACCCCTCAGCAGAGGCGGGAGACCTCCGTCACCATGAGGTCCAACGAGCAGGGGGTGGTGGACACGGTGATCCTCACCGAGTCCTCCAATGGAAACCGGCTCTCCAAGGTGAAGACGAGGGACCAGAGGGTTCCGGAGCTGGGGGACAAGTTCGCATCGCGCCACGGCCAGAAAGGGGTCGTGGGGCTCATCGTCCCTCCGGCGGACATGCCCTTCACCGAGTCAGGCCAGGTTCCGGACCTCATCGTCAACCCCCACGCCATCCCCTCGAGGATGACCGTAGGCCACGTCCTGGAGATGATCGGGGGTAAGATGGGATCTCTCGAAGGGAGGCTCGTGGACGCCACCGCCTTTTTGGGCGAAGAGGAGGCGGACATGAGGTCCGCCCTCACCAACTTCGGCTTCTCCCACACCGGTCGAGAGGTGATGTACAACGGCATCAATGGCCAGCAGATCATGGCCGACGTCTTCGTCGGGGTGATCCTATACCAGAAGCTATACCACATGGTGACGGGTAAGATGCACGCGAGGTCGAGAGGCCCCGTTCAGGTCCTCACCAGGCAGCCGACGGAGGGGCGCGCGAGAGAAGGGGGGCTGCGGTTCGGGGAGATGGAGCGGGACGTATTGATAGCCCATGGCGCAGCCCTCGCTCTGAAGGAGCGGCTCGTCGACGAGTCCGACAAGGTGACGGAGCTCGTCTGCAGCCGATGCGGCATGATCGCCATCCACGACAAGAGGAGGAACGTCGACTACTGCTCCGTCTGCGGCTCGGACACCGAGATATACCCCGTGGAGATGAGCTACGCCTTCAAGCTCTTGCTGGACGAGATAAAGTCTCTCGGCGTCGCCCCCAGGCTCATTTTGGAGGACGCAGTTTAGGTGTAAATATGACCGTCCCGAAGAGAATTGGTAAGATCAGTTTTGGGCTCATCTCTCCCCAGGAGTTTCGGAGGATGAGCGTGGTGAAGATCATAACCGCAGACACCTATGACGACGACGGGTTTCCCATCGAGATGGGGCTGATGGACCCGAGGCTCGGGGTGATCGATCCTGGCCTCCGATGCAGGTCCTGCGGCGGAAGGCCCGGGGAATGTCCCGGCCACTTCGGCCACATCGACCTGATAGCCCCCGTCATCCACGTCGGATTTGCTAAATTGATAAGGAAGATCCTCCGGGGGATCTGCAGGGACTGCTCGAGGCTGATGCTCCTGGAGGGAGAGAAGAGGATGTACCTCGAGCAGATCGAAACCCTCGTCCGCCTCGGCCAGACGACCGATGACATAGTCAACAAGGTCTTCGCCGAGGCCCGGAAGCACAAGGTCTGCCCCTACTGCGGCTCGCCCCAGCAGGAGATCAAGTTCGAGCGACCCCTCGCCTACATCGAGGACGGCCACAAGCTCACCCCCTCGGACATCAGAGACCGATTCGAGAAGATCCCCGACGATGACATCAAGGTGATGGGGATGAACCCCGATACCGCCCGCCCCGAGTGGATGCTCTTCACAGTCCTGCCGGTCCCGCCGGTGACGATGAGGCCGTCGATCACTCTGGAGAGCGGCCAGAGGAGCGAGGACGACCTCACCCACAAGCTGGTGGACATCATAAGGATCAACCAGAGGTTCCAGGAGAACCGGGAGGCTGGCGCCCCCCAGCTCATCATCGAGGACCTCTGGGAGCTCCTCCAGTACCACATCACCACCTTCCTCGACAACACCGTATCGGGGGTCCCCCCCGCCCGCCATCGGAGCGGTCGGCCGCTGAAGACGCTATCACAGAGGCTGAAGGGGAAGGAGGGGCGGTTCCGGGGGAGCCTGTCGGGGAAGAGGGTGAACTTCAGCGCCAGGACGGTGATATCCCCGGACCCCAACCTCAGCATAAACGAGGTGGGGGTTCCCCTGGAGATCGCCATGGAGCTATCAGTACCCTTGGTGGCGAACGGGAGGAACATCGAGATGATGCGGGACTTCGTCCGGAGGGGCTCGGAGAAGCATCCGGGGGTCAACTACGTCACTCGGGCCGACGGCCGCCGGGTAAAGATCACCGACAGGAACGCCGAAGAGGTGGCAGAGCAGCTCGAGCCGGGTTGGAAGATAGACCGTCAGCTGATGGACGGGGACATAGTCCTCTTCAACAGGCAGCCGTCTCTTCATCGGATGTCGATCATGTCCCATCGGGTTATCGTGATGCCCTACAAGACCTTCAGGCTGAACCCGGCGGTATGCCCCCCCTACAACGCCGACTTCGACGGGGACGAGATGAACCTCCACGTCCCCCAGACCGAGGAGGCCAGGGCTGAGGCCGAGATCCTCATGAGGGTCCAGGAGAACATATTGTCGCCGAGGTTCGGCGGGCCCATCATCGGCGGGATCCACGATTACGTCACCGGAAACTTCCTTCTGACCCACGGCGATCGGAGGGTCAACAGGTTGGAGATGATGGAGGTATTGAAGAAGCTCCACCACCTGGATCTCCCTGAGCCGAAGGGGTTTGATGAGGCGGGCGAGCCCTACTGGACCGGAAAGCAGATCTTCAGCCTCATCCTCCCGAAGGGGCTGAACCTGGAGTTCAAGGCCTCCTTCTGCAAGAACTGCGACTCCTGCAAGGGGGAGGAGTGCGAAGACGACGCCTACGTAGTCATCCGCGACGGCGAGATCTTGGCAGGGACCATAGACGCCGCCGGGGTGGGGGCGTTCAAGGGGAAGATCACCGACAGGGTGATCAAGGAGTACGGTCCCACCGTCGGCGCTGGCTTCATCGATGGGATGACTCAGATGGCGATCCGGGGCATAATGCTCGCAGGGTTCAGCTTCGGCATAGACGACGAGGACATTCCAAAAGAGGCCGAAGACCAGATCTCCGACGTCCTCAACGCCGCTGGGGAGAACGTCTCGAAGCTGATAGAGGCCTACAAGGCCGGTGAGCTGGAGCCCCTGCCCGGGAGGACCCTCGACGAGACCCTGGAGATGAGGATCATGCAGACCCTGGGCAAGGCCAGGGACAGCACCGGCTCCATCGCAGGCCGGTACCTGGGGATCGACAACAGCGGCGTGGTGATGGCGGTGAGCGGTGCCCGAGGCTCGATGCTCAACCTCACCCAGATGGCAGCCTGCGTAGGCCAGCAGTCGGTTCGAGGAGAGCGGATCCGGCGAGGCTACGAAGGCAGGACCCTCCCCCACTTTCGGAGGGGGGACCTGGGGGCCGAAGCTCACGGCTTCGTCCAGTCGAGCTACAAGGAGGGGCTGAACCCGACGGAGTTCTTCTTCCACGCCATAGGCGGAAGGGAGGGGCTAGTCGATACGGCGATAAGGACCTCCCAGAGCGGCTACCTCCAGAGGAGGCTGATCAACGCCCTCCAGGACCTGGAGGTCCAGTACGATGGAACCGTCAAGGAGACGAGGGGGATCATCGTCCAGTTCAACTATGGCGAGGACGGCGTCGATGCCTCGAAGAGAGATTACGCAAGCCCCGAGAACGTCCACCGGATAGTCCAGCGGGTGCTGAGAAAGGAGGGCGCATGAGCCTATCTGAGAAGGAGATCCAGAAGAGGGTCGTCGATCTACCCCTCCCCTCGAGCATAAAAAAGGCGCTAGGGGACGAGCTTAAAGATTTGAAGGTCTCTGAGGAGGAGTTCAGCGAGATCGCCGAGACGGTGGTCGCCGACTACCAGCGGTCCAAGGTCGAGCCCTGCGAGGCGGTGGGGGTGGTGGCTGCCCAGTCCATCGGCGAGCCCGGCACCCAGATGACCATGAGGACCTTCCACTATGCGGGGGTTGCCGAGATCAACGTAACCCTGGGCCTTCCCAGGCTCATCGAGATCGTCGATGCGAGGAAGATCCCCAGCACCCCTACCATGACGATCCGTCTGGAGAAGGATTACGCCCTCGATCGGGACATCGCGAGGGAGGTGGCCTGGTCGATCGAGTCGACGAACATCCTCCACCTGGGGTCGATGGCTACAGATCTCGCGGAGATGAACGTGGTGATCGACCTCAACGAGGATGCCCTCCTCCAGAGGAAGATCACCGCCTCGGAGGTGGCGGAGAGGCTGGCCGAGGGGACGAAGATCTCGGCGGATCAGGACGGAAACCAGATAATAATGACGCCTCCGGAGCCCTCCTACCGCGACCTCCTCCAGCTCGTCGAGAAGATCAAGACGATCTCTCTCAAGGGCATCGAGGGGATAAAGAGGGTGGTTATCAGGAAGGAAGGGGACGAGTACGTCCTCTATACCGAGGGCTCGGCCCTCAAAGAGGTCATCCAGTTCGAAGGGGTAGATCCCACCAGGACGAAAACAAACAATATAACCGAGATCGGCGAAGTCCTGGGAATAGAGGCGGCCCGAAACGCCATAATAAACGAGGCCACCGATACCTTGAGAGAACAGGGCCTCTCCGTCGACGTGAGGCACATCATGCTGGTGGCAGATATCATGACCTGCGACGGCGAGGTGAAGCAGATCGGCCGTCATGGGGTCTCGGGAGAGAAGGCGAGCGTCCTCGCAAGAGCCGCCTTCGAGGTGACCGTCAACCACATCCTCGACGCCGCAGTCCGCGGAGACGTGGACGATCTTCGGGGCGTAACGGAGAACGTCATTGTAGGCCAGCCGATACAGCTGGGAACGGGCGATGTCAAATTAGTCGCAAAACGATGAGGTAAAAGGATGATAAACATTGATAGAGCGCTCAGAAGTTCGATCAGAACCGGTAAAGTTGTCCTTGGCTCAAATATGACCGTGGAAGCTGGGACCAGCGGAAAGGCCAAGCTGGTCATCAATGCCATCGACTGTCCAGAGGAGGTGGCTAAGATGCTGAAGGAGACGGACGTTCCGGTATACAACTATTCGGGCAGGGGAAAGGATCTGGGCTCTGCCTGCGGAAAACCCTTCCCGGTGGCAACCCTGGCGGTGATAGACCCCGGCGACTCTGAGATCATGGCGCTTCTTAGGGAGATCAGGGGTAACGAGGATGAGTGAGTTCAAGCTTACCACCGAAGGGATCAGGTACATCGCCCTCTTCGAGAGCTTGACCGGCGGCGTCGCCAGAGACTGCATCATCGACGATGATAACGATCGGATAATATTCGTCATCAAGAAGGGAGATATGGGGGCTGCCATAGGGAGGAAGGGCAGCAACATCAACAGGGTGAAGAAGTCTATAGGAAAGCAGATCGAGATCGTGGAGCACAGCGACGACGTCAAGGAGTTCCTGGAGAACGTCTTCCAGCCCGCCTCGATAAAGAACGTGACGATCGTCTCCAAAAACAATAAGCGATTGGCTTATGTAGAAGTAGCAAATAGGGACAAGGGCATCGCCATAGGCCGGGATGGCCGTAACATATTAAAGGCCAAGATGCTCTCTTCGAGGCATCACGGCGTGGACGACATCATAATTCAGTGAAATTTGACCGGCGCCCGATTTCGAGGTCGGCGGGTCGACCGCCGGCGATGGATATAGCATTCAACTAGGTGAAATAATGGGAAAGGGAATGTACGCGGCCAGGAAACTGGAGAGCGACCGCAAGAGCTTCCGGTGGAGAGATATGAACTACAGCCGGAGGGCACTGAACCTGAACGTCAAGGCGGACCCATTGGGTGGCGCGCCGCAGGCTCGAGGAATAGTCCTGGAGAAGGTCGGCGTCGAGGCTAAACAGCCGAACTCGGCCATAAGAAAATGCGTCCGGATTCAGCTCATCAAGAACGGAAGGCAGGTTACAGCCTTCTGTCCTGGGGATGGTGCCATAGGGTTCATCGACGAGCACGACGAGGTCGTAGTGGAGAGGATCGGCGGCAGGATGGGCGGAGCCAAGGGCGATATACCCGGCGTCCGATTCCAGGTGATCGCCGTAAACAACGTATCTCTCAACGAGATGGTCTCCGGGCGGAAGGAGAAGCCCGTAAGGTGATACTTTGAACGTGAAGATCTTCGGCAAATGGGATCCTGAAGAGATCGAGGTGGCAGATCTCAGCATAAAGCGCTATTTTAACCTCCGTCCACTGGTAGTAATGCATTCGGGCGGCAGGCACGCAAGGCAGCAGTTCAAGAAGTCAGAGCAGCACGTCGTCGAGCGGCTCATCAACAAGATGATGCAGGGCGAGGTCAACACCGGCAAAAAAATGAAATCGTACAAGATAGTGGAAGAGGCCTTTGACATAATCCACCAGAGGACGAAGGAGAACCCCCTCACCGTCTTGGCGAGAGCGATATCCAACGCCGGTCCCCGGGAGGAGGTCGTCCGTCTCAAGTACGGCGGCATAACCGTCCCCAAGGCCGTCGACACCGCCCCCCAGAGGAGGGTCGACAAGGCTCTTATGTTCATCACCACCGGAGCCCAGAAGTCGGCGTTCAAGTCCAAGCGTTCTGCAGGAAGCTGCCTCGCCGACGAGATCATCGCCGCCTCGAAGGGCGACGTTCGGTCCTTCGCGATGAACAGGAAGGACAGCGTCGAGAGGGTCGCCAAGGCTGCACGTTGAACCTCCAGGTTCAGGTCGGCCACCGGCGCTCCTCGAACTCTTTTTTTCAGTATTTATATTTTCGTCATTTATACTTTGAACCGCTTCACGAAGGACTTGTCGATCCAGCTCTTGAAGGTGTAGATGATCCTCTTGGGGATGGGGACGCAGAGGTCGCCGTAGATCCCGACGGCGCAGCCGCATCCCGTCGAGATGAGGGCGACGGGGCTCTCGGTGGAGGCCCTGATCGTGTAAGGCTTGAGGGGCGCGCCCTTTGCGACCCGAGCCAGGTTCCTCGCGGTGTGCTTAGCCTGGATCTCCGCCTCCATCCCGGTCTTGGTGGCCAATTTTCCGCCGATTTCGATCCATCCGCAGTCTCCGATGACGAAGACGTCCTCCCTCCCCTGGGCCCTAAGATACTGATCGCATAGGAGCCAGCCCTTCTTTTTGGGCAGGTCCAGCCTCTCGATGAGGGGCGCAGCCCTGACGCCAGCGGTCCAGATCGTCATATCACATTCAAGGGAGCTATTGTCGGCGAAGGTGACGCCGCCGTCCCGGATCGATGAGACCTGCTTTCTGGTCAGGACCTCCACACCCTTCCCCACCAGGATCCTCTCCATCAGGATGGAGGCGTTCTTAGATAGGGTGGGCAAAAGACGGTCCACCATCTCGATGATGTACACGGTGGAGGTGGTCTTATCCGCAAGAAAGCAGGCGGTCTCTATCCCGGTGGGCCCGGACCCAATTATCGCGATCTTTTTGGGGCGGTTCTTCTCGATGAACCGCCTCGCTTTGACGGTATCCTCCAGGGTGTTGATGGAGAATGCCTTCTCTGCGCCCTCAACCCCAAAGTAGTTCTGGACCGCCCCAGGGGCCAGGACGAGAAGGTCGTAATCGAGGTCGCCTCTTTCGCAAGACACCCTCTTATCTGCGAAGTCGACGGAGAGGGCCCGGTCCTTCACATGGATGGCGTCCATCTTCCTGCAGAAGGGGTCCAGGGGGGCGGTCATCTCCTCGATCTCTATCCCTCCGCCGAGGTAGTCGGGGTAGAGGGCCTGGCACTCGATCCTATCCTTCGGCTCGACGAGGACGAGGTCCAGCCCCTCCCTGGTGGCGGCGTTTCGCACCAGCTCCGCTCCGCCTATCCCGCCGCCCACCACCACCACGCGCCAGGAGTCGCTCCGCCTCAATTTCATCTGCCGCATCTCCGTATCTGACCCGAATCCGTCGATGGATCGGCCGTCCATCAGCCCCTTTGATCAGAAGACCTCGTCTCCTCCGTTCTCCACCCCGTCCTTTTGCCCCTCCTGCAGAGGGGTCCGGACCCTCAGACTAGACGGGTCCTTTCCATAAAAACCCTCCTCCATCGTCGGGTTTGGCGCATCTGATGACTGCTCGTCGCCTATCGGGGGGACTGCCGCCTCCCTCGGATGGCGGCTGCGAGCCCCAGGGACATCAGGGCGAAGAGCGCCCCCGGCGCGGGGATCGATCTCCTCTTCTCCTGGAGATCGTCCGACGGCTGCGGGAGGGGGGAGTTGATCGATCCGTTCATAGCATCCACCCCCTCGACCCCCGGCGACCCCCCCGACGCCCTCACCAGATCCGACCCCGAGATCTCGAAGTAGTGCCCTGAGGTCCGGAGGGCGCCCATGCCGTTCTCGACCCGGAGCCTGATCTCGTACATCCCCGGTGGAGCCCCGACCCTTTTGAGGTGGGGCTCGATCCCCGAGGGTGAGAACGAGAGTTTGTGCCCGTTCTCGCCGAGGATCGCAGTCCCGTCGACGATCTGGAAGAACCTGATCTCGCTTGCGCCCGGCTCGATCTTTACGTACCTCCTTCGGAGGCTTTCATCGGAGGCCATTTCAGCGTAGCTCGCAGCTTGCCCCAGCTTTTCGTACTCGGTGGGGGATATGTAGTAGATCTCGCCTGCGGTATCCCGGATCAATCCGATCCTTCCGGATACGTCGAAGCTGACGAAGACCTGTACCGGCTGGGTGCTGTCGTTGACCTGCAAAATCCCTCCCTGAACCTCCGACTCCGGAAGGATCGTCCCGTCGTCGCTCAAGGCAGGAACGGTGGAGTTCCACTGCCAGGAGTAGATCCACTGATCAATGGCCCCGACGCCTGAGGCCGTCAGGTCCCCCAGGATCAGCCTGCGGCCATGGGCGTCGACGGTCTCGGCGGTGACGCTCCTGATCTCCCCTGCCACGACGAATATCGAGAAGTTCGCAACGCCCCCAGAGGGGACTGGCTCTTCGGGCATGGACAGATCCGAGATCTGAGGAGGGGGCAGAACGTACTCGTTTGTATATAAGTGGTATCTGAACGTCTCGTTATCGGCGACGGCTATGTTTATCCCCGGGAGGATGGTCGTCTTTGAGTCGCGTTTCAGCAGGATCCAGTCGGGGTTGGCCATGATGATGAAGGAGGGATTTGTGACCATCACCTTCAGCTCCCCGAACTCGTTGCCCGGCTCGATGGGGAGGATCAGCCTGTCCGAGATCTGAAATATCCCGTCTATTATGGCAAAGTGGTCCTCATGGCTGTTGAAGACGCCCTCGATGTGGAGGGCGATCAGGGGCATATCGTCCACATCACCTACATCTTTCTCGTAGACGTAGGTGGAGTTGGACCGGACTATCCCCCTGTCCAGAACCACTCCATCTTTGGCGAGCATTATGAAGATGGAGTCGTTCGAAACGTCGATGATGTGAACTTCGTATTCATCCATCAGCCTCAGGACGTTGCCGCCGATGACCCTGTTCCGGGCATCAGAGTCGAGGAGGATCTGGCCGATCTGTTGCATCTCCACCATGCTCTTCTTTCCGATCTCTGGGCTCGTCTCTTCCCCGTAGCCCGCAAACCAGGGCTGGCCGAAGAGGGTCGCCACCTCATAGCTTCCCCATCCCTCAAACTCGAAATCTGCAGGCTCCACAAAGGATGTGTACTTGAATCCGTATCCCAGCCTGGTTTCGTTCATGGTGAACTCGCGACCCGGACTTATGATCCCGTCCTCAGACATGAAAAGGATCAGAGATTCGGTGCCGATATCCTCCTGGTCATCGAAGTAGAAACCCGCAAAATTCTCGTGGTTCCATCGAGCCTCGGCGAAGCCCATCGACCCATCGGAGTAAATGAGCGGAACCAGGGATTCTTCGGTGTATACCGGCCCCCTGATCTGATGGACCCCGTAATCGGTGATCGCTCCAAGGGGGTAGTAGATCAGTTCAGGGGTGTCCCTCACCCTCAGGGCGAGCCCTCCCGCGAGGGGGACGGTGCTCCCCCGGCGGAGTATGAGTTCCCGGGAGTTCTGTAGCTCGATCCTATCCTCGGAGAGGGTCGTCACCTCCATCTCGCCTATGAGCCCTCCCGCCTCGATCTTGATGGTGGGGACGTCCTGGATCTGGAAGATCCCATCGATGTCGACTATGGCCATCTCGGCTCCTTGCATCGCCGATCTGACGTGGGCGAGGATTATGGGGTGGCGGCGATCACCCACCTTGTAGACGTAAGTATCCCCCACCGCCACCACCGACCGATCTACTTCGACCCCGTTCTTCTTCAAGATCAGGTAGACCGTATCTCCGTCGGAGGAGGCTGCTGCCACCTCGATCCAGTACCCTCCGCCCAGGAATAGGGGGGTCTCGGAGGTGGCGGTCTGGATCCCCTCATAGTCGATGAGGACCTCCCGGAGCTCCCCCTCCTCCATGGCGGAGACGGCGTCGGTGAAGTCGCTTTTGAAGTATCCCGCAAGGTACCTCTTCCCCAGGAAGGCGACCGCCTGGTGGCGCCCCCATCCCTCGAACTCGAACTCCTCGGCCCAGACCTCGCTCGAATAAACGAGGTGTCCCTCCTCGACCCTCCGCCCTGCGACCTCGACGACGAGCTCTTCGCCGCCAGCCCCTTCGTCCAGGTCGTAGTAGAACCCGCCGAAGCTCTCGGCGTTCCAGTTGCCGTCGCCGCCGCTGAAATGTCCCCGGACCTCGGCCATGGGCACTTGGCCTGTAGCCCCCATGGCCATGGTCAGAAGATAGATCGATATCCCAAGGCTGAGGAGGGCGACCGCGCCGAAATCTCCTCCATCACTTTGATCCATCTCAAAGGCTAATCTCATACCCCCAAGCTCATCCTCTTCCCCCGGATCGTCGCCGGTTCAGCGACGCCAACGCTGGATAACCTGTATATCCGATGGCGAAGCTTTGGTCGTTCTGGAGATAGAACATGTCCCAGGTTAAGCATGTTGCGATATACGGAAAAGGGGGCATCGGGAAGTCCTGTACCGCCTCCAACGTCGCGGCGGCCTGTGCCGAGAAGGGTTGCCGAGTTCTGATGGTGGGGTGCGATCCCAAGAGCGACTCGACGATCACCCTCGTCGGAAGGAGGATCCCGACGATGATGGACCTGATCAGGGCAGGGGGTGAGATATCCGAGGAGGACGTCGTCTTCGAGGGTTACGGCGGCGTCAAGTGCATCGAGGTGGGGGGGCCGGAGCCCGGCGTCGGCTGCGCCGGAAGGGGGATCATCGTCGCCATCGAGTTTCTGAGGAAGGTATCGAAGGTCTTGGACGAGATCGATCTCACCCTCTACGACGTCCCTGGGGACATAGTCTGCGGCGGCTTCTCTGCGCCGATACGAAAGGGTCTCGTCACCGAGGCGTACATCATAACATCGGGGGAGTACATGCCGATCTACGCCGCCAACAACATATGCCGGGGGCTGAAGCGGCTGAAGACCCCCCTCGCAGGGGTCATATGCAACTCTCGAGAGGCTGCAGCCGAGAGGAAGATCGTCGAGAGGTTCGCTTCTGAGGTCGGAAGCGAGTTGGTCGCCTACATCCCGAAAGATCCGATCGTCCAGAGGTGTGAGAGGAAGGGGGTCACGGTGATCGAGGGGGCGCCCGACTCCGAGATCGCCGACGTCTACCGGAAGCTGGCAGATCACGTCAAAGGGGACTCAACGCCTAAGCACCCCGAGCCCATCGACGATGACCGCCTTCGGGAGCTATCCCTCATATGACCTCCTATATCCCCAGAGTCCTCATCGCCGGGGATCGAAGCTCCAGCGGCAAGACGACGATCGTGGCGGGTCTACTATCGGCTCTCAGAAACCGGGGCCTTTCAGTCCAGTCCTACAAGGTCGCCCTCGACTACATCGATCCGAGCTACCATACCGGGATCACCGGACGGTGGTGCCGGAACCTCGACGGCCACTTGATGCCGGAGAAGACGGTCCGGGAGGTCTACGCCCACGCAGCCGAGGGGGCGGACCTCACCGTCATCGAGGGGGTCCGGGGTCTCTACGAGGGTTACGACGGCGACCGGGGGTCCACAGCCCAGATCGCCAAGATCCTCCGGGCACCGGTGCTCCTGGTGGTGGACGCAAGATCGATAACTAGGAGCGCTGCGGCCCTCGTCAAGGGCTATGCCGATTTCGATCCCGCCGTCGATATCAGGGGGGTCATCCTCAACAAGGTCGGCGGCCAGCGCCACGCCGAAAAGGCCATATCCGCGATTCGGGATCACGCCGGGGTCGAGGTCTTGGGGGTGATCCCCCGGGACGAGTCGATGCACCTCGCCATGCGCCACCTGGGGCTCGTACCGATGCTGGAGGGTGAGAGGAGGCACGCCGGTTTTGCTGAGAGGCTCGACAAGATCCGGAAGGTGGTGGAGGAGGGGATCGACATCGACCGGATCCTGGAGATCGCCTCTGGGGCGCAGCCCGTGGCGGCGCCTGAGCCCGACCTCTATCTGCCCAATCGCACCGGCGAAGGGATCAGGATCGGAGTCGCCCTCGACGAGGCCTTCAACTTCTATTACCGGGACAACATAGAGCTCTTCGAGCTGTCCGGGGCAAAGGTCGTCCCCTTCAGCCCCATCCACGACCCCGCCCTCCCGGAGGTCGACGGCCTCTACATCGGCGGCGGTTATCCTGAGCTTTATGGAAAGGAGCTCTCGGAGAACAGCTCGATGATGGAGTCGATTTGGAGGGCCCACGATGGCGGCAAGCCCATCTTCGCCGAGTGCGGAGGGCTCATGTACCTTACAGAGGAGATCGATTATGGCGGCGAGGCCAGCCCCGCCGTGGGGCTCATCCCGGCGAAGACGAGGATGGGGGGGCGGAGGATCGTCAGCTACACCGAGGGGGAGTTTCTCCGGGACTGCTCCCTGGGCCCTCGGGGCGCCACCTTCCTCGGCCACGAGTTCCACCACTCGGAGGTGGTCATCGACGAGGGGGCGAAGGTCGAGTACGCCATCCGCCTCCGGCGGGGGACGGGGATCGATGGTGGAAAAGACGGTATCGTCGACGGCAACCTCCTCGCCTCCTACAACCACTTCCATGGAGCCTCCTATCGGCTCTTTCCCGGCCATTTCATAAGGTCCGCCAGGAAGGCAAGGGATAAATAAAATCGCGACCTCTTCGAGCCGCGGTGATGATATGGTGAAGATGCCCCCCGAGGTGATAGAGACCCTGGAGAAGCAGTGGCCGATCCCCTTCGCCACCGCCTCCTCCGAGGGAAAGCCGAACGTCGTCTTCATGGGGATATTGAAGATAAAGGACGACGAGACCCTGATATTCGCCGATAACTTCTTCAACAAGACCGCAACGAACCTGGCTGAGAACCCCCGGGCCTCCGTCGTCTGCTGGACGAAGGACCCCAGGAGGTCCTATCAGATCAAGGGGAGGGTCGCCTTCGCCGACGAGGGGCCGATCTTCGAGGAGATGGCGGCGTCGGTCCGGGCCCGAAAACCCGACCTCAACATGAGGCGGGCCGTTATCTTCAAGATCGAGGAGATCTACGAGGCTAACTCCGGCCCGTCGGCCGGGGACAAGATCGCCTGATGGGGATGACCCGAGGGGGCCTCCAACGGCCCCGATCTGCTCTTCTCCATCCACGGCGTTTGTCTTCAATCCTTTTCAATCCCTTTTTCTCGAATATCTGCCTCGCGCCTCCACGACGCAAAGAATAAATATATTGATATTCTATTTGAACGAAGGTGATCTAAATGGTCAAGATGCCAGCTGATGTTAGAGCTACCCTGGAGAAGCAGAAGCCCGCCCCCATCGCCACCGCGGACGCAAAAGGAACGCCGAACGTCGTCTACGTCGGTTTCCTGAAGGTCCTGGACGACGAGACTATAATGATCGCGGACAACTTCTTCTACAAGACCGCAGCAAACCTCGCCGAAAACCCCAAGGTTTCAATCCTCTGCTACGACACCGAGACGAAGAAGTCCTTCCAGATCAAGGGCACCGCCACCATCTACAAGGAAGGAGAGCGCTTCGACGAGATGACCAAGTGGGTTTTAGCCGTCAACAACAAGCTCCCAGCCAAGGCCGCTGTGGTGGTGAAGGTCGAGGACGTCTTCAACGCCATGTGGGGCCCGACGGCGGGGAAGAGGGTCGTCTGAGCGTACGGCGGCGGGATCTGCCCGAATCGTCCTTTTTTTGTGACCCAGCCTCCGGTCCCGATGCTTCGAGCCGGGTTTTCGGCCTTGAGGAAGTGGATAGATTTATTGAGCATCGAGTCGTCTCTTAACGGCAAGCGGGATAAGATCGCGGAAGCAGAGGAGGGTATTATAGAGGCCGGGTGCAGGGGTAGAGAAAACCCCGGTCTTTAGGCCGGGGATGAATCGTACCTCGCCTTAAGCTATGAATCTTTAAATACTATAGCAGCATAAGTGAGTATAATGCTTAAAGCCTTCAAATATAGGATCTATCCGACAAAAGCACAGCGGTCTAAGATGGAACAGACCTTGGAGCTGTGCAGATGGACCTATAACGAGACTTTAGCATATCGGAAAAACTCTTTCGAACAAGAAGGTAAATCCATATCTAAGTATGAGACTCACAACTTGCTGCCAGAGTGGAAGAAAAACAAACCCGAACTAAAGGGGGTATTCTCTCAGACCCTCCAGAACGTCCAAGAACGGGTAGATCTGGCCTTTAAAGCGTTCTTCCGAAGGGTCAAAGCAGGAGAGACCCCGGGGTATCCCAGGTTCAAGGGGAATGGATGGTACGATTCGTTCACCTATCCACAGCTGGGATTCAAACTGTCTTCCGGGAAGCTGCGTCTCTCCAAGATCGGAGATATCAGGATCAAGCTCCATCGACCCATCGAAGGCAAGATCAAAAGGTTAACCGTTCGGAGATCTTCGACCGGAAAATGGTTTGCCTGCTTCTCAGTGGAGATCGACGATCCTCCGAAGCCTCCCTGGAAAGATGGGTTGATGGCTGGCATCGATGTGGGGCTGGAGAGTTTCGCTACGTTGTCCAACGGAGAGAAGATCGATAACCCCCGTTTCTTCAGATCTGAGGAGAAGGCGTTGGCCAAAGCTCAAAGGCGACTGTCCAAATATGAGATGGGAACTTTTGAGAGGAGGAAAGCTCTCAAAGTCGTCCAGCGGACTCATGAGCGGATAGCCAACCGCAGATACAATTTTGCTCATCAGGTCAGTCACAACCTGGCCGAAAGGTTCGGGCTGATCGCTTTCGAGGATCTGAGCATCACGAACATGCTTAAGAACCACTGCCTGGCTAAGAGCATATCAGACGCTGCCTGGAGGATGCTAGTGATAACCACATCGTACAAGGCTGAGAGCGCCGGTTCGATGGTGGTTCTAGTAGATCCTCGGAATACAAGTCAGCTATGTTCCAGGTGCGGTCTTAAAGTCACGAAGTCGCTATCGGATCGGGTCCATGGATGTCCTCAATGCGGGCTGGTCATGGACCGTGACGAGAATGCGGCGATAAACATTCTGAGACTGGGACTACAGTCTCTGCCAAAAGCTAGAAGCCCCGCCCTTCAGGGCGGGGAGTAGTCACCTGAAACAAGAATTGAAAATTAGCGAGGAGATTGAATATAAGAAGGGCGCCGCAAAATCGCTCCACCAGCAGGGGAGGCTCGCTCAGGACACGGGCGACCTCGTCGAGGCCCGTCGCCTCTACGGCGAGAGCCTGAAGATCGCCCAAAAGCTGGTGGACAAGGCCGGCGTCGCAAGCTCGCTCCACAATCTTGGGATGCTCGCTCAGGCCACAGGGGAGGTCGGGGAGGCCCGCCGCCTCTACGGCGAGAGCCTGAAGATCGCCCAAGAGCTAGGTGACAAGTCCGGTGTCGCAAGCTCGCTCCACCAGCTGGGGATGCTCGCTCAGGACACGGGCGACCTCGCCGAGGCCCGCCGCCTCTACGGCGATAGCCTGAAGATCGCCCAAGATCTGGGTGACAAGTCCGGCGTCGCTATCACATTGGCACAGACTGCTCGATTAGAGGAGCATGAAGGAAACTTGGAGAAAGCCCTAGACCTGATCCGCCAGGCTGAGGCGCTCTTCATGGAGCTTGAAAGTCCCATGGCAGAAAAGGCCCGCTATGTCCGGGAACGACTGGAGAAGAGGATCGCGGTTGAAAAAAAGTCGGACGGAAACGAAACATGACCCAGGAGGCCCACCGTCGATGAAAGATGATGCATTGATGAAAAGACGGATTGCAGAGATCTTCGGCCTCTCCGAAGAGGAGTGCGACCTGGTGAACCGGGTCGTCATCGAGGAGATCCTCGCCAGCTCGAAGGACACCCACGACCTCCTCCGGCGGGCCCTCGATCGGTTCGCAAAGACCGAGGGGGAGAAGATGGCCTTCCTCGCGGGGCACATCACTGGCTGGGTGGTCATGAAGGCGGACATGGATATGGATATCGACGCCTACTTCGCCGAGTCCAGGGCGAAGGGGCCGGAGGGGCAGAACACCTGACGGCTTATTCCGCCCCCACCACGACCTCGGTCCCTCTTTTAACTTATTCTTTTCTTCGCCCGGCGGCGACAGCCCCCTATTTGAGCTTCTCCAGGGCCTTCTTTCCGACCTCTGCCACCGCCTTCTCCACGTCCGCCTTCTTCTCCTCCAGATCTGCCTTCAAGGAGGAGGCCTTATGTTCGAGATCTGCCTTCCTCTTCTCCACCTCGGCCTTGGCATCGGCCTTGGCGTAAGCTGCATCTTTCTCAGCATCGGCCTTCTTTTTCTTCTCCTCGGCGGTATTCTTCTCCGTCATCTAATAACACCTCATTCTTTGTATAGGATCTATATAGGTGGCCGATGATTATTATAGCTTAGTCCTTCGAGCCTGCTCCGAGTTGAAGATCGGATCCAACGCCCTCTTGTTCAGAACTGAGCGGAAGGGGCGAGGAAAGGAAAGGGTTTTTTGCCCCAGGGATCCAGGGTCCCCTCACTTTGGGAAAGAGACCTCGACTTCGGACCGGCCTCGGCGGCCAGGAGCTCTGGCGGCTCTGGCGCGATCACTTCGACGATGACCTCGCGGCCCTCGCCGAGGCGGTTTGGGCCGCCAACAAGCTGGTCAAGATGGAGCCGCCCCAGAATCGGGACCGGTTCTACGCCCTAAAAGACGAGTTCATCCTCAGGTACGCGACGAGCGGCCGACGGGTCCGGGACGAGCCTCCGCCGCCCTGGTACCGTGGGGTCGACGGTTCGGTCCGGACCCTCTACTGCTATCGGGTTCCTGTGGGGGAGAGGGTCTATCGGCTCCACAGCTACCTGCGCCCCCTGGAGATCGAGCCGGACCTCGCCGAGGAGGGCGAGGAGGGGGGTGGGTCCGCCGTTGAGGAATGGTCGTGGCTCCCCCTATCTTACGACGAGCTTTACAAGATGCTCGCGAGCTACGCCCGGGACTGCTGGGGCTATTCTGCGGAGGGGACAGCTTGAGTACCTGCCGACGCCGGATGAGAAGCCGTACGATCTCGACCAATTTTGACCATCGCCCCGGTCACGTCGCCTGAAAATTTAGAACTCAGGAAAGTTAAGTATATACCTTTTCGAGGACGATCCGAGATTGGGGAAAGACCAAAAGAAAGTCAGGACGGGGAACGATGATAGATGACCAGCATATCTGATGCCTTATTTGAAGCGTTGATGACCGCCGCCGAGAGGTTGGACGAACTTCGGCAGAGGAGCGGGGCGAAGGTCGCCCTCTTTGCCCTCCTGGCGGCAGCGATATCGATGTACGCCCTCTCCCCCGGCCCCTACGCGCCCCAGATCCCCTGCCCCATGGACGGGACCATCGGGATCGGCCTTGCGCCCCCCCTATGGTGGGTTGGCGGAGGACCAGAGCCCCCCCTCCTATCTTCGATGGGGCTCGACCCCAACTCCCGGATTCGCTACCAAGTCCTCCTGGGGACCGCCGAGGAGGATATGGTGGTGGTGGGGACGGTCGAAGGGGGCAGGGGGAGGGAGAACCTTGTCATAAACCTGACGGAGCCCCTCTCGCCGGGGACAGCCTACCTGTGGCGGGTCGAGGCGGAGAACCTTCTTAAGAAGAGGTCTCCTGGCGAGGTTTGGACCTTCGGCACCCGGGACCTGCCCGAGATCCAGCTCTTCGAGGCCGATAAATCCGTCGTAGACCTCGGGGACGATCTTATCCTCCGCTGGTCTGTGGCCGACGCCTCCGAGGTCGAGATCGAGCCAGGGATCGGTCCCGTCCCCCTCCGAGGCGAGACGACCCTATCGCTCCGGGAGGGGGTAAACTACACCCTTGTCGCGAGAAACTTCGCCGGAGAATCGACGGCCACCGTTGAGGTGGGGGTCCTCCCCTCCTTCATCATCGACTCCATGGCCGGTGGCTGGAGCACCACCGTCGACGGCCTGGGGTCTCGCGTCCTGGGGATCGGGGCGGTCCCGGAGGTCGAAGAAGACGCCACCAGGATATCCTTCGACCTCCTCCCCGGCGGATGGGCTGGGATCACCAAGACCCCGTCCCGGAGAGGCGGCGGCCTGGACCTCACCGGAACCGACGGCGTATCTTTCTACACCATGGGGGCCGGCTCCGGCTACTCGCTTGAGGTCTGGCTCAGGGGTGCTGACGGAACCGTCCACCGCCGCTCCTGGGATGCGGGCGTCGCCCCCATGACTTGGACTCGGATGGAGGCCTTCTTCGAAGAATTCGAATGCATTGAGGCGGGGGGAAGCAGATGCACCGATGAGGCCCTCGATGCCGGTAACATATCGGCGATCAGCTTCATCGTCGCCGCCCGTGGGGAAGGGGGTTTGGGAAGCTCCGGCTGGATCGCCATCGACGATCTTGTTGCCTTTCGCCGGGAGGGCCTTCTGGCTGAAAAGAGCGATCTGCCTTAATCCCTATCGTCTCTCCGCCTCGCCGATCTTTCGGCCAGGGACTCTGCATACTTGAAGTAGCCACAGACCGGCCGGCCCAGGGGGATGATCCTCACCCGAACCCCGCCGCCATCCACCTCGATCTCCGCCGCCGATGGGGCGGAGAGGCGGGGCTCGGTGGGGCTTCCCGGAGATATCAGGAGTTGGGGTCCCTGCTTCATCACGGGCCTGTGAAGGTGGCCGAAGACGAGGGCGTCCACCTCCATCTCCCTCGCGAGAAAGGTGGCCCCCGTCGTATCGGCGGAGTGAGAAGCCTGGTGGACGAGGCCGATCCTCACGCCCTCCACCTCCACCACCCTCCTCTCGGGGAGGAGGGACTTCACCTCAGGAGAGTCGGAGTTTCCGGATACCGCCTCCAGGGGACTGAGATCGGAGAAGGCCTCGTAGACCTCTAGGCTGACGAAGTCCCCGGCGTGGAGGAGGAGGTCGGCGCCCTCCGCGAGATCGACGATCCCTCTTGGGATCGGGGATCCTGCGTGGAGATGGGTGTCGGAGATGGCGACTATCCGCTTCATGCGTGAAGCCTTTTCATCCCCGCCTCTTCGATTCCCAGAAACTCCGCTCCCACGGCGACGACGCTGTTGGTGAATATCGAGGCGTTGATCTCGAATATCGGGTACCTGTGCATGCTGTACTCAGAGACGAGCCAGCTGGTGGTCCTCCGGGAGCCGCAGATCTGGTCGAGGTGCTCATCGGAGACGGGTATGAACGCGATATCCCCCTTCCTTCCCTCCTCTCTCATCAGCTCCACCAGCTCCGACGACGGGTTTGTGGTGATAGGCAGGACGTCCGCACCCCTCTTGAAGGCGCTTTTGACCCCCTCGATACATTCGTAGGTGTTTCCGCTCCCGGTTATGGGGACGTAAACGTCGCCGATCTGAAAGCTGGGGGTGTTGAAGTCCCTCTCCCAGTAGCTCGTCTTGTTGAGGTGGGACAGCCTCATCTCGAAGGCTCTAGCCACCAGCCCCGACCTGCCCACGCCGCCTATGATGTACCTTCCGCTCCGGGGAAATAGCCTCTCAAACCACGTAGCGAGCCCCTCCTCGTCGACCCGGGATATGAGCCTGCACTGGGCTGCAAAATCCCTTATAGTCGATAGATAGCTCTCGCAGCCTTCGGTCCTCTCCCCCTCGATCCTCCCTTGGACCTCCTTGAAGACGGCGTTCAAGAAGGCTAAAACCTCCAGCTCGAACTCCGTCCCCATGGGGGAGAGCTTGCTGGTCCTCGTCATGTCCAGGTCGTACTTCGTCTTCCCTTTGATCACCAGGACCGAGCCGTTCTCATATTCCTCAACGAGGCGGTGGGCGGTCCCGTCCCTGTTGGCGGTGATGAGCCTGATATCACCGCCCTGGTTTATTATGTCCTCGATGTACTTGTTCACCGCTGGGGTCTCCCCTGATCCCGATACGGCGATCCCCAGGTTCTTCCTCGTATCTCGGAAGTGCTTCTGGACGGGGTCCTCCATGGTACAGGGGAAGGCGTTGAAGTGGTTGTAGAGGAGCTGCAGAAAGCTGTAAAGAGATAGGGCGCTCCTCCCGGCGGCGAGGCCGTAGACGAAGTTCTTCTCGTCTTTCTCTCTCAAAAACGAGGCGAGGGAATCGGCGAAGCCGTTCACGCTCTCCAGGTCGAGCTGCCCCAGCTTCTCGATGAACGAGCACTGGAGGGCGGTAGCATCCTTATAAGTGTCGATCAGACCTGCCATATAAGAGGTGAATTCAGGAAGAGGGGAGATAATAAGCCTTTGCCCTTCAGCTTATGATCTCCGATAGTCTCCTCTGGTCTCTTGCTAAGCTTATCTCCTGGGCGATCCTCCTCCCGTTGGAGAGGTCCTTCTCGATCAGGTCCGAGTAGGGGGAGCCGCCGATGAAGACGTTCGTCCCGGCGACGATCCGGGCAGATATCTCGAAGACCTTGAACTTCAGGTCGTCGGTGACGATCGTCTCGAGGCAGAAGGGTCCTATCATCCCTCCGAATAGATCAAGAGACGCCTCGACGACCCTCTCCCCCAGCTCGAAGGCCTTCGGGAGGAGTGACTCTCTCAGGACGAGGGGGATGTTCCCTGTTACGACGAAGCTGGGGAATATGCCCGCCGCCTCCAGCTCGTCCATGGACCCAATCCTGAATATTTCGTCGGCGTTGCTCTCGACCCTCCTGTCTATACCCAGCATCTCCAGGGTTCCTTTGCTGAGGGCGTACCCGGTGGACCGGATGGGAGAGTAGAAGTAGTGGATGTAATACCGGGTCCCCAGGATGAACTCCTGGATTGTATGCCGCTGGGAGCTGTCGACTTTGCTGAGGTATTCTCCCTTGCTCTTGGATATGAAGAATCCCTTCCCTCCCTTGGCACCGTGATACTTGACGATGACAGGTCGATCTATCTCCTCAGGGGTCGCAAACCTCATGGGAAGGTCGATCCCGGCCTTGAGGAGCCAATCCCTCTCCATCTCCCGGTCGCTCTCCCAGGCGAGGCACCTTCGGTTACCGAAGGTCGGAACCGGCAACCTCTCGAACTTCTCTGTTCCCAGGTACTCCACCAGAGAGCCGTGGGGAACGACGATGGCGTTCTCCTCGATGAGCCGATCGCTCTCATCGAGGATCGCCCCGTAGCCGTCTAGGCTCAGGAAGGAATCGGGCTTTGCCAGGGGGAACGCGTCGTAGAACTTCGGAGGTCTGCCGAGGCATATCCCCAGGGTCTTGAAGCCCTCTTGGCGAGCCCCATGAAATATCTGGAGGCTGCTATGAGAACAAACCGTGGCAATAGTTAACTCTTTTGGGTCATACTCTTCCAAAATTTCTTGTATTTTCCTCTTATCTATCATATCTACAACCTTTGGAACAGAGCGACAGGTTCTACCGGTACATAAGCCCTTCGACAGGACCGATATATCTATCCGAGGGTCGACGGTCTCAGGTGGATGGTAAACCTGATATCCTGGGATCCATATCCTTTCTCAGAATAACTTAAAATATCTTCGAAGGGACCTGACCATCATGCGAGCTTCTTTCAAGAGATCGACTGCGGAGACGGAGGTGGAGGTATCCTTGGACCTGGAGGGTTCGGGATGTTCGGTGGTGGAGACGGGGGTCCCTCTCCTCGACGAGATGCTGGAGATCCTGGCTCAGGGGTCGGGGTTCGACGTCGAGGTGAGGGCTCGAGGAGACCTTCCCACAGGAGATCATCACACCGTCGAGGACGTGGCCATCGCCCTGGGCCGGGCCTTGGCCCAGGTGGTGGATCCGGGGATCGGGAGCTCCACCGTCCCCTCCGGAGGGGCCCTCGCCTTCGCAGCCGTGCGATTCGGTCCTTTGGGATACCGGGACGAGGTCGAGTTTCTGGCCGGTTCTCTGGGAGGGATGGAGCTTGGAAACTATGGCCACTTCATGAGGACCCTCGCCTACAACGGTGGGTTCGCCCTTCATCTGAGGGCCTCTGGAGGCGACGACTGGGAGAAGGTCGAGGCGCTGACCCTATCTGTTGGCCGGGCCCTCAGAAGGGCGGTGGCAGACGGCAGAAGAGGTTGCGAAACGAACTGGAATTCGGATGAAGTTGAACGGATCGAAGGATGAGAATGAGGTCGACAGCTGACAGCTCCGGCCTTTCTTCATGAGGATCAGGACGCTCTCTGGGTCGGCTCGATGAAGATCTCGGAGGTAGCGATGGCGTTGCCGCCCCGAGCGGTGTTGATGGATATGACGATTATGTTCCTCACATCGATATCCATGTAGTTGACGTCCGTCGGGATCGAATGGAACTGACCCTGGCCTGTTACGGTATTACCCCTATCGGTGTTGATCGCCACCACGCCCTGGAAGCTCTCGTCGTCATCGGGATCGTCGAAGAGGGATACGCCGGTGAGGTCGGATAGTGAAGAATCGAACTTGGTGCTCCTCTTAAGATCATTGGGGCTGAATATGCCGGGCTTTACTGGCGAGCCTCCTTTGGCGAAGTCCTCAATGGAGCTTTTTACCAGGTTGAGGGACTCCGGGTAGCCCTGCTCCGTTGCTGTTGGGAAGGGCCCTGCCGACGCGACGTCGCACGCCGGACCAAAAATGAGGATCGTGCTCATCAGCACGAGGCCGATGAGCCGACAATTGTTCTCCATCTTTCCCTATTTCAGACACTGGGTTCAACAGTCACAGCCAGCGGCGGTGCCCTGGGAAGAACATACGGATATGCTGTTCTTAGCCGTCGCATAACCGGTGGCGGTGGCGAACTGGTTGCCAGAGGATATCTTCTCGATGTTTATGACTCTGGTGTCCCACATCGACTGGTCCGCGGCTTCACATCCACATTCTACAATGGGGAAGCCAGCTTGATACAGCATTCCGGCGGTCTGGTCTTTTTTAACGTCCAAAGCGTTGGCGGCGTCGCCATACCAGAAGGCGAAGGCTTTCTGCTCACCAGAGCTTACAAAGTCGAGGTTCATGTTGGCCGGCCACGCGCCGAAAGACATGTCTCCGGCATTGAAGTCTGCCATGGTGCTGCCGGTACAATCTGCCATCGCTGGAGCGGCAAAGAATGCTACAACCAGCACTAATAGCGCTGCAAATTTCTTTATACTATCACCCCTTCATTGCTTGAAGTAATCATAGTTAGGCGTCGGTCATATTTGTATTTTTTGGTACAATCGATCCGACCCCATAGGCCCCGATTACAGATTCAAAGGTCGAAGGTTGGATGGGCAAAAATGGAGCCATCTGCCCGCCTGGATCTAGCATCTTCGATCCGGACGCTTCGGGGCGGGCTTCTGACGGTGATATTCGGTTCTTATCGGCTCCATTTCCCGAGCTTCACCTGACGCTCTTCGCCCCTTCCTCCAGGATCTCCAGGTTCAGGGGTATAAGCTTCGGCTTCTTGGCGAAGGTCCGCTCGAAAGCCCCGCCGAAGGCCTCGCGAGGAAGGCCGAGGTTTCCCAGCTCCATCAGGGCGCCGAACATGGCGGTGTTGACGGCCTGTTCGACCCCACGTGATAGGGCGATATCGGTTGCGGGAACTGCGACGGCCCTCACCCCCTCCGGCGGCTCGAAGGGTCCTGCCAGGGATTCGTATAGGATAAGCCCTCCCTCTCTGACGTCGGCGGCGAACTTCTCCAGAGAAGGCCGGTTGAAGGCTACGAGGACGTCGGGCTCGTCGACCACCGGGGAGCCTATCGGCACCCCGGAGATGACGACGGAGCAGTTGGAGGTTCCCCCCCTCTGCTCCGGTCCGTAGTCGGGGTACCAGGAGACGAAGCGCCCGGATCGGTACGAAGCCTGGGCGAGGGCAAGCCCCATGCTGAGGACCCCCTGGCCGCCGAACCCCGCGATCTTGACGCCCTTGACGGCAAAGGATGGGTCGGGCAGAACCTCGACCTCTTCCTCCCCGGCGAGGCCGAAGATAGAATCGAGGGAGGCCTTGGAGAAGTCGGACGCCTCCCTCTCGATCGGCTCCGTCTCGCTGGACCGGTCCCTGAACCTCTTCAGGGGAAACTCCCGCTCCATCTCCTCGTTGATGAACCGCTCCACCCCCTTCGCGTCCATCCTCATGATGGTGGGGCAGGGAGAGAGGAACTCGACGAAGGCGTAGCCCTTCTTGTCCCTCTGGATCTCAAGAGCCCTCCTGACGGCTCGACGTGCCTTTCGGATATGATTTATGTCCGATAGGGAGACCCGCTCGATGTATACCGGTGCCCGGAGGGTGTCCAGGAGCTCGCAGATGTGGATAGGGTATCCGGAGTCTCGAGGGTCCCTTCCGGCCGGGGTCGTCGCGGTCACCTCGCCGATGAGGGTCGTCGGGGCCATCTGGCCTCCTGTCATCCCGTAGACGGTATTGTTGACGAAGAAGACCGCCATCTTCTCACCCCGGTTCGCTGCCTGGACCGTCTCATTCAGGCCGATGGAAGCGAGGTCGCCGTCCCCCTGGTAGGAGATGAGGATGGCGTCGTCCTCGGCCCGAGATAAGCCGGTGGCGATCGCCGGAGCCCTCCCGTGGGCAGCCTGGACGTGGCCGCAGTCGAGGTAGTAGTAGGCGAAGACTGCGCACCCCACCGGGCTCATGACCGCGCACCGGTCCTGGATATCGAGGTCCGCCATGGTGTCGGCTATGATCTTGTGCAGTATTCCGTGGCCGCACCCCGGGCAGTAATGGGTGGCCGTGGGGGCGGAGCCCCCCTTCCTCTCAAACGTGCCGTAGAATCCAGCAGGTCCGATGACCTTCTCTCTGGCGGCCATTTATGCCACCTCCCTGATCTTTTCGAGGATCTGGTCGCGTTGGATGAGGTTTCCTCCGTACCTCGAGACCAGGGCGACGTCCCGACATCCCGTCGCAAGCCTTATGTCCTCTCTCAATTGGCCGTCGCTCATCTCTACGGAGATGAACTGGCAGTCCCTTTCGGCGAAGGCCTTCAGCTCCCCATCGGGGAAGGGGAATAGGGATATGGGCCTGAAGAGGCCGGCGCGTATCCCCTCTTCCCTCGCTCTGTCGACGGCGGATTTTGCGATCCTGCTGCTGATCCCGTAGGAGACGAGGATGACGTCGGCGTCCTCGCACCTGTAAAGCTCGTACTCGACTTCGTTCTCCCGGATCCGATGGTACTTCGCCTGGAGCTTGAGGTTGTGGGCTTCCAGCTCCTTGAAGTCGAGGTCGATGGAGGTGACCAGGTTCCCTCTCGTCTTCCTATTACCGCGGACGGCCCAGGAATCGTCTATCTCAGGCTCGATCGCTCCTTCCGGAAAGCTCAAAGGCTCCACCATATGGCCCAGGACCCCATCGGCTAGGATCACCGCCGGGTTTCTGTACTTGAAGGCGAGGTCGAAGGCCTTGATGGTGAAGTCGCACATCTCCTGGACGGAGTTTGGGGCGAGGACTATGTTCCTATAGCATCCGTGACCTCCGCCCTTGACCGTCTGGTTGTAGTCTGACTGCTCCGGCCCGATGTTTCCCAGGCCCGGTCCGGCTCGAGCGATGTCGACGATGACGCAAGGCAGCTCTGCCCCCGCAATGTAGGATATCCCCTCCTGCTTGAGGCTCATGCCGGGGCCGGAGGATGCGGCGAGGACCCGGTGGCCAGCGGCCGCCGCCCCGTAGACCATGTTTATTGCAGCCTCCTCCGACTCCGCCTGGACGAACTTCCTCCCCACCTTGGGGAAATATTTTGAGGCCTCATGGAGGATCTCGCTGGCGGGAGTTATGGGGTAGCCGAAGTAGCAGTCGCATCCCGCGTACATCGCCCCGACGATCACTGCGCTGTTTCCATCAACTAGCTGGGCTGGCATCTCTTCAATCCTCCTGGAACCTCTCCTTTGAAGGTATGTGAACCTCGACGGCGAAGGGCTCGGGACAGGTGTAATAGCAGTTCCCGCAGCCGATACACCCCTCCCCCGAATAGACGGCGAAACGGTAGCCTCGGGCGTTCAGCTCCTCCCCGAGGGCGAGGACGTTGGCGGGGCAGGCGATGACGCACCTCTCGCAGGCTTTGCATTCGATGGCGTTTATCACAGGATAGGGCTTATCCTTCTCCCTGATCTCGACCCTTCTGATCTTGCCGCTGATCGTCTTTGGCAGCTCATCGGCGAACTCGACGATCCTCGGGTACTTGTAGGGGGCTGTGATCCTCTTGACGTGGTTTTGTAGCTCCGCCTTCAGCTCCTCCGACGGTGCGTAGCCCTTGGTCAGGACGACCGTAGCCTTCACCACCTGCCCCCGGAGGGCGTCCGGGACCCCGGTGATGGCGCACTCCAGGACCGCCGGATGGGTGAGGAGGGCGCTCTCCACCTCGAAGGGGCCGACCCGATAACCGGAGCTCTTGATGATGTCGTCGGCCCTCCCGACGAACCAGAAGTACCCGTCCTCGTCGACCCAGGCGGTATCTCCGGTGTGATAGTAGTCGTCGTGCCAGGTGTTCCTCATCTTCTCGGGGTCGAGATGATAGTCGACGAAGAGGCCTGGAGGCCTGCCTCCGTCGGTCTTGATGACGATCTCCCCTTCCTCGCCGACCTCGCAGATCCGGTCGTTCTTGTCCACCAGGACCATATTGTATCCTGGCGAGGGCTTTCCCATGGACCCGGGCTTCGGGTCCATCCAGGGGTAGTTGGCTATGGCTACGACCGTCTCCGTCTGGCCGTACCCCTCCATCAGCCGAAGCCCCGTAGCCGCGAGGAACCTGTCGTATATCGTCGGGTTGAGGGGCTCGCCGGCGGTGACGGCATACCTGAGGGTCGAGAAGTCGTATTTGGACACATCCTCTTTTATCATGAACCGATAGATGGTGGGGGGGGCGCAGAAGGTGGTGACTTTGTACTTCGCCGCCATCTCCATCATCCTCCCGGCGTCGAACCGGTCGTAGTCGTAGACGAAGACCGCGGAGCCTGCGATCCACTGGCCGTAGAGCTTACCCCAGACCGCCTTCCCCCAGCCGGTGTCGGCGACGGTGTAGTGGAGGCCGTCCTCCTCGACGTTCTGCCAGAACTTGGCCGTCAGGATGTGTCCCAGGGGGTAGGTCTGGTCGTGGTTGACCATCTTGGGGTTGCCGGTCGTCCCGGAGGTGAAGTAGGCGAGGAGGACGTCGGAGTTCTTCGTCGCCCCTTCGCCCGTCGGCCTCTGGAACTCCGAGGATGCCGCTTCCAGCTCATCCTTCAAGTTCAGCCAACCGTCCCTAGCACCGTCCCCGACGAAGGCCTTCAATACCGGGGCTCCTCCCAGCTCGTCGCAGGCTCCGTCTACCTCCTCGGGGATGCCCTCCCCCTCGATGGAGATGATCATAGAGAGGTCCCCCCTCCTGATCCGGTAGACGATATCCTTCCTCTTCAGCATGTGGGTGGCGGGGATGGCGACGGCGCCGATCTTGTGAAGTCCGATCATGCAGATCCAGAACTCGTACCGGCTCTTGAGGGATAGCATCACCGTCTTCCCCTTTTTGATCCCGCGGCCCAAAAAGAAGTTGGCAGCCCTGTCGCTCTCGCGCTTCATCTCCCCGAAGGTTATGATCCTCTCCTCGCCGAGGTCGTTGCACCAGACGAGGGCGACCTTCTCGGGGTCATCTTTCGCATAGACGTCCACCACGTCGAAGGCGAAGTTGAAGTTCTCGGGTACCTTTATCTTGAAGTTATCTATGAAATCCTCGTAGCTATCGAATTCCGTCCTCGATACGAACCTGTCCAGTAAAGACGACATTTTAAGATCCTCTCTCTGCTGTTACATCACCACGACGAGCATCTTTGCGGGCCGGCCGTTCTTGGCCACCATGGCGTGTCTGTAGGACGAGTCGAAGAGGATCGAGTCGCCTTCATCCAGGATGATCTCGTGATCGTGGATGTAGAACTTGAGGGACCCCTCCAGGACGTAATCGAACTCCTGCCCCGGATGGCTGTAGGTGGTGGGCTTCTCCTTCATCGGATCGATGGTGACGGTGAAGAACTCCGCCTTCTTGGAGAGGAACTTGCCTGCCAGGTTCTGGTACCTGTACTGCCTCCTCCGCTCCACCTCGACCCCTTCGCCCTTCCTCGTCACAGTGAATATTCGCATCCTCGCCTCTTCGCCGGTGAGAAGGAGGTTCATGTCCACGTCGAGCCTCTGCCCGATCTCGAAGAGCTTGCTCGCTGGGATGTCCGCCTTTCCTTCCTCGTAGCAGCAGTAGGTCTCCAGGGGAACCTTCAGGTATTCTGCCATCTCCTCCGCCGTCACCTTCGACAGCTCTCGCAGCTCGCGAACCCGGGATGCGATCTCTTCAATGGTCTCCGCCATGCCGATTCACCAACTGAACCTCGATATACCTATGGTATTTAGCCTCTACCTCTCGGCGGGAGGGGGGGATTTGATAGTAAAGAGCCGATAAAACTCGATGAGGAGGTCTCTGCCCCTCCGGATGGAGGCGAGAGGCCGACCTCAACCTATTAATAAACCCCGGCCCCTTGATCGTACCGAAGATGGAAACTATCGAATATCTCGAACATACCGCCGACGTCAAGTTCCGGGCCCGGGGCCGCAGCCTGGAGGAGACCTTCGAGAACGCGGGGCTGGCGATGATCGGGGCCATGATAGACCCCGCCACTGTCAGGGCGGAGGAGGCCTGGCCCGTCGAGGTGGAGTCGGAGTCTCTGGAGGGGCTCCTATACGACTGGCTCTCGGAGATCCTCTACCTATTCGAGGTGGAGCTGGCGGCGTTTTCGAAGTTCCAGGCCGAGGTCCAGGAGGTGGAGGGGGGCTGGAGGCTTTCAGGCAAGATCAGCGGGGAGAGGATCGACTCCAGAAGGCACCTCTTCGAGACGGAGGTGAAGGCGGTCACCCTCCACCAGTTCGAGATAAAGAAAGAAGCGGGAGAGGGTGGAGACGAGATCTGGACCGCTCAGGTGGTTTTGGACGTTTGAGGTGATCTCATGCTGAAGAAGGTTGACGATTACATCTTTGAGGTGCCGATGGGCCACCAGAAAGGGATGCGGGTACCGGGAAGGATCTTCATCTCCGAGAAGCTCTTAGAGCAGGTCGAACCGGGGACCATCGACCAGGTGGCGAACGTCGCCACCCTCCCCGGCATAGTAAGATGTTCCATGGCGATGCCCGACGCCCATCTAGGCTACGGATTTCCCATCGGGGGCGTCGCCGCCTTCCGGGAAGATGGGGGGGTCATTAGCCCCGGGGGTGTCGGCTTTGACATAAACTGCGGCGTCCGGATGCTCAGAACCGACCTCTTCGCGAAGGATGTGGTGCCGATGATATCAAACCTTGTCGAGGACCTCTTCCACGACATCCCCTCCGGCGTAGGAGCCAAGGGGAGGCTCCGGGTCTCGGAGCACGAGCTCGACGAGGCCTTCACCCGGGGAGCAGCCTGGGCGGTGGAGGCGGGGTATGGCGTTCCCGCGGACCTCGAGCACTGCGAGGAGGCCGGCCGGATGGAGGGGGCGAGGCCTGAACAGGTGAGCCTAAAGGCGAGGAAGAGGGGGAGGCCTCAGCTGGGGACCCTGGGGAGCGGAAACCACTTCCTGGAGATCCAGAAGGTAGACGAGATCTTCGATTTTGACCTCGCCAAGAGGTTCGGCCTCTTCGAGGGGCAGATCACCGTCATGATCCACTGTGGATCGAGGGGTGCAGGCCACCAGATCTGCACCGACCACCTCCAGGTCCTCAGCCGGGCGGTCCGAAAGTACGGCATAGACCTCCCCGACAAGCAGCTCGCCTGCGCGCCCCTGGGGACCCCAGAGGCAGATAACTACTTCGGGGCGATGGCTGCGGCGGCGAACTACGCCTGGGCGAACCGGCAGATCATCTCCGCCTGGACGAGGGAGGTCTTCGAGAGGCGCTTCCCCGACGCTCGCCTCGACCTCGTCTACGACGTCGCCCACAACGTCGCCAAGGTGGAGGAGCACCAGGTGGACGGATCAAAAGAGAGGCTCGTCGTCCACAGGAAGGGGGCGACGAGGGCCTTCGGTCCGGGGAGGCGAGAGATCCCGGACGCCTATAGGGATCTGGGCCAGCCGGTGATCATACCCGGTTCGATGGGGACTCCATCTTACGTCCTCTGCGGAGGAGAGGGGGCGATGAAACTCACCTTCGGCTCCGCCTGCCACGGGGCGGGGAGGATCATGTCCAGGACCCAGGCGAAGAAGACATACGGAGGGACTGAGGTGAAGGACGCCCTCTCGCGGCGGGGGATCAAGGTTATGGCGACCCACCCGAAGATGCTCGCAGAGGAGGCCCCCGAGGTCTACAAGCCCAGCGACGAGGTCGTCGACGTCGTCCACCGCCTGGATATAGCGAGGAAGGTGGCGAGGGTCGTGCCCCTGGGAGTCTCCAAGGGATGAGGCTATCGGTCGTCCTGGTGGAGCCGATGTACGAGGGGAACGTCGGCTCTGTGGCGAGGGCGATGAAGAACTTCGGCTTCAAAGACCTCGTCCTCGTCCGCCCCTGCGAGATCGGGGATTTCGGCCTGGCCATGGCCTCCCACGCCCGGGACCTGATGGAGGGTGCGAGGGTCGCGGAGGGGCTCGACGAGGCGGTAACGGGCGCAAACCTCGTCGTCGGGACGACGGGAGTTTTGGGCCGCTCCACCAATCGACACCTGAGGGTTCCTGCCCTCTCTCCAAAGGAATTGGCCGAGAGGCTCGGGGGAACGGCGGGGGATGTGGCCCTTCTTCTAGGACGGGAGGACGACGGCCTCTCCCGCCAGGAGCTTTCCGCCTGCGATCTCATCGTCTCGATACCCACAAGCCCCGGGTATCCGATAATGAACATATCCCACGCCGCAGCAATCTTATTTTACGAGCTGTCCGCCGTCGGGGCAGGGGAGGTGAAGCTGGCCCGCCCCGAGAACCTCGCCCGCCTCCTCGCCCGGTTCCGGACCGCTCTCGTGGCGTCGGAGTACCACCAGCATAAGCTCGATAAGACGATGCTGATGTTGAAGCGGATCTTCGGGAGGGCGACCCTCACCGACCGGGAGGTCCAGACCCTCTACGGGATCGTCGAAAACCTCCGGTGGGGTGCAGTCCACCGGGGTGGGGAGTTCGAGGAGGAAGAGGGGGTCGAAAAGGACTCCTGGACCCGGGACGACGGCGTTGTCCATGGAGAGGGTGCCGCAGGGTTGGAAGGGTGCCGACTCCAGGAATAGGTCTGGTTGGGAAACGCCGAAAAAAGGATTCATGAGGGCGGACTATCCGCCCTCTCCTCCAAGGATAGTTATCAGACGCGCTTCTTGAGATCAGACGTTGACGACGTAGGTCCCGGCGATCTTGTCGTGCCAACCCTGCCTCTTCTTGTCTATCAAGATCCAGACGAATCCTAGGAGTATCACCATCGCAGATATGATCATCCCGATCCACCGGAGGAAGCCCTTTGCGTATCCGATCGGATAGGTCCCGTCGGTCCCGACCAGCTTGATCTTCATCGCCATCATCCCCGGAGTCTGGCCGTTTCCGAAGAAGTAGGTGTAGTAACCGACCGATGCCAGGAGGCCCAGGAAGGCGATTACGCCGCTCAGGGCATCCCCGACGTTCATTGAGGCGTAGCTGAAAAACGATCCGATCACTCCGACTATAATACTGTCGATCAGATAGCATATGAACCTCGACCCCACGCTCGCCAGGTCCAGGGTCGTCTCCTTCTTCTCTTCAGCAATTTCCATCTCCATCTTGCAACACCTCCACGAAATTTCTCCGATAATCAGTTACATAACACTCATATAAATATTCTTCTTATTTTCGTTAAGCTTATCGATTAATTATCGGATTTCGTAAATTGTCGGATTTCGTAATTTATCTCAACACGGCAAAAATGCTTGGAATGGATCTAAGGATCAAAGCCCCTAAAGGTGTCAGGTCCGGAAGATCTCCCGGACAATTCCGGGTGGTCGTCCATCACGCTCTTACGACGTAGGTCCCGGCGATCTTGTCGTGCCACCCCTGCCTCTTCTTGTCGATGAGGACCCAGGCGTACCCCAGGAGGAGGACGATCCCGGATATCTCCATCCCGACCCATCGGAGAAAGCCCCTCCCGAGGCCCACCGGCTCGACGCCGTCGGCCCGGACCAGCCTGATCTCCACAAGCCTCATCCCTGGGGTCTCTCCTTTCCCGAAGAAGTAGGTGTAGTATCCCATCCCGATCGCCGCCATGATGAAGTAAACCGGCGAGAGCTCCTCAACTACGCCGCTTCCGGCCATCGCCTCGCCCATCTCGCCTCCGGAGAGGAAGATCAGGGCGATGTAGATCACGCTCAAGACTATCAAGTCGACGATGAAAGACGAGAGCCTCTGGCCGACGGTGGCCAGGTCCGGGCCCCCTTCGCTCTTCTTCGCATCTGCCTCACCCATTATTCAAACCACCAGCTGGGGATCTTCGCCGACAAGGTGCGTCAGCCGAGTGTGACTACTCCCCGCCCTGAAGGGCGGAGCTTCTAGCTTTTGGCAGAGACTGTAGCCCCAGTCTCAGAATGTTTATCGCAGCATTCTCGTCACGGTCCATGACCAGCCCGCATTGAGGACATCCATGGACCCGATCCGATAGCGACTTCGCCACTTTAAGGCCGCACCTGGAACATAGCTGACTTGTGTTCCGAGGATCGACTAGAACCACCATCGAACCGGCGCTTTCAGCCTTGTACGATGTGGTTATCACCAGCATCCTCCAGGCAGCGTCTGATACGCTCTTAGCCAGGCAGTGGTTCTTAAGCATGTTCGTGATGCTCAGCTCCTCGAAAGCGATCAGCCCGAACCTTTCGACCAGGTTGTGACTGACCTGATGAGCAAAATCGTATCTGCGGTTGGCTATCCGCTCATGGGTCCGCTGGACGACTTTGAGAGCTTTCCTCCTTTCAGGAGTTCCCTTCTCATATTTGGACAGTCGCCTTTGAGCTTTGGCCAACGCCTTCTCCTCAGATCGAAAGAACCGGGGGTTATCGATCTTCTCTCCGTTGGAGAGCGTAGCGAAACTCTCCAGCCCCACATCGATGCCCGCCATCAACCCATCTTTCCAGGGAGGCTTCGGAGGATCGTCGATCTCCACTGAGAAGCAGGCAAACCATTTTCCGGTCGAAGATCTCCGAACGGTCAACCTCTTGATCTTGCCTTCGATGGGTCGGTGGAGCTTGATCTTGACATCTCCGATCTTGGAGAGGCGCAGCTTCCCGAAAGACAGTTTGAATCCCAGCTGTGGATAGGTGAACGAATCATACCATCCCTTCCCCTTGAACCTGGGATACCCCGGGGCCTCTCCTGCTTTGACTCTTAGGAAGAACGCTTTAAAGGCCAGATCTACCCGTTCTTGGACGTTCTGGAGGGTCTGAGAGAATACCTCCTTCAGTTCTGGTTTGTTTTTCTTCCACTCTGGCAGCAAGTAGTGAGTCTCATACTTAGATATGGATTTGCCTTCTTGTTCGAAAGAGTTTTTCCGATATGCTAAAGTCTCGTTATAGGTCCATCTGCACAGCTCCAAGGTCTCTTCCATCTTAGACCGCTGTGCTTTTGTCGGATAGATCCTATATTTGAAGGCTTTAAGCATTATACTCACTTATGCTGCTATAGTATTTAAAGATTCATAGCTTAAGGCGGGGTACGATTCATCCCCGGCCCGAAGACCGGGGTTTTCTCTACCCCTGCACCCCGCCTCTATAAACCGATATGGAGAAGGGGGATGAGCAGCTGGAATGGACGGAAAAAAGAGGGCGGTAAAGGAGAGCAATAGGAGGATCAAGAAGGAGGATCAAGATACGGATCGAGGGGCCCTGGAGGTCAGACCTCCCAGGCCGCTATCACCTTCTCGATGTTCACGTAGTCTCTCCTTCCACCGTTCTCCAGGACCAAGACGCCGTCGGCAGAGCCGACGACCCTGCCCCGGAGGCGCTGGTTTCCGTCCCCGCCGAAGTAGACCTCTACGTCCTTGTTGTAGAGATGTTCGGATATGAATTTGTCCATCAATTTCCTCACCTCAAAGGAGCTCTTTAGCTACAATAGGGCTTTAAACTAGATATAATTTGTGGTTAACCTCAAAATCGGCCCTAAAATCAGAAAAATCAATCCAAAATTTAAATCAACTTGATTAAATGATTTTGATTCGGATCAACCAGGGTTGTTGATCCGAAAATCTTTCGTCAAGTCAATTCGAGTTTAGAGCAGATGGTGGATGAGTTGGCCGCTACAACAGGAAGAGCTCGGCCTGCCCCCTTTTGGGGATCGTCCCCGGACCCTAATAACCGTCATTTTTTCCGGCTCACCTCATCTGTGCTTCTCCTCCCCGGGCAGATGGACCTCTCCACCTCTGCCATCCTCACCTCAAGATCCGGAACCCGGTCCAGAAGCTCTCTTAGGGAGAGTGCCTCTCCTGAGACGTCCAGGGCGACGGCGCCCCAGGGACCCAAGGCGACGACCGCCTTTGCCCTCTTCATCCCGACGAAGGATCCCCCACCGTCTACTACCGTCGAGAATGAATGGAACTCCGATACGGGTATGAGGGCGAGGTCGCCGACCTTGAGGGGGTCGTCAGCTCCAAGCTTTCCGAGGTTCACCCGATCACCATATATCTATAGTTGCGTTTTTGTACAAAAATGGTGAGGGTGAGTTGATGGAAGACGATCTTGGGGGCATAGAGCCCCGAATCCTCTGGGGTCACTTCGACGAGCTATTGAAGATTCCCCGGTGTTCGAAGCACGAGGGGGTGGCGGCGGAGTACGTCCTCTCCGTCGGAAGGCGGCTTTGGCTCGACTGTGAGATGGACGGCGCCGGAAACGTCGTCGTCAGAAAGGGGGCCACCCCCGGAAGGGAGGGCTCACCAAGGGTCCTCCTCCAGTCTCACCTCGACATGGTCTGCGAGAAGAACAGGGACATCGATCACGATTTTTTGACCGATCCCATAGAGGTCGCCGTCGAGGACGGATTTGTAACTGCGAGGGGGACGACCCTGGGCGCCGACAACGGGATCGGGGTCGCTGCAGCCTTAGGCGTCCTGGAGGACGGTGGCGCCGTCCACGGCCCCCTGGAGCTCCTCTTCACCGTCGACGAGGAGGACGGGATGTCGGGGGCGAGGGGGGTACGGGAGGGAACGTTGGAGGCGGATATGATGATCAACCTCGACACCGACGACCCTCACACCGTTTACGTCGGCTGTGCCGGAGGCGAGACCTCCAACCTGAGGCTTCCCATTAGGTGGGGCCGCCCCGATCCGGCCGGGGCCTCGGCCTTCGAGGTCGTCGTGGGGGGCCTCTTAGGGGGCCACTCCGGCGTGGACATCCACCTTCAGCGGGGAAACGCCATCAAGCTCCTCGGCCTCCTCCTCTGGACCGCCGGGGAGAGGGTCTTTCCGGGCCTCTCCTCTTTCAGGGGCGGAGAGAAGCACAACGCCATCCCCCGGGAGGCGGAGGCGGTCGTCGTCGTCCCCCGGGAAGATGCGGAGGCCTTCTGCTCTTTGGTGGAGGCGGGGGCCCGCGCCCTTCGGGAGGAGTACCGGGCGGTCGATCCGGGGCTCTGGGTGGAGGTCTCGGCCGTGGAGATGCCGGCGAGGGTTGCCTCCCCAGAGGGGTCGAGGCGGGCGATCGGCCTCGTCGCAGCCCTCCCGAGCGGGGTCCTCCGGTGGAGCCCCGAGATCCCCGACCTCGTGGAGACCTCGACGAACCTCTCCGTCGCCTTCACCGAGGAGGACCACCTCTTCCTTCAAGCCGCCTCCCGATCGTCGTCGAAGGTCGGCCTCGAGGCGACGACCGCCACCATCCGGGCTGCGGCGGCCCTCGCCGGCGCCCGAGTCGAGAGGGGGGATCGCTATCCTGGGATGCTTCCAAGGCTCGATACAAAGCTTCTTTCTGTCTGCAAAGCCGCCCATCGAAGTCTCTTCGGCCGGGAGCCGGAGGTGAAGTCGATCCACGCCGGCCTCGAGATGGGGATCATCGGGGAGAAGTTTCCGGATATGGATATGGTCTCTTTGGGAACGTTGATCGAGCACCCCCACTCCCCGGCAGAGAGGGTCAAGATCTCGGCGGTGGCGGAGTTCTATCGGTTCCTCCTGGCGGCGCTGGAGCGGATTTCGGAGATGGAGAGGAGGGGAGGGTGAGGGGGTGGGGCGCTCTTTCGGCGGAAGCCCCCCGAGATGAACGGCAGGGATCAGAAGATCGGTCTAAAATGAATCCAGATTCTTACATCTCCTCCCCAGGTAGCTCCTGTCGATCACCTCGAGCCCCTTGGGGCGGTTGAGGATCCAGCCCCTTCCTGCCCTCTCCAGCATGCCCTCGACCCGGATCTTGTTGTTCCCTTTGTGGGCGTCGATGGCCATCTGGTATAACTTCTTGTCGAGGACGATCTTAATGGGGAGTGCCTCGTGCCCCTCTATCCCCAGGGCCTTCATTCTGATCACCATCTCGCCTCCGTCCTTCTCCGCATCACATCTGAGCTGAGTTACATATCCGTTCAGCTCCGCGTACCCTTCAGGGGGTGCATCCTCGAGGATGGCGGCCGCTGCCTCGAGATGGGTCTTCGCTGATGGGCTCAGTCTGAGGTCGATGGCGAGGTCGCCGGGAACTGCGTACATGGGGTCGAGGGTCGCAGATATGGCAAGGTCGGTCCCCGTCCCCACATCGATGAGGTCCTTCAGAACGGTGCACATGTTCGAGTTGAGACCCTTCGAGGAGTTCTCAGCGATGGGGCGGGGGTCCCCCAAGGCGACGGCCTCCTGGACGTCTTTTATCCCCCGGAGGATTCGGAGGATCGATCTCCTCTGAATCGGGTCGATGACCTCTCCGTCGACGGCCACTTCGCACCTCTTAGGCAGAGGAAGGTGGAGATCTGCGGCGCATCCGCCAGATCGGCCCCATCCGATGGAGCAGGGTTTGACGATCTCCATCGCCTCCCAGAGCTTCCGAGGAAAGGCCTTCTTTCCCGGGTCGAGCTCGGAGCAGGCGCTGAAGATCAGCAGATCTCGCAGGCTCTGGTACAACGAGATTCCGTCGCGGATGGGGATCATCCCCTTCTGGGCGTCTGGCGATAAGATCTGAACTCTTATCGAGTCGCTGATGAACGATATCTGATCGAGGAGCTCCTCATACCTCCGTCCTTCAAAGGTGGAGATACGTCTCAGAGCGATGTCGATAATCTTGTTGTAATCATATACTTCCTCCGTCGATGGGATCAATATGACAGCTCGTTCCTCGGTCCCGCCGATGGACCCCGGGGATCTATACTTGACGAGGTCGTCCCGTCCGAATTTCGCCCTATCCCAGCCTTCGGATTCTAGGTATCTCATCAGGATTCTGGGAGTTATCCCTCTCGTATGATCCCCCTTCGACGACGGTCGGGTCACTGAAGATCCCACCGTGGGATCTCGGAGGGGCGTCTTCGTCTTCCCATAATGGAATTAAATATTATATAGAATGTATTCTCCAAGTGTTTTAAAATTGTGATCCGCTTCCGATCCTTCCCCTGCCGAAATTTCGACGGTTTAGTCCCACCAACATCGAGGATGGATCTCATATCGATCCCCGACCGCTATCTCGATATCCGGATCTTGGGGCGTCTCTACCCAAGCTCAAAGCTGCGGCTGAGATATCCGCCGTTCTCGGATCTTCCCGGCTGTCTTGGAGGGCGAGATTCACCTGATCACCTGCATCCTTTTTGGATTCTAGGTTCGCCCCAATGCTAAAAAAGATTGTGGCCAGCTGAGTACCTGGATATTTTTAGAATTATTATATAATTATATATTTTATAATTATGGCGGCGCGAAGCCGAGGCCGGCTCCCAAGTCCGTCATTCTTCCCGTGCGGGCATTGCCGATAAATCGCCGATATATTGCGGTATTCGCCTGCGCGAACTCGATAGAAGCCTTCGGTTCCGTAAAGCTTTCTCGCTCCCCTGGGGATGGGATCGAGAGAGGCCCTCGATGACCTCCAGGATGTGAGATGCTCTATCCCTTGGAAGTTTTCTAAAGTCCTTCTCCACGCTGGCCTTGAAGGTGATGGTATACTCGCCCATCTCACCCTCACAGGCGTCTCTTCGTCTCTTCTAGGCTGATGCACTTCTCGTCTTTCCGGTCAGCGATCACCGAGAGATCGTGAAGATCTTCCTGCAGCTTCTCATACTCAGCCAGGGGGAGGATGACCGCGACCTTCTGGCCTTTCGCGTCAACTACAAACTGCTCTGCAGCGCCCAAAGGACCACCTCAATACAGGTTATTATGTATCTCTCGGTATAACCGGTTTTCGTGGTTGAAGGTCGATGTGCCTGAACCAAGCGCGAGATTCGTCTATCTTCCTCGATCCGGTTGTGGAGCGGTGGGTCGACCGGAGTCGGGCCCGGCGGCGGAGCTTTCGCCTCGGCGGCCAGGGGGAGGGGCGTCTCGGCCACCATCGCCCGGGACGCCTCGATCTCCATCAGGGACCGGGCTATGGCGGGGGTGATGACGTACCGGGGGTGCCAGGTGGGTGGGGTCATGGGGGATCTTTCATGGTTTGGTGGGCTTGGTCTCGTCGGATTTCAGTGGGACGAGCACATGCTTTATTGAATGTGTTATCGCTTATTTTATCGAATACCACCGCATCAATTCGACTTTACATGCTCTTTTCCATGTCTACCAATAAATCGGCCACAGATTCCATAATATTTATAATGATATAACTAATGGTCTCCTCGATATAGTAATCCTCTATATCACTCGTTAAGTTATTGAGTTCGTCCCCATCTATTGTTTTGATTATCTGTATATGTCAACGCCGGTCTAAAACTGTCCAATTATGGCGGAATAAAACTGTCCATCTATAGATAAGCCTTCTGCTTGACCTGACTACTTCTCTCAATTATAGAGAATAGTTCTTGGGGATCAGTCCCTGC
>Ga0334885_1000424_pt1 | contig 75476 bp, 68 predicted proteins | sample GraSluR1_MG_8_FD_207233 | JGI IMG/M metagenome (GOLD analysis project Ga0334885, IMG submission 207233) | Sludge microbial communities from methane-producing bioreactor in Wageningen University, Netherlands - Granular Sludge_31_05-R1 | ecosystem: Engineered > Bioreactor > Anaerobic >...
ACCGGCGGACGAAGGCGGTTAGTTTTTATCCATCATCTGGCAGGCTACGGCCAGCAGGCCAGGAGACTTGGCGAAGGACAAGCGCCGAAGTCCCGCCAAGCGGCGGACGAAGGCGGTTAGTTTTTATCCATCATCTGACAGGCTACGGCCAGCAGGCCAGGAGACTTGGCGAAGGACAAGCGCCGAAGTCCCGCCAACCGGCGGACGAAGGCGGTTAGCAATCATATCTGTGGGGACGGATAGATGAAATACGTTTACATTCTCAAAAGTAAAAATCATCAGGATGAATATTATACCGGTATTACAAAGGATGTCGAGAAAAGACTAAAATATCATAATTCGGGACTCTCACCGTATTCTTCAAAATTTAAACCCTGGGAATTGATCACGTATATTGCATTTTCTGATTCAACAAAAGCACATAAATTTGAAAGATATATAAAATCAGGTTCCGGGCGGGCTTTTGCAAAAAAGCATTTAAGATAGGCTACGGCCAGCAGGCATACAAAAGCAAATATGCAAGACCAATAGAGCTCCTGTTTTCGGATGGAAGTTTTTTAATGTTGAGATGCCTGTCCATCGACCTGTCCTACAAAGCCCGCCACCCGGTATGCGAAGAAGAAAGCCTTGACGATGGAGGATTGAGGCGCCTGCCCTCCGTAGTGACACATATCACATACCAAATGTATCATCCTGCCTGTCCCGGATAAACCTGCCGCCGGCAGGTTTATTCAGGATCTCATTGACTTTGTGACATAGATCACCCATTAATATTTGTCGGCATGTTTATTCGGATCCAGGGAATATTACAGAGAATCATGACACTCGCAGAGATCCCGGGTCAAGCCCGGGATGACGCGGGTTGGTGTGTTTATCGGATCCAGACTTCGCCGCCTATCGGCGGCTGCGTCCGGCAGGCGTTCATCGTTTTTCGTTTATCGTTTATAGTTGATTCAATTGTCAATTGAATAAAGTTTTTGAATTTAATTTTTATATCCGTATAATTTAATATGAAACAACAGGAGGGCGCAGTGAACGAAAAGGATGATCTCAAACCCCTGGATCTACCCCCGCTGGATATCGAACGCGTCAAGGAACTCTGGTCAAAAACCTATAACACCGAAGGCGAGCCCGACTGGTCGCATATTTTCCCGTATTATCATGAGGATATCGTTTTTCAGGATTCCATTCAGGAAGTCCGGGGCAAGGAAGCTTTTCTGGGTGTGTGCAACCGACTGACCACCCGCTGCCAGAGTCTGAACATGGAGATCGTTTCCATCGCCCAAAACGGCAATGTCATCCTGTTCGACTGGATCATGACCATGTCATTCAAAAAGTATCCCAGCACCCCGATGTACGGTGCCAGCAAACTGACCCTGAACACGGACGGCATGATCATCCGTCAGCGGGATTATTACGACATGTGGGGCGATATTTTCAATAACATTCCACACTGGAACAAGATGTACCGGCGTTTTTTAAAACGTAAGTTCGGTTAAGGAATATATTTGTCCGGAAAAACAAGGAATCATATCGATAAGGAGCTTTATATATGCATCAGCAGAACCCCGTGATCGTTGTGGGCGGAGGAATCGCCGGACTGACGGCGGCAGCGTACATTGCGCGATCCGGAAAATCTGTCATTCTCTTTGAAAAAGAGGAAAAAACGGGTGGCCTGGTCAATTCATTTGAACGTAAGGGATACGTCTTCGACGGCGGTATCCGCGCGATCGAAGATTCCGGGATCATCTTCCCCATGCTGCGTCAGTTGGGCATTGAGATCGAGATGATCAAAAGTCAGGTTTCCATCGGTATCGCCGACAGCGTTATCCGGCTGCGGGATAAAGAAAGTGTGAACGAATACGAAGCATTTCTGATCGCTCAATTCCCCGGGCTGGAAAAGGATGTGCGCGCCATCATCCGGGAGATCCGGAAGATCATGAAATACATGGATGTGTTGTACGGAATCGATAATCCGGTGTTTCTGGACCTGAAAAACGACCGCAAATACCTGATGAAGACCATGCTGCCCTGGCTGTTCAAGTATTTGTTCACGATCCCGAAGATCCTGCGCCTGGACAAGCCGGTCGATGAATACATTCAAAAATTCACGGACGATCAATCGCTGAACGATATCATCGCTCAGCATTTTTTCAAAAAAACACCGACCTTTTTTGCTCTGAGCTATTTTTCGCTGTATCTCGATTACCGGTATCCGCGCGGCGGAACGGGCGTTCTTACGGAAAAAATAGATGCCTTTATCCGTGAGCACGGCGGCATGATCAAAACCGGCACACGCGTCGTTTCCGTGGACCCCGAGAAGCAGGTCCTCCGCGATGACAAAGGTATCGAATATACCTACGCCGATCTGATCTGGGCGGCCGACCTGAAAAGCTTTTATTCCATGATCGCGACGGAAAGCATTCGGGATGCGAAGATCAAAACGACGGTCATGGAAAAGCAGGAAAGCATGAAGGATTTGCACGGCTGCGATTCCATCTTCACCCTGTATCTGGGAGTCGACCGCGAAAAAGAATATTTTTCAGATATCTGTTCCGCGCATTTTTTCTACACGCCGGACCGGTCGGGACTTTCCCGCGCCGACGGCAGTAAGGTCGATCTTCTGTTAAAAGATCCCTCCTCCTTTCCCTTGGAGGAATCAAAGAAGATCGTTAAAGCTTATCTGGATGATTATTTCCGTTACAACACCTATGAAATATCCATTCCCGTCCTGCGTGACGCGGACCTGGCACCCGCGGGCAAGACCGGACTGATCATCAGTACGCTCTTTGATCATGCGCTGGCAAAGCATATCTCCGACGCGGGCTGGTATGAGGAATTCAAGACCTACGCGGAAGACTGCATGATCCGGACACTGGAAAACAGCATCTTTTCGGGTCTCGAAAAGGATATCGAAGACCGGTTCTCGTCCACACCGCTCAGTCTGGAACGCTATACCGGAAATACCGACGGCGCGATCACGGGCTGGGCCTTTACCAATCCCCGGATCCCGGTGGTCAATAAACTGACCAAGATGTTCTATTCGGCGGACGCGCCCCTGCCCCACGTGCATCAGGCCGGGCAGTGGACCTACAGTCCCGCAGGACTTCCCATCTCCGTCATGACCGGCAAACTGGCGGCGGATGGGGTGCTGAAGGGGAAGTGAGTTTTTATATAATCAAGGCTGAAAAGTAAGTCGCGGAGAATTCGCGAGAATATGCGTGGAATGTGGTGAATATAATTTAAGATTTAACGTTTAAGAATTATTAAGATCACCGGATAGTCAAACAACAAACAATCCAGCTGATTGTTTGTTCAGAACCTCTGTAATCATGAGATACGGGAAATCCATAAGAAATAATGGTTTATTTTGGTGATTTGTTTACTTATCTTTATAAAAGCGAACATAAGAGAGAGGTGTGGTATGAATGATAAGTGTCCAATATGTGGGAACCAAGCAGAATTTAAACCAACAACAATAGATGGAAGTATTGTTAATTGTCTAAGATGTGGTAATTTTACAATAACGGGAACCTTAGAATCAATAATTAGAAATTCAAGGAAACTTGAAGAAAAGGACATTGTCCTTTTATCAGGTTATATAAGAGAAAATCAAAATATTACACTAAATAGCGAAAATTATAAAACAATTATATCTTCAACTAGAATGCCCAAGCCAAATAAAAAGGCTGATAAAGCTTTATTAGCATTTGAGGAATTAACAAAAATTCCAGGTGATTTGATAAATACCAGTAAAAATGATCCAGAATATTTGATGGTTATTGGGAAGAGTTATATTTCCAACTTTAATGAATGGAAATATATTGTATATGAATTACTTGGAAGTGATAAAGGATATATAAAGATATTTAGTATCAATTTAATTCAAATCACATCAGCTGGATGGGAATATTTAGAAGAACTAACATCTACAAAAGAAGATAATATAAATAACCAGAAAACATATAACAAAGGAGAGATATTTGATCCATATGTAGATATTATAAAAATAATAAAGCAGGCTACTCAATCAATAACTTTAATTGATAATTATATAGACGATACTGTATTAACTATGCTATCAAAGAACAGTAAAAATGTTCGGATTAGGATATTTACCAAAAATATTTCAACACATCTTCAGCTTGATATTCAAAGATTCGAACAGCAATATGGTAAAATTCATGTTGAGAAATATAATGATTCCCATGATAGATATCTAATTATTGATGATAAAGAAGTATATCATTTTGGTGCATCTATTAAGGATTTAGGCACAACAGGATTTACTTATTCAAAACTTGAACATGAAAATGCTAAAAAATTAATTATCTCATTACCTGACTTAGATACAAAACAAGTTCAGGATTGACCTTTCCCCCAAAAATTGGACAATTCAAATATTAGTTTAATAACTCACTCATTACTGGCACAATACCCAATGCTTCCCGCAAGCATACCAACGAAAAATGAGCGATACTCGCAATAATTTGTATATTTTATAGCGAATAATAATAAAGTTCCCTGTGCTTAGTGTAAACGCCTTGACAATACCTGTCCCGAAGGGTAAATTGTGCACTTCATAAGGGCGGGGAGCACGGAACGCCGCGCAACCGACAGGACAGGCATGTGAAAGGTACGAACGATCATGATCAACACCATCTTATTCGATCTGGACGGCACAGTGCTGCCAATGGACTTCCATGCGTTCATGCAGCGCTATTTTCATGAAATGGGAACGATGTTCCATGACCTGATCGACGGTGAATTACTGGCGAAATACGTGCTGGAGAGCACAAGGTACATGGTGAATAATACGGACGACCGCACAAATGAAGATAAATTCATGGCACGCTTTTCGGAACTGATCGACGGGGACCCCGGCACATACCGTAAGCGCTTCGATGCGTTTTACGACACGCTGTTCCTGAACGTCCGGCACACAACGCATCAAAATCCCGCAATGATACGGGCAATAAAGCATGTAAAGGATAAAGGCTACGATGCGGTGCTGGCGACCAACCCGCTTTTTCCCATGAAGGCGAACCATCACCGCATTCGCTGGGCGGGACTGAGGCCCGAGGATTTTTCCTACATCTCTTCGTTCGAAAGCAACAGGTACTGCAAGCCGCACGCGGCATATTACCGGGAAGTCCTGTCGGCGATCGGCAAAACGCCGGAAGCATGCATGATGGTGGGGAACGACGCGCTGGAAGATATGGCGGCCGCCGGGCTGGGCATCACAACGTATTTGATCGAGGATCATTTGCTCAATATGCATCATGTTGAGATCAAAGCCGATCACAGGGGCAGCTATGAAGATTTTTATGAGTTTGTACGTGCTTTGCCCGACTTGAACCATGAACTATAAACGATACTTGTCCGCCGAAGTCCCTCGAAGCGTTGGCGTAGCAGGACGAAGGCAAAAGAGGGAAGTTCGGAGCTTGGGAGAATGAGAAGATTGGTCTGAGGAATGAATAAAGATGATGGTGTAGGGACAAGGCATGCCTTGTCCGAATGGCTTGTCATCCCAGACCTAATCCCTCAGCCAACCACCTTTGTCATCCCGGACTTGCCTGCCGGACGTAGCCACCGATAGGTGGCGTAGTCTGGATCCGATAAACACACCCACCCGCGTCATCCCGGGCTTGACCCGGGATCTCTGCGAGTATCACGATTCTCTGTAATATTCCCTGGGTCCGAATAAACATACCGACGAATATTAATGGATGATCCTCGTCATAATCTCAATGAGATCCTGAATAAACCTGCCGCCGGCAGGTTTTCCAGGATGACTAGTATCTGGTTCTTTGTGTGTCAGTTAATCGGAATAATGTTCCGCCGGCCAACCACCCTTGTCATCCCGGACTTGCCTGCCGGACGCAGCCACCGATAGGTGGCGAAGTATGGATCCGATAAACACACCCACCCTTATCATCCCGGACCTAATCCCTCAGCCAACCACCCTTGTCATCCCGGAAAATGATCCGGCGGATCATTTATCCGGGATCTCTGCGAGTATCACGATTCTCTGTAATATTCCTTGGGTCCGAATAAACATGCCGACAAATATTAATGGGTGATCTATGTCACAATGTCAATGAGATCCTGAAACAAGTTCAGGATGAAACGCGTTAGGTTCGAAATGATAACATTGTATTTATCATTTATCCGGCCTTCGCCTTCCTGCCCTCGGGCTATGGCCGGCAGGCGTTCATAGTTCATCGTTCATTCCATTGTCCATTACTCATTGATCTTTGCATTTTCCATTGTCAATTTTCCATTGTCAATTTAAAAGAGCTCCCCTCCGAAGACGAGAGCTCTTTTGATTTTACTTCATGTGTGGAATAGGCATGCCTATTCCCTACTTATTTGCTTATTTCATAAACACCATCTTTTTCGTTTCAACAAACTCTCCCGCCCGCATGATATAAATATAGACACCGGTCGAGACCTGCTGACCCGACTGATTTGTGCCGTTCCAGACGATCTTATGCCAGCCGGCCTGCTGGCTGCCGATATGCCAGCTCCGGATCTTCCGGCCCGTGATATCGAAGATCATCAGATCCACATCGCATGCTTCCGGCAGTCCGTATTGCAGGGTGGTTGCGGGATTGAAGGGATTCGGATAGTTCTGCGCCAGCACGTAGTTTTCCGGCAGACCCTCGGCAAGCGAGGTCTCAATGGTGGAGAATATAAGCTCCTCGCCGTAAACCGTTCCCAGACTGTTGGTGACATACGCGCGGATATGGTACTGCGTGTTCTGCGTCAGACCGCTGATCGCCGAAGAGAATTCTCCCGCGGATGTCACGGGTCCCAGTTCGACCTTCGCGTCCCCGGTGGTCGGGTTGCCGCCGGTGTTCCAGCAGAACCCGTGCTGCGTGGGAGCGGGATGACCCAAAACAGTGATCTCCGCGCTGGCGTTCGCGCTCACCGAGTCGATATCCGAAACCGCCATGGCGCTCAGCGAAGGCCGGCCCAGCGTTTTGAAGGTCGTTTCACCGGAGTAGACCGTATCCGTCGCATTGACCGCGTAGGCGCGGATATGATACTCCGTGTCGGGGGTCAGTCCGCCGATAAGGGACGTGAAGGTCCCGGCAGAATCGACGGCACCCAGTTCGACCTTATGATCGTCCAGGGTCGGGGTCCCTTCCGTATTCCAGCAGAATCCGTGCTGCGTGGGCGCGGGGTTGCCCAGTGCGGTGACCGTGGCCTCTGCCCTGGCGGAAACCGTATCGATATCACTCACCGACAGTTCGCCGACGATCGCCGGACCCAGTGTGGTGAAACTCAGCGTCCGGCCGTATGCCGTTGCGGCAGCATTGATGGCATAGGCGCGGACAAAATAGCTGGTATTGGGAGCAAGACCGCTGATCGCGGATGTATAGACCACAGCAGAATCGATCTCATCATAGTCAATCGTATTGTTCGCCGTAGTCGGATCACCTTCCATATTCCAGCAGACACCGTACTGTGTGGCGGCGGGTATGCCGGGAGAGATCAGCGTACAATGCACCAGCGCACCGCTTACCGTCACATCTCCGATGGAATCGGTTTCCACCAGCGGCGCAAGGACATCCGTCTGCCACAGCAGGAAAGGATATCCCTCGTTATAGTTCGGCGCGATACCCCAGATATCCGTAAAATTCCAGCCGGAATCGGTATAGGTGCTCTTTGTTTTCAACTCCACAGTTGTCTTTCCGGTAATTTGATCACCGCTGTATTCGCTACCCGTACTACTTAAGCCGGCGTTGACCGTTTGGTCCCAAAAGCAGGCACGTATCTCGCCGGCCTCATAATAGCCCAAAAAGCCGCCGAGAAAGCTTCCCGATTGGGCAATCGATCCGCTGACATAGCAATTGGCTACGCTGCCGGAATTATATCCTATCAGGCCGCCGGCAAAACCCGACGCGGAAACCGTCCCGCCGGCATAGCAGTCTGTTATGCTGCCACCGGTATTATATCCCGCCAGGCCGCCGACACCGTTCAGCCCGGTCACCGTTGCGTCGGCGTAGCAATGCGTTACACTGCCGCCCTCATTATCGCCGATCAGACCGCCCACGCGGGATGCCCCGGTAAGCGTCACGTCGACGTAGCAATTCGATACGCTGCTGTTGCGATTATAACCGATCAGACCGCCGACGTAGCCCGTCCCGGTAACCGATCCGGTAACATAGCAGTGCGATACGTTGTCCTGCTGATAAGTGGATCCTGCCAGTCCGCCGACAAAATTTTTACCGGTAATATCGGCATTGATCAGTCCCACATTGCTTATTACGGCCCCTGAACGTATATATCCGAACAGACCCTGATAATCACTTGAGTCGCGATCGATATAAAGCCCGGAGATAGTAAGTCCGTTCCCATTATAATGCCCCTGGAATCGGGTACTGTTATTTCCTATCGGCAGCCAGCCCGCACCGTCGTTCCAGGTGCTTGTGCCGAAGGCGTTGATATCCGCGGTCTGAATAAAATGCTTGTCCCATTCATCCGGGTTGTCGCTGATCCACTTCAGATGGTCCAGGTTCGCGATGCGGTAGGGATCGCTTTCCGATCCGTCGCCCCCCGGTACGGGATCGGCTGCCCGTTCCGCAAGGATCAAAAAATCATCCGCGAACAAATACCATTTATCGACCGATACGCACTGAATGGTAAAATAAACGGAATCGCCCGCAAAGCCGCTCAGATCATAGCTGTATTCCGTCCAGTCCGTCGGAGTAGCGGTCACGGAACCAAGCAAGGTACTGAAATCGGTCGTCGCATATCCCGTCGTTGACAACCTGACATTAAAATCTTCCAGATAATCTGCGTCGAATGATTTAGCCCAGAAAGAGAAGGTGATCGCAGCAGCATCATCCGGCAGACCGATGCGCGGACTGACCAGCCAGTCGTTATTTCCCGCGGCGTTAAATTCCACTCCGGCTCCTCTCTCCCCGCTGTGAGCAATTAAGTACAAGCCCCAGGATTTCCCGTCCGCGTCCAGATCATAGGTGAGCCATCCCGCTGCGCCTTCCTCGAATCCTTCGAAGAACACGGTATCGATGAGCGAAGGTTCCAAAACGCTGATAAGATCGATCTTCGTTTCCGTATCGGACTCGCTGCCGTCCGAGACGGTCAGCGACACGGTGTAGGTACCGGGCTCGGTATAGACATGCGACGGATGCCGGTCCGTACTGCCGTTACCGTCACCGAAATCCCAGGACCAGCTTATGGCACCTCCGGTGGAAAGGTCGCTGAACTGGACCGTCAGAGGAACCGCCCCGCTTGTGCGGTTGGAACTGAATTCGGCCTGTAACGGGAGCGGTGCCGTTTCTCCATATAATTTGACGCAGGGATCATAGGGATATGATGTACCGCTTCCCAGCGCGGTCCATGATCCGCCGGTACCCGATGAACTTAACCATGCGATCCCCGATTCGATGACGGGGTTACTGTAACCCGAGTAGGCGTATTCCAGAGGAACGGGATAATTGTAACCGGGGGTCTGGTACATGACCTTCACATAAACATCGTCCCCGCTGCTCACCGCAAGAGGAGACGACAGATCAAAGGTATAATATCCGCTGTGGGAACAAGACTGGCTACCCGAGGATGCCAGAAGTCCGGAATGTGATGAACCGTTGAAATCATCGTAGATCTCGATACTGATATTCCCGCTGGTAACCGAGTATGTACCAACCTTTAAGATCTGCTGATCCTCATCGATCGTGAACTTGACCATGGCATATGCCGTATTGATGCTGCCGTAACCGAAAGAGCCGATCATACCCAGTTTATCGTAATAATGGATCCTTGTTCCCGCATGATGATCGAGTCTTTCCGGCCAGTAAGCAACACTTGAATTGATCTTTGTGTCATAATAGGAAACATAAAAATAGCCGTCCTCACCCCAGGAGGGTCCCCAACTGTTCTTGATGATCCATGCACCGTTCCCCGGTGCGCGGGCGACAGTCTTATTATCATCCCAACCCACGATGGTCACGGCATGGTTCGGACTCAAATTGCCGTCGTAATAGAAAGTGTAATCCGGGTTCATATAATCATCCATGGACTCCCCGGAATAGGGATCCGCCACGTGCAGGGTGGTATACACCGCGCCGTGTTCATGGACAGCCTGTTTGATCAGAGTATTGTCTTTCGGCAACCAGCGCGCCTGAGATACATAGGCCACCGGTGTCAGACTATCTATATAACTCCCGCCGGTATCCGAATAAGGATCGTCGGCCTCGGATACCGGTCCGGCACCGCGGGAAAGATAGGCGGTTGACAGGTCCGCATTCCCTCCCGAACAGGGTCCCCATTCAAATCCGTGTCCGTGCTTGAGATTATTTTCCGAAAGGTCAAACACACCCAGATCCTGCATCAGCCACATCGATTCGATGGAAGCATAGGTACCGAAAGCCCAGCAGGAACCGCAGCTACCCTGATTTTTCACGGATGTGACACCTCCCTCATCGCGCAGATCATAGACGGCGGGAAGCGTTGTGCTTTTTAGCGTTCGCGGAAGGGATTCGATGTGATATTTCACCGGCGAGGGAATATAACCGAGCGCATGACCGCTTTCCGTAAACTGCCCTCGCTTCCCCGTTCGCAATTCTTCCAGGTATTGAATATAATCCGGATTGAGCGGCGCCATGACGATATCCGCGGCATCCCGTACCGCGTATACGCTTTGGTCTTTTTGCGATCCGGCCGTCCTGATCCCCTCCGGCAGTCCCTGTGGCTGAATGAGCGGATGGTTGGATGAAAATAAGGCCGTAGTAAAAGCCAGGAAAAGCAGCAAGGTCTTCTTCATATTATACTCCGGGATTTTTTTGATCAAATACACGATTAATTATTTTATCCTGAAAATCATTCCGTGTTTAGAACCGACAATTTTAATTTATAGAATTTACAATTGATAATAAAGCTTTTTATCGGGAAAACGGTCATGCATTCTATATTGTCCTTTCGGTCATCGACTTCCGGCTTCTGACTTCTGACTTCTGACTCCCGGCTTCCGTCTACCGTCTACTGTCTACCGGCTATATTTCACTTGTTAAGGACATACATCTTCCTTACATTCAAACAATACTGAAGACAGCAACTAAAAAAATGACGCGTATATTGACATTCAGCCTGCAATTAACAATTAATAAGCAACATATAGCCCGTGATTTTGGAGAGCAACCATTGTTTTCCATTTACGCACGTAATTTATATGTTCGATAAGCAAAGGGACAACAATGATTCTTTTAAACAAATTGAAGAAAGCATGTAAAAAACTAATCGATGCAATGACGGTCCAAAAGAGACTCGCGCTTTTGGAGAAGTTCTTTCAGGAGGGTCTTCCTGTTGCTCTTTCCCCCGGTCTGAAATATCTGATCACGGGAGAGAGGGATGAAACAGCACGTCTCGCCGCGAATGAGGTCGAGACCCGAAGGGCACAGATCGCCTCCGAAGGCAAAAAGAAAGTCCCCATCTGGTATTCGCCTAAGCCCGGCAGCGCAGGCAAGGACGTAACGGAGAACGTCAAGCCATCCCCGGGAAAGGTATTAGAGTTTACCATGGAAAAAATTGCACGCACCGGAAAGTCCCGGAAGTGGGGAACATTTCTTCATCTGCTTATCCGGGAGTTCCGTTGTGAACGTGGTGTTGAGTTGGGGTCCTGCGCCGGGATATCCGCTATGTACTTGTCGTCCGTTCCATCTGTCAGGAAATTAATAACGGTGGAGGGATCAGCCGAACTCTCAAAAATCGCAGAAACAAGCCTTAAACACAGGCCGCACGTACAAGTAGTCAATGCATTATTTGATGAAGCGATAGATAATGAAATAGCATCCGCAACGGAACGTTTCGATTTTGCGTACATTGACGGACATCATGAGAAAGTGGCAACGATCCACTATTTCAACCGTTTAATTCCTTACTTAAAAGAAGGAGCTCTGGTAATCTTTGATGATGTATCCTGGTCGTACGACATGCGGGAAGCCTGGGACAGTTTGTCAGAAAGGATTGAGTTCTCACATAGTATTGATCTTGGGGCGATAGGAATTTGTGTGATGAAAACGAATGACGACCAGCCTGTCGTTCCGAAGAAATGGAATTTGCAGCCTGTTACAGGTATATATCCAATCGGAAACCCGCACGGCTGGAAAGAATAACTCCTACCGGACTTAAGAATGCCACAGCCCGCCATCCGTGGCGGGATCTGATAGGGTAAGGCTTTGTAGTTTAATGTTTTTATAATAATAAAATGAATGAGGGTTTTTTATGGTTGAATACAGAACTACACTTAAAGGAATAAATCCAAAACATTTAGACGGTTTTTTTGTTGGTTGGAAAAATACACTAACAAAAGAACAGCACTACACCATACTTAAAAATAGTAGTTTTTTTGTATTGGCATATGACAATGAAAATGATAAAGTTGTTGGTTTTGTCAATGCATTATGTGACAGTGTTCATTTTGCATTTATTCCAATGATTGAAGTACTCCCTGAATATCAACATAAAGGAATTGGAACCAATTTACTTAAGGAGATCTTTGAATTACTTAAACCTATGACATGCATTGATTTAACATGTGATATTCAACTACAAGGTTTTTATGAAAGATTTGGTATGAAGAAGTCCCATGGAATGGTTTTTCGCAAGTATCTTTGAAAAGATACTTGATGATATAATATAGGTATATATTTTCTATTAACATATTAAATATATATTAGCATAATTTTAATAGAGTGCCGTCCATGGCACCCTCTGAACAAGGAGTCGTGGCACAATAGATAACAAAGCACGCAAGTAAAGGTTGCTGGCTTTTATTGGGAGGGGTATAATAGAAAAACGGTAGCCAGCAACCACATGCCTTCGCTAACCAAGGCGGTGACTACAAACTTAAGTCGAAGTGTCACTAAGGCTTACAGCCACCTGTAAGCTCTGGCACGTCTTGAGTGCAGGCCGTTAGCAGAATCACAAAAATCCTCAAACCGGGCGATATGACAGAAATTCAAATATGCGATCCGTCCTACCGTCTACTGTCTCCTGCCTTCACCTCGACATAATCACTGATATCATATCCGTTCGTGATCTTATACCCGATCAGGACCAGGACCAGCATAATGGCCATACCAGTCAGTCCCAGCGGTGCCGTGAGGATATCTTTACCCATGAAGCCGGTCAGGAGCACCACCGAAGGCACCATGCCGTTGAACCACCCGTGCATAACGGAGACCAGGATCACGGAATTGCCGCGAACGTACATATAGTTGAAGAAGGTTCCCAGCAGAATGCAGACCAGCACAAAGAGCAACACACCGATCACGTTGTAATATCCGTAATTATAGCCCATGAGGATGACCGGCGCATGCCAGAGTCCCCAGATCGCGCCCGTAATGATATTGGCCTTCCAGAATCCCAGCGGCAGCAAATGTTGCAAAAGATACGAACGCCAGCCGTATTCCTCACCGAACATCATAATAATGGGAAAGGTCAGATTGGCGATGAGTCCGATCACGAAGAACTGGAAAGTCCAGAACACTGCCGTGGAAACGGGCTTGCCGAGCAGGGTGAGGGCATGCATCCCCATGTTCTCCAGCTGCCAGTCCGGACGTCCTTTAAAGATCAGCACATTCAGTACAATGCTTAGAACAATAAAGCCTACGATAAATCCCAGGGCCACAAAATAGTTCTTTGCCTTTCCGAAGCGGAAACCGCTGTTGCGAAATCCGTCCGCGAAAACCAGTCGTAAAATGATCGCGATCAGAGCCGGAAAGATCATCATGATACCGAAGGCCTGGATCGGCATGTGTTTTTGAGAAACATACACGGCCACACGTTCTTCCAGACTTTTAAGTTCGATCACCGTACTCCCGGAGGGAACCACGGTGGGAAGATCCTTTTCCGTCACATCGGGATGCACTTCCAGATAGCGTTCGACCGCCTCGCTTTTCATTTGAACGATGTCGCTGAACTGTTTGATCGCCGGCCGTTCGGGATCGAGCTTTTTCCCCTGCTGATAGACAAATCCGCATAAAAGGAAGCTTATGAGGTATGTCAGTCCCACGAACCAGATCACCCGTTTCCAGGAAACCTTTTGGTCAATACGCAACTTCTTGTCACTCATTTCTTTTATCTCCTTATAAACGTCTGTCAATATAGGAATATGCTTCCCTATTTCAAAAACACCATTTTCCGGACCGAGCGGTAGTTGCCGGAACGAAGCGTATATATATAGACACCGGCGGGAAGGTCATCGGCACGGAACCGGAGCGTATGTTCACCGGCATGATGGAACGAGCGGGCCAGTTCCCGGATCTTTCTCCCGGAAATATCATAGAGATCCAGCGATACCTCGGCATCCTCCGCTATAACATAGGAGATCCGGGTCTCGGCATTGAAAGGGTTCGGATAGTTCTGATGCAAGACAAATGCAGGCGCCAGCGCGATCTCTTCCGCAGAACTAAGTGTCGCGTCAAAACCAAAATAATCAAGAACACTTCCCATAAACGCGCTGCGTAGGGAGTCGCCGTGAATGGTCTCAAAAGGAAAACCAAGATAGAGCAATGCTCCTTCTTGCGACGATGTGGCAAATGTTCCCCTGTACTGCAGACCGGCCACACCGTTGGCTGCGGTATCGAGATCCGTATAGATCAGATTGGCCACGGCACCGCCCGAGGGAATAAAACCGTCGGGCCGGTACACCCGGTAAACGGCTGTCCCCTCAACTCCGAAGGGTATCTGAGCAAATCCGTCAAAAGCACCTTCCTGCAGCGGCATGAGTGAAAAAGTGCCGGTATTGGCTTTTTTGGATTCCGCTTTTAAGAACGTTTTATAGAAATAGGGGTCACCGCCGGTTCCGGAGAGATTTTCCTGCAGATTGGAACCGGAAATGAAAAGTTTACCGCCGCCCATCAGATAGGTACCAATCGCCTGTTTCGCCGCTGCATTCAGATTGGTCTCATCCGTTCCGGCGATCCAGTCCACCATCTCGTAGCCTCCGAGCTCTGTACCGCCGGCACTGAGAGCATCGTCCGAGGCGGAATCAAAACCATGGCCATGAGCCAGCAAGGCCGTACCGTGCTGATGAACAAAATCATATGTATTTTGGACGGTCTTCCTGTTAAAAGCCTGGACGATCAGTATCCGGTTGCTCTCATCGGAAACATACGCGGCCAGTACATCTACACATGTTGGACCCGCCCCGGCGTTGTTGACCCCCGCGACCCGGAAATAATACAGCTGATCGTTTGAAAGTCCTCTGATCGTATCTCTTGCCGTACCGATCTCGAGACTGTCGTTAAAAGCGGTATGGTCGGTGGAGTAATAAACCCTGTAGCCGTTCGTCAGTCCGACAGGTGCGACATTGATCAAAATCTCTCCGTTGCCTGTATTGCGCAGAGAAAACCACTCCGGCGCATCATAGGGCGTCATGTCCTTCATGCCGGTGATATTCGCGTACAGACCTTGCTCCGTACCTACCAGCGTATCGGTACCATTGACATAGAAGGCACGGACATCATTGTTGCCGATATGCCAGTTATCGGCGGTGAGCACCCGCAGGGAGCTGTCCTGCAGGTCCATTTCCAGCAATCCCGCTCCGTTGAAATCGACACCGTTCACATAATGGAAGAGACCGGCGTAGATCTTGTTGCCATATTCATGGATAAAATGGATTCCCGCGGCCGGCAGACCGTCATTCTGATCGTATTTTGACCAGCCATTCCCCCGCTTATGAAAAAGCCCGCCGAGACAATACGTGGGGTTGGTAGCGGGGGTATATTCTTCCAGTCCGATCCAGAGGCCGGACTCCGTATGTTTGACCGCACGGCAGGAAACATACAGCGAACCGGTATTGAACCCGTTATCTTTCCCAAAATAGGTCCGTGAAGACGGATCGCTGAGCGGCAGGGATGTGTCGTAGCGTATCAGTCCGTTATCCGTACCGATCCATACCAGTGAATCGCTGGCGGAAATACTGTAACCGATCTTGCTGCCGGACTGTCCCGTAACGGAAATATCCTGATAGGTAAAGGAACCGCCGGATGCCGGACGGGTATATAATCCCGAGAAAGAAGCAACCCAGATGGCATCGGAATTGGCGTCAAAGTCACGGACCCAGTTCGCGAAATAATCTCCCGGCAAAATATGCTGCTGCCAGTTACTGCCATTGAGGTCGCAGCTGTACATACCGTAATCGGTAGCGAACCAGACCTTTCCCATCATGATCCTGAGGGCGTTGACATTCTGACTTTGGTTCATATGCCCCGTGCTTTTGTTGTAACGATACCACTTCCCTGTCGCGCTCTCATATCGCAATGCCCCGGCACCGTCGGCGGAAAACCAATATCCGCCCTCATAGGGTTCGATCGCCGTGATCCGGTAATTCGACACAAGCTGCTGCCATCCTTCACTGCCATAACAAAGACCCGCCGATATCAGCAGACAGCAAACAACGGCAAATACACGGGTCGGTCGGGACAATATTTTTCTTAAATACACGCAAAAACTCCTCTCGTTTTTTTGTTGCTAACAAGAAAAGGAGCGACTCCTTTCCTTGTTTCCGGATTTTCCGAACAGATGTTGATCTTAAACATATCTTATAACTTATTTTTCATCCTTTTAAAATAATCTTTGCTCAGCATGGCAACCACCGGGGACAGAGCGATCAATGCGACCAGGTTGGGCAATGCCATGAGGGCATTGGCAATATCGCTGAATCCGATCACCGATTCAAGCTGGATCACCGCTCCGAAGACCAGGAATGCCAGGAACACCCAGCGATAGCGGTTTACCGCCTTTTCGCCAAAGAGGTAATCGCTGGCACGGTCGCCGTAATACGACCAGGAGATCAGCGTAGAGAAGGCAAAAAAGACAATTCCCAGCGCCACGATCTTCCCGCCCAGGGCGCTTCCGAGTCCGATCTCGAACGCTCTGGATGTCAGCTCACCCTTCACATCGAACATCTCATGCGCGCCGGTCACAACAATGATCAGTCCCGTAATGGTGCAGATCATAAGGGTATCGATAAAAGGCTCCAGCATGGCGACCAGACCTTCGCGAACGGGTTCCTTGGTCTTCGCCGCACCGTGCGCGATGGCGCTGGATCCCAGTCCCGCCTCATTGGAGAACAGTCCCCGTGCCACACCGTTGCGGATCACCGTACCCAGCAAACCGCCGGCAAGGGCTTCGGGTGTATTGAAGGCATAATAAAATATCTGCTGAAAGGCACCCGGGACAAGATTGAAATGTTTGAAAAGAATGATCAGACCGGCACCGATGTAAAAGATCGACATGATCGGTACGATCTTTCCGGCGACCTTTCCGATGCTTTTGATCCCGCCCAGGATCACGGCGCCGACCAGAATGGCGATAATGATACCGGCGATCAGGTTGAACGCAAAACTGGGCGCCTGGTCACCACGGATCAGAAAATTCAGACTGGTGGCAATATTGTTGATCTGGAACATGTTCCCGATCCCGAAACTCGCGATCACGGTAAAACTCGCGTACAGCACGGCCAGCCATTTGAATTTCTTACCCATCCCCTGCTCGATAAAATGCATGGGACCGCCGTGCGTCACGCCGTTCTCATCGATCTGGCGGTAACGGACGGACAAGGTACAGGAAGTGAATTTGGTGGCCATACCGACAAATGCGGTGACCCACATCCAGAACAAGGCACCGGGTCCACCCATAAGAATCGCCGTGGCCACACCGACGATATTACCCGTTCCCACCGTGGCGGACAGCGCCGCCATCAGTGCCTGGAAGTGACTGATCTCCCCCGGATCCTCGTCTTTACTGAATTTCCCGGACACGATCCCGATACTGTGACCGAAACCGCGTAACTGGATGAACTTATTGCGTATTGTGAGATACAGACCCGTACCGACCAAAAGGATCATCAGAACGGGACCCCAAACGATGTTTTGAACAGTTGTGATAATATCCATAAATCGTCTATCACTCCTTTTTTTCAAACGCTGATTAAAACGGACGAAAACATTGCAACACCGCGAAAATATAGGTGATTCGGCAATATATTGAAACGCTTTTTTGGGTCCTTACGCTTTTTTAATATTTCTTTTTACAATAATAATGATTGCCATTTTTTAATTAAGTCCGTAATTTTTGGACGAAAGAGGCAACGATTGAAAGAGAACAACAAGCAGCACATTCCGGCAACCTGGGGACATAAGATCCTTCGTATCGTCAAAGATGATACGCTGAATACCAATACGCTCACAGTCCGGCCGAAAGAAAAGATAAACCACATCCTGATCGATGATCTGCAGTATGAATATGAATCATTGAGCCTTGAAGGATGGCGTTATCAGATGGGGTTTTCCCTGGATGACGATTCGTTTTATTTATATTATAAGAAACCGATCGATAAATTAAAATAGGATCCGGGTTAAACAAGGAGGGAATATGCACTTTCACTGGGATGTATTCATCAATCTTGGGATAATTTCCGTTGCCATGCTAATTGCAACGTTTATCCGTTCCAAGGTCAAATTCTTTCAAAAATATCTGATCCCGAACGCACTGACGGCGGGATTTCTGCTTTTACCGCTGTATAATTATGTCTTTCCCTTTCTGGGATTTGAGACCGGTTCGCTGAAGGACCTGGCATATCACTTTTTGGGTATGTCCTTTGTGGTCCTCACCCTGCGGAACAAACAACCAAAGGGCAAGGATAATGACGGTGCGGGTCCGATGGCGGTCGGCATCCTGTATCAGTATGCCATTCAGCTGGTCGTGGGATTACTGCTTACGATATTTATTATCTATACCTTCCGTCCCGACCTCTTTCACAGTTTTGGTGTGTTCATGCCGCTGGGTTTCGTGCTCGGCCCGGGTCAGGCGCTTTCCATCGGGGAATCCTGGAGTGTGATGATGAGCATGGAGGGACTGGGGTCCGTCGGACTGACCTTTGCGGCCATCGGGTTCATTTTCTGTTGTTTCGGCGGTATCTATCTGATCAATTTCGCGATCCGGAACAAATGGGTCACACCCGAGGAATTAAGTTATATGGGCGATCCCGGTACCCGCCGCGGTATTTTCTCCAATCTGCGTAAGGACCTGCCGGTGGGCTCCTATCTGACCACCGAAAGCGAGGCCATCGATACGATGACCCTGCACACGGGACTGGTGATCTTTACCTATTTTCTGTCCTTTCTTCTGCTGCTGGGACTTACTAGTCTTTTGGCGCTGATCGGGTAGGCAGGCGTGGACCTGGGTGACAGCCTCTGGGGTATCAACTTTATCTTTGCGGCCTTTACGGGAATGATCATGCGGAAATTTATTGTAGCCGTCAAGGCGGACCATGTGATCGACAATCATACCATGAACCGCGTCTCCGGACTGCTGGTGGATATCATGGTCACGGCCGCGATCGCCGCGATCTCCATTGCCGTGGTGATGGAATACTGGCTGCCCATCCTTATCGTGAGCGTGGTCGGCGGTATCATTTCGACCTGGTCGGTCATTTATATCGGTTCACGTCTCTATAGAACACACCGTTTCTTCCGTACCCTGATGATTTTCGGTGTGTCAACGGGCACACTCTCCACCGCGCTGGCTCTGCTGAGGGTGGTCGATCCGGATTTCAAGTCACCGGTCGTGGAAGATTATACATTCGGTGCGGGCATCGTGTTTATCTTTGCCATTCCGCTGATCCTGTTCATGACCTGGCCGGTCCGGACATTTCTTACAGGAAACTGGATGTATTTCTGGATGTTCTTCGGACTCTGCTGTCTGTATCTGGTCGGGTGTACGATCTATTTCTTCATCAAATCCCCGAAACATGTGCTGAAGAACAAACGTCAGGTCTGGCTGAAGAAAAAATAAAAATATGACGAAGGATAAATAAGGGATCTTTATTGATCGTTTTTCAGCAGATCAATAAGCCGCAGATATTCCCCGGGAGCGATACCGTCCGCGCGGCTGTCCCAGGGAAAGATGTGTTCGTATTCAGCTTTATAAAATTCTTTCAGACTGTTCCGCAGTTTTTTTCGTCTCTGCCGGAAAGCCCCTTTTACGCAATCAACCAGTAAAGCGTCATCGGTCTCCGTGTTTTTAAAACGCAGGCGAATGCATGCCGAATCGACCTTCGGCGGCGGTGAGAACACGTCGGGCGGTATCGTGAAAAGATATTCCGTTTCAGCAAAGATCTGCGTCAGCACCGAGAGGATATTGTAGGCGGGCTCCCCGGGTGAAGCGATGAGTTTTTCGGCGAATTCTTTCTGTACCACGAAAACGGCTTCCGGGATATCTTTGCGATGCGCGTATAATTTATACATGAGTGGACGTGAAATATTGTAAGGGATATTCCCGACAAGTTTGTCGACCGGGAAATAGGCGCTCCAATCGCTTTGAAGAATATTCTCTTCGATACACCTGAAACCGGGATGTTCTTTTTTCTTCCACCCGGCCGCCAGTACGGTATCCAGTTCGAAGACCGTTAACCGGCAACCGCTTTCCAAAAGAGGACCGGTCAGCGCACCTCTCCCGGGTCCGATCTCGATAATGTGCTCCTTAGCGTCCGGCGCGATCACATCCATGATCTTGCGAATCATGTTGGTATCGCTCATAAAATGCTGACCCAGCGATTTTTTTGCATAGGGGGTCATAATAAGGGAATATTGAAAAAGTTCTGTGCGGTTTGCAGCACCGTTTCCGCGGTTTCTTCCGGTGTTCTATCAAATATTTTCGCGTAAGCACGCAGCACTTCGACAACATAGGCCGGTTCGTTCTGTTTTCCGCGATACGGGACCGGTGCCATCCAGGGGCAATCCGTTTCCGTCAAAACCCTGTCCATGGGAATATCTTTGAGTATGTCCCGGGCTTCCGCGGAGAAGGTGATCACACCCGTAAAGGAGATATACGCTCCTCTTTCGAGGATCTTTTTCGCATAAGCCGTATCGGAACCGTAGCAATGGAATTGAGCATTGAAATGATCCGTTTCGTCAAGGACCGAGAACGTATCATCATCCGCCGCGCGGTTATGTACGATCAGCGGATAGTTCAGGGCTTTTGCAAGTTCCGCCTGTTCGCGGAACACGCGCAATTGGATGTCCCGCGGCGCATAGTCGCGAAAATGGTCCATACCCACCTCCCCGATCGCCACAACCTTCGGATGCCGTAAGAACGATTCGATATTCTTAACATATCCCTTTTGTACTTTTGTACTGTCCTGGGGATGGATCCCGACCGCGGCATAGACAATTTCGAACATTTCCGAAAGTGCGATGGCTTTTTCGGAGGTGTTAAGATCAATTCCGGGCACGATAATACAACGGACACCGGCATGTACGGCACGTTCGATATACGGTTCCGGATCCTTGCAAAAAGGATCCAGATTCAGATGTGCATGGGTATCGATATACATGGATGTTCCGTTTTAGAGTTATACGGAATAAGAGTATTACATGTTTTCCAGCTGTGTCATGTCGAATCGCGGGAACAGGGCTTTCATTTCGCCCAGACGAACGCCCGTCGGCAGATCCCGCCATTCCGCGATCTTACCCGGTTCATCCCCGCAGTTCAGCATGGTAAAGAACTCCGTCATTTTTTCCGGCAGCAGAGGATAAAGCAGCGATGCGGAGAAACGCAGACTCGCCAGTGCGGTATAAAGAACGGTAGCGGCCGTATCGGGATCGGTCTTGGCCGTTTTCCAGGGTTCTTTCTTTTCCAGATAGCGATTGATGGAAGTCACATATTGGATCACTGCGGCACAAAGCGCATTGATATTCAGGTCACTCAAATGCTCGAATGCATTCTTGCGACAGGCTTCCGCCGCTTCCTTCATGTCCTTTTCATCTGCAGAAAATACGCCCGGCGAAGGGATCTTGCCTTCGTAGAACTTGCCGACCAGTTTAAAAATGCGGTTCACCAGATTCCCGAAATCATTTGCAAGGTCCGTATTATAGGTCTGATAAAAACGTTCTTTGGAAAAATCGGAATCGCTGAACAGAGGACCTTCTTTGGCCATGAAGTAACGGTACATGTCCTTTCCCACATTTTCGCAATGCATTTGGATGGTCTCCAGATCGACAAAATTTCCCAGCGATTTGCTCATCTTCTGACCTTCGCTGGTCCACCAGCCGTGTGCAAAGACCGTACGCGGTAACGGCAGATCCGCTGCCATCAGCATGGTGGGCCAGTACACGCAATGGGTCGTCAGGATGTCCTTACCGATAAGATGCACCGCCGGCCAGTAGGTCCGGAATTTCTTCTCGTCAGACAAGTAGCCTGCCGCGGTGATGTAGTTCAAAAGGGCATCGAACCACACATAGGTTACATAATCCTTATCGAAAGGCAGCTCTATTCCCCAGGAAAGCCGTTCTTTGGGCCGGCTGATACACAGATCCTTCAGCGGATGTTTCAGGAATCCCAGGATCTCGTTCTTACGGTTCTCGGGCTGGATATAATCCGGATGTTCATGAATGTATTTTATGAGACGATCCTGATAGGCGCTCATTTTGAAATAATAATTGCTTTCACTGATACGGCGGACATCCCGGTACTTCCCTTCCTCATAGTCCTTGTCCGAAATAAAAAGCTCATCCGCTACGCTGTACCATCCTTCATAACTGTCTTTATAGATCTCGCCCTTATCGTAGAGCATCTGAAGGACATGCTGCACGACCTTGATATGACGTTCTTCGGTCGTACGGATAAAATCATCGTAACTCAGATTGAAATAGGACCACAGTTCCTGAAAACGCTTGGCGTAGATATCGCAATGTTCCGCCGGACTGATCCCGTTCTTATCCGCAGCCTGCTGGACTTTCTGTCCGTGCTCATCGGTACCGGTCAGAAAGAAAACATCGTCTCCCAGCATACGGTGATATTTGGATATGATATCCGTAATGAGCGTTGTATATGCGCTGCCGATATGCGGGCGGTCATTCACATAATACAGCGGTGTGGTAATGTAAAATGATTGTTGCTTCCCCATACCTCTACACGATCCCTTTTTCTTTAAAAAGTGTTTTGATCCGTTCGCTAACGGCTACCGGACCTCCCGTGCCTGCAACTTTTTCAAGAAGGCCTTTCTTCTCAAAATATGCGATCAGGGGTTCGGTGTTCTTTTTATATACGCTCATGCGGTTCAGAATTGTCTCCCGTTTATCGTCATCCCGCTGATAGAGTTCTCCCCCGCACTGGGGGCAGACTGCGTTGTCGGGCTTTCCTTCCGGGTATCCGACCGTTGCGGAACAGCTCATGCAGGTCCAGCGACTTGAAAGACGGCGGACGAGTTCTTCTTCCGGGACATCGATCAGCAAGGCCATTGTCAGTGCAACACCCTGCTTTTCCATCATTTTCAGCAGCGCTTCGGCCTGGGGAATGGTACGTGGGAATCCATCCAGGATGTAGGACTGCTGTTCTTTTTCAAAATCCGCCGTGATCTTTTCAAGGATACCGATCATCACGCTGTCGGGAACCAGTTCTCCTCTGTCCATATAGGATTTCGCCTCTATTCCCAGTCCGGAATCCTCCTGGATCTCTCTGCGAAGAAGGTCGCCGGTGGAAAGTTTGACCATTTCAAGTTCCTTTTTCAAAATATCGGCCTGTGTTCCTTTTCCGCTTCCGGGTCCGCCCAATAATACCAATCGAATCATATTTTCCTCGTCTTTCATTTCGGATCATGTTTACCCAGTAATTTACAATGGAAGCCACGTATATAAAACAGCTAAATCATTAGAAATTTTTCATTTCGAACCCTTAATATACAGAATCGCACACACTCATGTATCCGATCTGCGTTTCACGGTTGCCGTAAGGGCGAAATAGTATTATATTCACAGAATATTTGGAATAAACATGAGAAAAAAGAATACCTATAGCCTCCTCCTGATCCTGCTGATATGCTTCAGTTTCTCATATGCCCTTCCGGATACCGTTTCCGTTATCGGTGTCGGCGACATGATGCTGGGCACCTCCTTTCCGGACAGTTCATATCTGCCGGTCAAGCCCGAAAACCTGTTATCGCATGTAAAAGACATTATTGGATCGGCAGATCTGGCGGTTGCCAACCTGGAAGGCTGCCTGATGGATTCGGGCGGTACGCCCAAAGATTGCTGGGAGAAAACGGACCGCTGTTTTATTTTCCGCATGCCCGAAGCCTATGTCCATCACATCATGGATGCCGGTTTCGATGCGGTCTGCCTGGCGAACAACCATGTTCGTGACATGGGCTACGAAAGTTACCGCCGGACCATGGCGGTCTGCGACAGCGTGGGTTTGCATCATGCGGGCATATATTCACATCCTTCCACGGTATTCACAAAGAACGGGATCCGCTTCGGTTTTGCCGCTTTTTCACCACATTGGGCGACGGCAAGAATGTATGAATATGATAAAGTGGAAAAGATCGTCAGCGCACTGAAGGCCGAAAGCGACATTGTGGTGGTCATGTTCCATGGCGGCGGCGAAGGTGCCGAATACGCCCACACACCCCGCGGGAACGAGAACTATAAGGGAGAGATCCGTGGAGATGTCTACCGCTTCGCTCACACCGCGGTCGATGCCGGCGCGGATATTGTCTTCGGCAGCGGTCCGCACGTTACCCGTGCCATTGAACTCTACAAGGACCGCCTGATCGCGTACAGTCTCGGTAATTTTTGCACCTATAAGCGTTTCAATCTGGAAGGCTCGCGCGGTGTTGCACCCATCCTGAAGGTATTTACGGACGCCGAAGGAGCATTCTTATACGCACAGGCAATACCCATTCGCCAGTATTATCCCGGATATCCGGTCCCGGACCCGGACGGAAGGGCGATCAGGGAACTGCAATATTTAACAAGAACGGATTTCCCGGAAATGGATTCCGTACTGGTCATTGAAGATACCGGATATATTCACAAACGATAAAAAGGGAGCTTATGGAAGGCGTACTTATTAAGGATCAATTCGGGTTACTTGCCATTCTGCTGATCATTCCGGCCGTTATCTATGTCATCAATCATCATACCGCATGGGGGAAACGTTTTTTTGGAGTGGTCCCGCCGCTTGTATTCGCTTATTTCATACCCACCATTCTTACCTCACTGGGCGTCATTCCGGACAGTAATCCTCTCTATACACAGATAAAAACCTTTGTTCTGCCGGCTTCCCTTTTGCTGCTGACGCTCTCCGTTGATATCAGGGGCATTCTGAAATTAGGCAGCAAGGCGCTCATTATGTTCCTGACCGGAACGCTGGGTATCGTTATCGGCGGACCGATCGTACTTCTAATATACAAGAACGCATTGCCCCCGGATGTCTGGCAGGGTATGGCGGCACTGGCGGGTTCCTGGATCGGCGGCGGTGCGAATTTTATTGCCATCGGGCAATCCGTCGGAGCTACGGATTCCATGCTGAGCGTGATGGTCATCGTGGATGTGCTCGCCGCGAATATCCTTACCGGGATCCTGTTCTTTCTCGCCGGCCGATCCGACAGGATCGACAAACGCCTGGGCGCCGATAATTCGGCGATCGTTGAACTCCAGAACAAGGTCATGACCTTTCAGAAAAAGACCAACCGGGTCGCTTCGGTAACGGATTATTTTGTTCTGCTTGCTATGGCATTCGGATTTTCCTATATCGCCTATCTTCTGGGCAATCTGCTCCCGAATGTCGGGGATATCATCTCCCATTCAACCTGGAAAGTGATCATTATTACCAGTATCGGTGTGGGACTCTCCTTTACGCGCATTAAGAACTATGAGGGTGCCGGTGCATCCAAACTGGGAACCGTGATGCTCTATCTGTTGATCGGTGTGATCGGCGCCAGCGCAAACCTGCGTGCGGTCATGGAGTATCCCGCACTCTTCGCCATGTCCCTGACCTGGCTGGGTATACATTTACTCTTGCTCTTTATTGTCATGAAACTCATCAAAGCCCCGCTTTTCTTTATGGCCGTCGGGTCTCAGGCCAACGTGGGTGGTGCGGCTTCCGCTCCGATCGTGGCTTCGGCGTTCCACCCGGCGCTGGCTTCCGTAGGCGTGATGCTGGGAATTGCAGGCTATGTACTGGGAACCTATGCGGCCCTGCTTTGTGCGCGTTTGCTGCTGCTGGTTTCCGGTTAGAAGCATGTCACACGGCAAAAAATATATGGACTGTAAATGATTATTTTGAAATGAATGTCGGGTTTATTAAAATATGTCATATTTTTAATATAATTCCTTTACACGGAGGGTTTTATGAAAAAAGGGGTGATCATACTTTTCAGCACACTGATCATATTAATCGTTGTTGTTATAGCGGGTATTTTCGGTTTTAAACAGCAGTTCGAAAGCTTGCTTGTGGATATTGACCGGGAATATGCTGCTTTGGCTAAGGTGGATCTTTCCGCGATCCCGGACGGGGTGTACTCCTACCGCTTTGGAAAAATACCGGTCTACGCGGATCTCAGCGTTCATGTGAAAGATCACGTTATCACCGGTATAACGATGAACGAACAATCATCCGGACCCGGTTATGACGCGCGTGAAACGATGGACCGCATCATCAAAAAACAGCAGGCGGAGGTGGATGTTGTGACCGGTGCGACCTTCAGCAGTAAATGCATTATGATAGCAACGTATAAGGCTTTAACCGCAGAAAAATAATATTATTTTTTAGACTGATCTATTCCAGGGTAACGACTTCTTCATATTGTGGCACATGTGTGTCCCAGGCAAGCGTTTCTCCGATACGTTCCTGCAATGCGCGACTGGCATCGGGTTCGCCATGGACGATAAAGGTTCGTTTCGGCGGTTTTTCAAATTGACCCAGCCAACTCAGGATCTCATTATAATCCGCATGTGCAGAGAGATCGCTGATGGTCTCGATCTTTGCCGCAGCCTTGATCTGCATACCGTGGATCTTGATCGAGTCCTTACCGCTCTGCAAAGCCCGTCCGCGGGTACCTTCGGCCTGATATCCGACGAAGACGACCGTATGTTTCGTGCGCGGTAAACGCTGGATAAGATGATGCAGGATACGTCCTCCTGTCAGCATGCCGCTGGCGGAAATAATAATGCAGGGTTCGTCCAACGCATTAATGCGTTTTGAATCTTCAACACTTTCGGTGAATTCCATGCGGGTGGTCTGTAAAATGTCGGTTCCTTTTTCATGCAGCAGCGAAGCTTTATTGTCATAGAATTCCGAGTACCGTTCGTATAATTTTGTTGTCCGTATTGCCATGGGACTGTCGACATAAACGGGAAGGACCGGTATCTCACCCTTGTCTTCAAGCTCACGGATCCTGTACAGAAGTTCCTGTGTACGTCCCACTGCAAAAGCCGGGATCAAAACCACTCCTTTACGACTGATGGTTTGTTTGATGATACGTTTCAGTTCATCCGCCGGATCTTTCTGTTCGTGCAGACGGTCGCCATAGGTTGATTCAACAAGCAGATAATCCGCATTTTTAACGGTTGTGGGATCTTTCAGTATCGGTCGCTTATATCGCCCGAGATCACCGGAAAAAACGATCTTTCTGTCGCCATCCGATGCTTTCCATTCGGCAACGACAAAGGATGAACCCATAATATGACCGGCATCCAGGAATGATACGCGGATACCGGGAGCTGCCTGAAAGGTTGTGTCATAGGGAATACCTTTAAGCAGTTTGATAGCCTGCTGTGCGTCTTCAATGGTATAGAGGGGTAATGCGGGTTTATGTTTACTGCTCCCTTTTTTATTCGCATAACGGGCGTCTTCTTCCTGCAGATGGGCCGAATCGAGCAACATGATCTCAAGCAGGTCGCGTGTGGGTTCCGTACAATAGACCGTTTTATTGAACCCTTGCCGCACAAGACGCGGTAAAAAACCGCTGTGATCGATATGCGCATGGGTCAGGACAACGGCATCGAGACTATTAAGGTCGATCTTTAAGGGTGACCAGTTCCTCAATCGCAGTTCTTTCAGTCCCTGGAAAAGGCCGCAATCGACCAGAATACTGCTATTCTCATGTTTGAATAAATATTTGGACCCGGTTACCGTTCCGGTTGCCCCAAGAAATGATAAGCTTGCCATTGGATATCCTTTATTATTTGTCGGACCGGAAATGATCGGTCAGGGTATTCCTGATTTCTTTTATAAAAAATTCCCGGCCGGATGCATTCAAGGTCAGATTATTTTGAAAATACCTGTTGATCCTCAGACCGTCCGAAGAGGTCCGCATCATTTCTCCCCGGACATCGATCATATTCAGACCGGGCAGCGTTTCGCTGTATTTTACAATAAGATCATTCATGTTCGGATCGCTGCGCACGCGAAAAACGTCAAGTTCGAGTGCGCGTCTGTAATGTTTGAGCGCGGTTTCGGACTGACCCGCCCGTTCTTCGATCATCCCGAGACAATAGTAATAGATCGCGGTTTCCGGCTCCCATGCCTTCAGATCATTGATCCAGCGTTCAATGGAAAAACGGTCGGTATTATGCACCAATACCGCGCATTCTTTTGCGATATCCGCGTCGGAAAGTTCCTTGTCGTCAAAGAGCGAACGGTACGGATGGACCTTGATATGTTCGGGTAAACTTACCATGAATAGCGGAAAATCGGCTTTTTTGGCCATTCGCCGGATATTCCGGTCAAAATGGGAAAGCGCTTCTTCATATTCCCGGGACCTGTAAGGTACGGACCATTCGTCCAGATCACCCGGGGGAAAGGTTGACACATCGTCTTTGCGTATATAGACATAACGGTCCAGCACCTGTAAAAAACGATATTTTTTGAATGTAACGTAGGCAGCTATACCCCAGTAATTATTGATATCCTGCATCCAGTTGCTTTTACGGGGAAGGCCGTAATGTTCATTTGAACCGCTGATCACGATACAGGCATCGGGGTCATAAGCTTTCAAATTCCTTGACATGGACGTAATACTGAAACTGTTGCTAAGGGGCACCGCCAGTTGAATGATCTCATAATAATATCCCGAACTGTCATAGAAATCCGCTAAGATCTTCCGGGTGTTCGCATCCGGGAACAGTGAACAAAGACTTTGATCACCGATCAGAAATATGCGACGCGTATTTTCGGGTTTTTCAATACTGAAACGCTGATCCAGTATGGGTATATCGGGAAATTGTTTTGCATTGACAAAACGCAGATAATAATTCGGATTTAATGTATAGTATTGCTTGTCTTCGGTTCGCAGGAACATGTCATAGGACTCACCTATACCCAAAAAACGCAAGGCAAGCTCCAGCAGCACCAGGATCAAAAGCGGCGACAGACGAAAGAATACGTTATAAGCTTGTCGGCGAAAGGATGTTTTCATATTTATTTCGGGAACGGTGAACTGCCGGAATTCACACCCAGCACGATAACGAGAATAATGACAAAAAGCACAAAGATGGATACCATGATATAATGGTGTCTGTCAAAAGTAAAATCGATGATGTCGCGTATTAAAGATTTGTATTTACTCATATTTCATCTCTCTGTTCAAGGAAGAATATACATAAATTCTTTTCTTCTCTGCAATGTTAAAAGCACTATCGGATATTTAAGAAGTTCTCCGCTTCAATACATGCGGCAGAATAAAGAGGTTGCTGATGTTCAGCATGGCATGCAGCAAAAAAATAAAATATATGCTTTTACCGCAGATCACAAAGAAGCAAAGCAGAAGACTGGCGATAAAGATCCAGATCGTGGACCAAAAACCCTGCACGGCGGCATGTAAAAGACTGAAAACGGCAGAAAGCAGGAGTGCGGACCATATCCATGTGTTCCAGAGCGGCAGGATCGCCAAAAAAATGAACCCGCGGAACATCAGTTCTTCCACTGCCGATCCGACAAGCGTTATCGTCAGAGCCCATTTTCGCTGGAGTTTGTTTTCCGGCAGAATGTAATCCGAGCGATGCAGCCAGAGTGTGATATTTTTTCGCCGGACCAGTGCAACCCCTGCATCCAGAAGGAATAAGACAAACGCAAGCAGAAATCCGCCGGCCGCTCCCAAAAGGATATCGGCAGGAAGGGTGTTCAGCTGAAAAAGCGCGTGAAGCTGTTCCAGCCAATGTTCCAGACCGGCATAACGCCCCGGGGATGAGAAGACCATAACGCGGACCAGCGAATAGATCATGCCCATGATCATTACCATCACACCTTGCTGGATCATCGAATGGGCATTCCACAAGTGTTCGGGCCGGATATTCAATTTGTTCTCATTGAAGGGATCGTGTTTCATCTTTTTTACTCTTCTCCCCTTTTACTTACCCATTCATTTCCTCTGATATAGTAACGCCACAGCAAATCCGCTCCCTGGCGGATACCGATACGGGATGCGGCAATGACATCCTTGTCAGGTATAACGATCCCGGCTTCGATCCGGCATTCACCGGTTAAGAGATCCATCCCGTTCATATTTTTATCGATACCCATGGCTGCACACAATTTTGCGGGTCCGTTGGTCAGATTTTTAAATTGCTGCGGTGTGATCGCGACTTTCTTATAGCGTTGCCGGATCATAATATCAAGCCCTTCCAACGGTTCCAGCGCACGGATCAGAACGGCTTCACCCTCTCCTTCGGGACCGGTGACAACATTGCAGCAGTAATGCATGCCGTAGGTGAAATAAACATATAAATGTCCCCCGGGTTTGAACATTACGGCATTCCGGGGCGTTTTACCGCGATGGCTGTGTGAGGCCGGATCATGCTTGCCCGCATATGCCTCCGTTTCGACGATCCTGCCGGACAGCCGCTGACCGTTCCCGTCAATACGGACAAACTGCATACCCAACAAGCTGCGGGCAATATTCTGTACGTTCTGGAGAAAAAAATCGCGTTCCGGCATATTCCCGGTCATTGTTTGTTTAAATATTCTTTTAAAAAGGCAAGCGCCTCGATATAGCTTTGTTCTTTTTTTCCATAGATCTGATGTACGCATACATCTTTTGTCACGGATATCTTCCGGAAATCCTCCCGCTGATAGATATCGGACAGATGCACTTCAACCACGGGTATCGTGAGCAGTTCGATGGCATCCCGGATAGCGTAACTGTAGTGTGTATAAGCGGCAGGATTGATAATGACCCCGTCGCAGCTGTTGCGCTGTCGGTGCAGAGTGCGGATGATCTTTTCTTCGGAATTGAACTGATAGATACGAAGCTCCATACCCATATCGGCAGCCGAACGCCGGATCAGGGTATTCAGTTTATCCAGGGTCAATCGTCCGTACAGTGCTCTGTCACGGTGGCCCAGCATGTTCAGATTGGGTCCGTGTATAATAAGAATTCTCAGACTTTTTTCCTCTGCAGCGCTCATAGGTCCTGTCCTCTATTTGTACCCGGTTTTCAGCCAGGTTAAGGTTTCACGGAGCATCCCGGTGGAAATATCATCCGCGATCACGGGTTTTCCGATGTCCTGTAAAAGCACCATGCGTAAACGGCCGTCCCTGATCTTTTTATCATGCGAAACGGCTTTCACTGCTCTTTCGATATCCAGGTTCTGCAGATCGCAGCCAAGCGGAATAGCCTTCATTTGCGCGATATGGGAATGAAATACTTCCCCCGGCAATCCGCGGGTGAGCATGCTGATCCTTAAAGCCGCACACATACCCAGGATCACGCCTTCGCCATGCCGGCAGACGCCGTATCCCATGGCCTGCTCGATGGCATGACCAATGGTATGGCCGAAATTCAGGAGCATACGCAGACCGCTTTCATGTTCATCCAATGTAACGATCTCCGCTTTGATCATAAGCGAACGTTCTATAATTTCCGCGACTTTATCCATTTTACGAAGATGAAGAATATCATCCGCATGCTGCAGGCAATCGTTCAACAGCGCCGCATCCCGGATAAAACCGTATTTCAAAATTTCTCCGAAACCCGATATCCGTTCGCGCATTTCCAGAGTGCTTAATACCTCCGGGTCGATCAGTACGGCCTTCGGTTGATAGAAAGATCCAATAAGGTTCTTGCCAAAAGGATGATTGACACCCACTTTTCCGCCGACCGAGGAATCTACCTGCGCCAGCAGGGTTGTCGGTATCTGGATAAACGGAATGCCGCGATAGAGGGTTGCGGCGGCAAAGCCACCGATATCGCCCACCACACCGCCGCCCATGGTAATGACCAGACCGGCACGGTCCATGGATGCTTCTATCATTGTATCGTATAATTCTGAGATCGTCGTTAAATTCTTCTTGTCCTCACCCGTGGGCATGGGAATGAACAGAACATCATATCCAGCATTCTTCAGCGAACGTTCTACGGGTTCGCGATAATTATGTGCGACCGTTTTTGAGCTCATCAGAGCGATCCGCGCCGGCGGCGGGATAAGGGCGCGTACATGATCCGCGCTGTGCGCCAGCATTCCGGGTTCGATCGTGATCCGGTAGGGACGTTCTTTAATATGTACATCTACGGTCTTTTGCATAATATCCATTTCGCGATTTGTTCGGCGATCTCATTCGGATCGCGTTGGTCGGTATCAAGCTGAAGGTGCGCCTTTTCGTAGACCGGTAACCGGTCCTTGAGGATGGCTTCGATCTTCTCTGTGGTCACCGGTTTCGGCAGTAAGGGACGATCCTCATCTTGTATCCGTTCCAGGATCGTCCGCGGATCGGCTTTCAGCCAGACGATATCTCCTTGCTGACGCATCCAGATCCGGTTCGCTTCCTTTAGGGGGAAGCCTCCCCCGGTAGCGATCACTGCCGATTTTGAAAGATCCGTGTCTTTTGCCACCCTTGTTTCAAGTTCACGAAAAGCACTTTCTCCGTCTTCCCCGAATATTTCCGGTATGCTTTTCCCGGCCGTAATTTCAATCTGTCTGTCCAGATCAATAAAGGTATATGTCAGACGCTTTGCCAGCAGCGACCCGACACGTGATTTGCCGGACCCCATCATACCGATGAGGAATATATGCCTGACAGGTTGCTTCATGAAGCTGCTATCCGTTCACGGATCACATCCCAACGGTCACCCCCGTAACGGGCGAGGATCGCGTTCAGAAGCGGCCGTGCGGTTACATTTTCAGCCACTACCGCGGCAGCCGGAAGGGCGCAGGAATCCGTTCGTTCTTTATGTGCCGCCACTTCTTTTCCGCTGCCGATATCAAAACTCTGCAGAGGTTTCATGAGTGTTGGAATGGGTTTCATGACCGCATTGAAAACGAGGACTTCACCGTTGCTTACACCGCCCTCAAGGCCGCCGGCATGATTGGATGTACGTTTAACATCCTTACCGGACAGATAAAAGGGGTCATGATACCGGCTTCCCGGCAGATCGGCGCCGGAAAATCCTTCACCGAATTCGATACCCTTGATCGCCTGTATACCCATGATCTCGGATGCGATCATGGAACTGAGTTTGTCATCCCAATGAACATAACTGCCGAGTCCGACCGGTAGTCCGTACACGCGGACCTGAAAAATGCCGCCCAGAGAATCGCCCTCGGCCTTTGCGGCATCGATGGCGGAACGCATGGCAACGGCAGCTTCCTCATCGGTGCAGCGTACATCGGACAGATCGGCTTGCTTGAGCCGCTCCTCAGTGACGTTGTGTTCTTTAATCTTAACGGTACCCAATTGTATGACATGAGAATAAAGTCGAATGCCGAGAGCTTCCAGGAATTGCCGGCAAACGGCACCCGGTAAGATACGTACCGCGGTTTCACGCGCGGAGGCACGTTCCAGTACGTTGCGGATATCATCGAATCCGTATTTAATCAGACCCGCATAGTCCGCATGTCCCGGACGGGGTACGGTAAGTTTTTCGCAGGAACCGCTGCCGATGGGATCCATACTGTCTTTCCAGTTGACATGATCTTTATTTTCGATCATCAGGGTCAGGGGTGACGCAAGGGTCATACGCATACGCAGACCGCTCAGAACCTTCACCGTATCGCTTTCGATCTTCATGCGCTCACCGCGTCCGTATCCCTGCTGACGACGCCGCAACTGTTCGTTCAGCTGATCAATGTTCAGTTCAAAACCTGCCGGCAACCCCTTGATGATGGTGGTCATTGCCGGTCCATGACTTTCTCCCGCGGTCACATACGTGATGGTTTCGTTCATATTCTTCCCTTCGGCTTAAAAATACTCCATTGGGTATCAGGATTTGATCGCTTGTTTGATCGCCTGAATATTCACCTCTGACGGGGCATCCTCACCCATCCATATCTTTTGCGCACCCACTGCCTGATAGATCAGCATCTGCAAACCATTTATAGTCTTTATCCCCATCTTCTGAGCGATCTGTTCCAGATGCGTGGGACATGGCGAATAGTTCAGATCGCACAATATATCTTCCTTCCCGAAATTAATAAAATCCGCAGGGACCTCAGGGGCTTTTACGCTGCCCACCGGTGTGCAGTTGATCCAAAGCCGGGGAATGTCCGGGTTCATATCGCTCACCTGAAGACGCAGCAGGGGTGCTACTGAGCAGGTGAACCTCTTGCGGTCGTGTTTATTCTCTCCGCCGAGCACACTGGCCGAAAAGAAACCCAGTGTTTCCAGAGCGAATATCACAGCCCGGGCAGCCCCGCCATATCCAAGGATCATGGGATGGTATGACAGATAATCCGGTATGTTCTCTTTTATGACCCGTATAAAGCCGGTATAATCGGTATTATACCCGGTGCGCAGACCATCCTTGATATCGATCGTGTTAACAGCACCGATCTTTTCGGCACTTTCTTCCAGGATATCGCAATACTGCATGATCCGTTCTTTATAGGGTATCGTTACGTTGAATCCCGACAATCGGGCCATGGGTCCCGAAAGGGCCGACTCCAGTTCTTCGGGGGCATAATCGAATAAACGGTAATCCAGGTCCGCACAGGCGATCAGTTTATGGATCACCGGACTTAAAGAATACCCTATTTTGTAACCTAATAATCCGTACGTCATGATTTGCTAATTCTCTCCAAAATATTATAAAAGTCCGGATAGGATATATCAACGGTGCTCCATCCGCGTACCCGGACCGGTGATTGCGCGACCAAACCCGCTATGGACGCTGTCATGGCAATGCGATGATCACCATGCGCGTACACATCTCCCCCCGCAACGGGGTTCCCGCCGACAATATCCATTCCGTCATCAAACTCTTCGACTTCAACACCGATATTGCGCAGCATTTCAACCGTTGCGCTGATGCGGTCACATTCCTTATATCGTAATTCCTTCGCTCCGCGGATCGTACTCTTTCCTTTGCACACCGCAGCGATCAAAGCCAGAAGCGGTATCTCGTCAATAAGGTTCGGCACCTGTTTGCTGCGAATATGAAATGCCTTCAGGGTCGAGGAACGTACGATCAGATCCCCGCTCGGTTCCAGACCTTTTTTCTCATCTGCGATCTGGATATCGGCACCGCAGGACCGCAATAGTTTTATATATCCCGTCCGTGTCGGATTCAGGGATACCTTCCGTAACAATAATCTGCTCTTGGGGATCATTAAAGCTGCTGCAACCCAATATGCGGCGGAGGATGGATCACCCGGAACGGAATACTCAAAACCGGGAATGGGACGCCGAAGCGTATGTACGGAAATGATGTTCTTATTCCTGAATATCGGAATACGGAACATTTTCATCATGGTCTCGGTGTGATTGCGCGACGGCAGGGTCTCTTCCACAAAGGTTTTTCCCTGTGCGGAAAGACCGGCAAGCAGAACACAGGATTTGACCTGCGCGCTCGCGACCGGCAGTTGATATTGGATGCCTTTCAATTTGGTTCCGCGGATCACAAGCGGCAGCGTACCGTTCTCGGACGATATATCCGCTCCCATCTTTTTTAAGGGATCGATAATGCGACGCATGGGACGTTTACTTAAAGATGCATCGCCGATCATGCTCAGGTTCATCTGTTCGCATCCGGCAAGCAATCCCGCCATCAAACGCACGGTTGTTCCGGAATTCCCGCAGTTTAGGATCCCGTCGGAAGGATTTTTCAGTCCCGCCAGACCCGGACTCTCCACATCCACGGTAAATTTTCCAAGTTGAAAGCTCACACCGAGTTTCTGCAAACATGCGATCGTGGATAATGCGTCGGCACCGATATTGAGATGCCGGATCTTTGAACTTCCTTTGGCAATGGCGGCAAAGATCAGTGCCCTGTGACTGAGGGACTTGTCGCCCGGAAGGGTGATCTGCCCACGGATGCTTTCAACCGGATGAATGGATTTTATGTTGTGATCTGTCATACGCTATTCTTTAATGACCGTAACAAAATCGGTCACATTATAGGCCAGGTCCTGGATCTTTTTATGAACGACTTTTAACTGATACAGTTTAATGCATGTTTCGGCTGCAATGACCCAGGCATTTTCCGGCAGTTCGCCCACAGAAAGTTTGTATGCCGAAACGGCCGTATCTTCCTCTTCGACCAGAGGTACATCGGGAAAATGTGCATTCAGAAAGGTTTTACATTGACGTAAGGCCTGAGGATGCGAGTGGATGGATACCGGTCTGTCCTCTTTCATGTCTTTTCGGCGCATCAGGCACTGATTGACCAGAAAAGGAAAGAAGCCTGTTATTTTGCAGCTGTGTTTCGCCAGTCCCTGTACGGTTTCAAGCACCATACCGCCGACCGCATTCTGGATCGGAAGCAGACCGACATGGATAAGTCCGAAATTCAATGCTTCGTATACTTTTTCCGCTGTGGTTAAACAGGATATTTTTGCATCTCTCAATTGTTTGCTTTTTACCCACATTTCTCCGGCTTCCTGCGAAAAACTGCCTTCCGCGCCCATAACACCCAGGATCATGGTCTCGCCGACGATCTGCCTGACATCCTTTCTGAAATACCCGGAAACCTCATGTGTCGCTTTCATGAACTCTCTGAACATATTCAGACTTTCGGGATTGTAAGTCAACATATCCCGGAAAAGCTGCGGTGTATCGTTCCTGCAAAAGCGTTCCACATCCTGCAGCATGGTATATCCCAATGTGGGAGTGTTCGTCTTCGGCAGTGCCATCCGCTGAAGGACATTCCCCACAAAATGCGTCACGCCCTGGGAATATGCGATACTGCGATCATGTTCTTCGGCCGGGATCGTCTTTGTAAAGAAGCGCCAGGATGCAAATATCTCGGACCAAATTCGCCCCAGTTCGGGATATTGCTCCGAAGGCGTGATGATCAGAAGGTTATTCTGATTCGCCACATAACTGTCGGGTCCGAATAGCGGATGCACTCCGATGTGTTTGATCTTTGGGATCGCCTGATCCATCCATTTGAGCGGAAGTACTTTAACGGAAGCCGTATCGATAACGGTCGTGTCATTTGAAAAAAGCCGTGCATTTTTTGTCAGGAATGCTTCCATCGCGGAAATCGGGATGCATAGAAAGACCACCTGCCGGCTAAGTGCGGTTTTCAGATCAACAAAATCGATCTTTCCCTTTTCCCGTTCGAGTATGAGCGGATCGTTCTCATATACCGAAACAGATGCGTGTTCCGAGAGTATATCCGCCCATAATTTTCCGAAACGGCCGTATCCGATGACCGAATATTCCTTGTTTTTATCCTGGGCCATGTGTCACTTTCTTATTTAATGGCTTCCGCGATCTTTGTGATCTCCGACATCAGATCATTGAACTGTTTGAACGAAAGCGCCTGCGGGCCATCGGACAATGCTTCCTGCGGTTTATGATGGACCTCAACCATGATCCCGTGGGCTCCGGCCGCAACGGCGGCACGTGCCATAGGAATGACCAGGTCACGCTGCCCCATGGCATGACTCGGGTCAACCACGATTGGCAGGTGCGATTTTTTCCGTATCACGGGAACCGAGGAAAGATCCAGCGTGAAGCGGGTCGAACGTTCAAATGTTCGGATACCGCGCTCACATAAAATGATCTTATTGTTCCCTTCACTGGCGAGATATTCGGCAGAATTCAACCATTCTTCAATGGTTGCGGAGATCCCGCGTTTTAGCAGCACGGGCTTATGCACATGCGCCAGTTCTTTGAGCAATGAGAAATTCTGCATGTTCCGGGCACCGATCTGTATCACGTCAACATACTTTTCAAAGAGCGGTATATCTTTGATAGCCATGATCTCCGAAACGATCGGACATCCGTTGATATCGCCGGCTTCCCGGAGATACTTCAGTCCCTCTTCTCCCAACCCCTGAAACGCATAGGGTGAGGAGCGGGGCTTGAAAGCACCGCCGCGGATCATGTTGGCACCACTCTTTATAATATTCTTCGAGATCTCCAATAACATCTCCCGGCTTTCTATCGAACAGGGACCGGCTATAACAGCCAGTTCATCTCCGCCAACGGTCAGGTTTCCGATCTTGACCTTTGTATCCCTGGGATGAAAAGCACGAGAGCAGATCTTATAGGACTCAAGGACGCGAAAGACGTCTGCAACGCCTTCAAAATTCTTAAAGTCTTCGGGGGTCAGTTTCTGTGTCTCTCCGATAACTCCAAACAAGGTCCTTTCTTCGCCCTGGCTGGGATGGATCGTAAATCCATGCCGGAGCAAATAATCTTCAACTGTCTGCATCTGCTTTTTGCTTGCATCCTTTTTGAATACAATGATCATGTCTTACTCCCTTCTAATAATTTTAAATTTGGAACAGCGGCGGTTTCCAGACTGGAGAACCGTCCCTGCCGGTAATACATAACACCTGTTGCCGCGATCATTGCGGCATTATCTGTACAATATTCAAGCGGCGGATAATAGAGTTCGAAACCGAGAGCCTCCGCCGTTCGCTTCATTTCACTTCTAAGTCGGCGGTTCGCGGCAACACCCCCGGCGATAACAACCTGTTTGTGACCCGTAAAGCGGACCGCACGTTTGACCTTTTCTTTCAGTACATCGATAACCGCTTCCTGAAAACTGGCAGCAATATCCGCTTTTTCCTTATCGCTGAGCTCGCCTTTCTTTTTCACATAATTCAATACGGCAGTCTTCATCCCGCTGAAACTGAAGTCAAGACTGTCCGGGTCCAGCAAGGAACGCGGAAAACGGATCGCACGTGCATCTCCGTTATCCGATAAAGTATCAATGACGGGACCCCCGGGATAACCGATCTTCAGTAACCGCGCCGTCTTGTCAAACGATTCCCCTGCTGCATCGTCCCGCGTGGTACCGAGAATAACAAAATCCCGTATTCCACGCACATCTACCAGCATGGTATGTCCGCCGGAAACAAGCAGACAGAGAAACGGGGGTTCCAGATCATTGAACTCCAGCATGGGAGCGTAAAGATGCGCTTCGACATGGTTCACTGCGATAAAGGGGATATCCCTCGCCAGCGCAAAACCTTTAGCGTAATTCAGTCCCACCAATAAAGCACCCATCAGACCGGGACCGCTGGTAACGGCGATCGCATCAATATCTTCCGGTTTTATATCCACGTCAGCAAATGCAGAATCAACGACCTGCGAGATCGCATGTTCATGCGCGCGACTTGCAAGTTCCGGAACAACCCCGCCGTATTTTTTATGGACCATCTGAGAATAGACGATGTGCGAACGCACATTGAATCCCTGCAGAATGGCTGCGCTGGTCTCATCACAGGATGATTCTATCCCTAAAATGGTCGGATTGTTCAGTTCTTTTCCCCTCATCTTGGACTCTTTCTTACGACAACCACTTCAACCTGATCGGGAACGACCCGGATAATGTCAAGTACTTCGGGGGGCTTATTGATCTTTACGGTATAATGGTTCTTATTCGGAAGCCATTGCGTCAGATAATCAAAATGGACATTGAAATCGTGGTTTGTCAGGGACTGGATCTGACTGTTCCCTCCCGTAATACGGAGACTGACCGTATTGGGAATGAATTGTATTTCCAGATCCCCCGGTTGGTTTTTTACCGTTACGGGAACATTCAGAATAGTGCGTTCTCCGATCATTTCGATATCAAAACGGATATCCGCAAATTCCGGCTCCAATGTTACAAGTTCCGGATTTGGATTAACAAGCGGCACATTGACGGTGAATGTCATGTCGGCCTGTTCCCGCTTTATCGGACGGGTAACAATATGGTCAATGGTCTTTATATAGTGTTCAGGCCCCTGGATCCGTACCGGGGAGGTCTTGGCTTCGCCGACCAGAATATATCCCGGTCGGACACGAATATCCGATATGATCCGTACCGGCACTTCTTTCGAGACTTTATTGTCTATAAATATTTCGATGCTATCCGGGTAAACGACTTCAAGAAAGCGCATATCCGATTTAATATGCACCTGGTTCGGACGTTCGCGGAAATAGCTTTTCAGTGATAAACGCTGAATATCATTAATGGTACCGACATCCAGGATCAGCGAAGATGATTCGATCCATTTATGAAAATAAAAAGATCTGACCGTTCCCTCCACCCTGACCTTGATCTTTTTCGGCAGCGGTTCGCCGAGGATCTTATCCGGACGCGGTTCGTAAATACTCATGGGAATGTCGATCACGCTAATATTCTGCTGACCAGTAACGATAAGCAGCCAGAGTACGACGGCACTGACAGCGACCAGGATTTTCGGTAATAGGTTTTTCATCATAAAATCTCGAAAATTAAGTAAATTTATAAATAATATTTCAATTTCACAATTTAATTTAAAAATTCAATCCCACTAATCTGTATTACCGTGGATTTATCAAAGATAAGATGAATATTCCGACAGCTTTATACTTTACCCTGCTTTCCGGATAAAAAAAAAGCCGCTTAAAAAAGCGGCTTTTTCATTATTAGATTATAGGAAGGGACTTATGCTTTTTCTTCTTCAGAAGGTTCTTCTTCTTCGGAAACCGCATCTTCACTTACCTCTGTTTTAACCTTTTCGACTTTTGAAGCGGTTTTTTTCGCCGCTTTTTTCACGGGCTTTTCTTCGGCAGGTGTTTCCTCTTCCGCAGGTTCTTCATCTTTGGATGCTTTATCCGTCTTTTCTTCCGCTTTTTCAGTGTCTTTCACCGTTTTCTTGGCGGCTTCCGGTTTTGCATCTTTTTTCTTCAATTTCGACAACACTTCTTCAGGGATCTCTATCTTCTGGGTGACCTCTTCCTGTTTCGCCATAACGCGCGCGATATCTTTATCATCTTCGGACAAGCCCAGATCTTCACCGGCAAGAACGACTTTCCGTTCATCCTGGCGTACCTCAACAACCCGAAGTTCAAGTTCGTCTCCGACCTTGATATCGTGTGTAAAATCGCGTTTGTCTTTCTTGGACATATTGCCGAGCGGGACAATGGCTTCCACTTCTTCTTCATCCAGGGTCATGATTATCCCCTTATCGAGGACCTTCAGAACTTTCGCTTTTACCATTTTGCCCGGTTTATATTTTGACGCCAGCTTTTCCCAGGGATTATCTTCAAGTTGTTTGTAACCGAGTGAGATCTTACGCGTTTCGTTATTGATCTCGAGGATGACAACATCAATGCTTTGTCCTTTCTGCAGGACTTCCTTGGGATGGCGGATCACTTTGATCCAGGACAGATCCGAAACATGGATCAGTCCGTCAATACCTTCTTCGATCTCAACAAAAGCACCGAACTGGGTCAGATTACGCACGATACCCTTGACCTTCATGCCCGGCGTGTATTTCATTCCGAGTTCATCCCATGGATCGGGTTGCAACTGTTTTACACCCAGGGATATCTTACGGTCATGAGAATCGATTGCCAGTACCTTCGCTTCGATCTCATCATTGATCTGATAGATCTCGGAAGGATGTTTGATGTGCTGGGTCCAGCTCATTTCACTGATATGGATCAATCCTTCAACGCCTTTCTCCAGTTCAACAAACACTCCGTAGTTCGTAATGGAAACAATACGTCCTTTTACAACGGCATCGATCGGGTATTTCTGCTCGATATCTTCCCAGGGGTGAGATTCAAGTTGCTTGATACCCAGAGAAACACGTTGTTTTTCCGTATTATAATCGATCACTTTCACTTCGACGACATCATCGATCGAGAGCATCTCGGAAGGATGTTTGATGCGGCCCCAGGACATATCGGTGATATGCAGCAGGCCGTCAACACCGCCAAGATCGATAAATGCACCGAAATCGGTAATATTCTTAACGCGGCCTTTCAGGACCTGATCGACCTGGATCTGACTGAGCAGTTCCTCGCGTTTTTCCTTCATGGCTTCTTCAAGGATCTCTTTCCGGCTGACCACGATATTCTTGCGGGCTTCATTCAGTTTAACGATCTTCAATTCCATGTTTTTTCCGACGAAGGAATCAAAATCGATAACGGGGCGCACATCGATCTGTGAACCGGGCAGAAAACCTTCCACACCGCCCAGATCAACGACCATACCGCCTTTGATCCGTTTTGCGATATAACCCTCAATGATCCCGTCACCTTCATAGACCTCTTTGAGACGTTCCCAGGAACGCAGGAAATCGGCCTTCTTCTTTGAAAGGATCAATTGACCTTTGCGGTCCTCTATTTTATCTACATAGATCTCGATCTCATCGCCAAGCTCGGGAATGTTGTTCCCGAATTCTTCAACGGGGATCAGACCTTCGGATTTAAAACCGATATCAACAACCACTTCTTTTTCGGTGATACGGATCACATGTCCGTTCACGCGTTCGTTACTGCTGAACTTGTTCAATGTCTTTTCATACATTTTTTCAAGTTCGGGGTTCAGCAGCGATTTACTGTCGGACAGAACTTCTTCACGTTTCACAACGCGGATCTGATCATAAATATCACCGGACATCTTCTTTTGTGTCTTAACGACCGGCTCTTCTGTCTCAGTTTCTGCTGCTGCTTCTTGCCGGTTTTCTTCTTCGGATACGGGTTCCGGCATGACTTCTTCATCTTTGGGTTCGGCAGGTTCTTTATCAGCCTCAGCTGCCGCTTCCGCACCATCATTTTCAACGACCGTCTCTTCTTCGGTTTCTTCTTCGATTTTTCCGGTCATTTCGGGTGCTTCTTCTTCACCGGGTTCTTCTTCAAGTGATCCGAAGTCTTCCGGTACATTTACATCTTCATTTACAACTTCTTCCGATGTTGTTTCGATGTCTTCCTGAGGGTTTACGGGTTCTACGTTCTTCAACTCTTCAGCCATTCATTTTCCTCCATGTTTTGGCTCTTTGATATAAAACAATATTTTTTTTATCTGTTCATCAAATGTCAATGTCGTCGTATCTATTTCAATTGCATCGTCGGCTTTTCGCAAGGGTGAGTGGGTGCGGGCGGCATCATGCTCGTCGCGTCGGCGAAGATCCGCCTTTACCGCTTCCAGGCTCAGATGATCGGGGGATTCCTTCAATCTGCGTGCCGCTCGTATATCAAGGTCGGCTACCAGATAGAATTTGTAATCCGCATCCGGAAAAACGACCGTACCGATATCACGCCCTTCCATGACCACATCATGATCGGCAGCATATGCACGTTGTTTCTCAACCAGCAGGGACCTCACCTCCGGATTGGCACTCACCGGCGTTACGGCTTTGTTTGCCGCATCCTCACGGATGGCAAGCGTTACATCCCTGCCATCAAGGAACACCCTGCCTCCTTCAAAACGAACGGACATGTTCTTAACCGCTGCGGCAACCGCCTTATTGTCAAATGGATCGATCCCGGATCGTAATACTCCGACAGATACTGCACGGTACATAGCACCCGTATCGAGGTAAACAAACCCCAATAAGTTTGCTATCTGTTTTGCGGTGGAACTTTTACCGGATCCGGAAGGTCCGTCAATAGCAATGATCATAGATATTCGATACCTTCCCTTCATTTAAAAAAGCGTGTGAATTTAAGCCCTAAAAAAGTTCAAACAAAGTGTTTTTTCATTTGACATGCGAAATTTATTATCGTATTTTCGTATTGAGATTTGATATTTATCATATCGAGTGGAACAACGTGCTACAACTTGATTATATATTTCAAGTTCCCTCCTGTGTAGAAAAATGCCGACACGACCCCAAGTGTCGGCATTTTTCGCATTCACCCGGATAATTATTTTCTGTTGCCAAACGATTTAAATGATTGTCTGTTGATTTATCTCCCCGAAAGTAGTATTTTGACCTATGATAAGATCACGCCGTATTATCGCATTTTTATGTTGTATTGCATGCGTCGCTCCAATGCGGGGAGACATATACGCGAATATCGGTTCGGAGGTCCTTTCCTGTTATGTCTTCCGTGGACAGGTGCCTGCCGGACCGCGATCCGCTGCCACGATAAATGCGTCCCTGTACTTTTCATCCTGTGACATTCAGCTGTCACAATGGTATGTGAATTCTCTCGGAGATCTTTCCGCGTTTCATGAATCCGGGACCCTGCTGAACTATCATTATTTCTTTGGAGATAATAGGGTACTCTCCGGAGGTTTATGCGCGTATCTTTTCCCGGGACAGCCGGATCGCGCATTCGGACTGGAGCTCAGTCTGACCTTCTCGGATATGCAGGGTCTGTTCCCTTATTATATCGAAACGCATTTTGATCCCCTGTTCGGCAGTTTATACGCAAAAATAAGCGGCAGCTACACCCTCGATGTTTTTCTGCCGGTCCATTTCTCCCTTTCAACGGGTATGAATCTGCTCTCCCACACCCGGTTCGCAAAAGATATTCCTGCGGGTTTTTCCGATCTTTCTCTTGGTGCCGCAAGTTATCTTGCGTTAAAAAATTGGCACATGATCCCAAAACTTTCGTATATTATCCCGTTAAATAAATTGATCCATGATAAAATGATCCTGCAAGCCGGGGTCAATATCGGGTATGCTTTTTAGATCAAAGGAATGATCAATGAAAAAATCAATCCTGCTTATTGTCTGTTTCTTAACCGCCTTGTTCATCTATGGTCAGACGAAATCAAAAGTATCTGTCTATGATGATGCTTTCGAGGGAAAACTGACGGCAAGCGGCGAGATTTTTTCACAGGAGGCATTTACTGCCGCACACGACTCCCTGCCTTTGGGAACTCGGGTAGAGATATTGTATGTCACAACCGATAAACGGGTATCGGTAACTGTCAATGATCGTATCAGCAATGCACCCGGTCTGTTCTGGATATCAAAAGCGGCTGCACGGGAACTTGATCTGCATTCCATCTATCCCGTTGATGTTCTGTTTATCATTCAGGACCCCGACACCCCTTCACAGGAAACAAGTCCCTTATATCGGCAATTGTTTGAATCGCTTTCTCCCAATATGGAATCACCTCCTAACGATCCGCGCTTACCCACTCCGGCAGGCGGGAAGGAGAACGTAAAAAAGTATTACGGCGTGCAGGTTTATGCCTCCACCGTGCAAACGGATGCGCTGTCCCTCTCAAGACGGATACAACAACATTTTGATTATCTGGGTTATCTTGAGCGGGTCCAGACCGGGGAGGCCTTACTCTATCGGCTTATTATCGGTAACTTTACAAGTTACGAAGAAGCCTTGCGTTGTTATCATGTACTTCGTCCGGATATTCCCCATGTTTTCATATTGGAACGATAGACATGCATCCTCTGCTTGATCCCGTTAAACAGGAGCGCGCCCGTGAATATGAGACACAAAAACGCGTACTTTCTTTTATCCAACTGATCAGCGGTTTCATATTGACCTTCCTTTTTATTTTTTTGATCAGCCGACCTTTACTGATGCATCTTCCATCTTCCGTGGCACTGCGCTTCCTTTTATTCATCTGGGTGCTGACCCTCTTTTCTTTACCGGTCGATCTCCTTTTTTCCTATCTTTCCGGATTCCGGATGGAACACCGTTTCGGCTTCTCTAATCAAAACCGGCTTCAGTTCTTTGCGGATGAAGCAAAAGGTATTGCTGTTAATTTGATCATTAGTCCGCTTCTCGCCCTGGTCCTTTTTCTGACCTTTCACTTTTCGCCTTCATTCTGGTGGTTATGGGCTGCTATAGCCATGATCCTCGTCAACGGGATCTTCGCGACCCTTTATCCGGTCGTCATTCTTCCATTATTCAATAAATATACTCCGATCGAAGATGAAGAACTGACCCGGCGTCTCGGAGCTATCCTGAATAAGGGGGGATTGAAAATAAAGGGTTTCTTTATCCAGGATATGAGCCGGCAAACTAAAAAAGAAAATGCTTTTTTGGGAGGACTGGGAAAGACACGGCGTGTAGTACTTAGCGATAACATCATCAATAACATGGAAATAGATGAGCTGGAAAACGTGATCGCACATGAAGTCGGTCATTATCATTACAAACATATGCTTAAAAATATATTTCTGTCCGCCGTTTTTCAGTTGATCATTTTTTTTCTGACCCATCATATCATGCTGCGTCTTGTTCCGGATTTTCTGGTATCATTTGACAGGATGCTTGCCGCATTTCCCGTTTTTCTGCTCTGTTTCGGTATCCTGAATATGCTTCTGATCGCACCGCTCGCCAACGCTTTATCGCGTTTCCATGAAAAACAGGCGGACCGTTATGCTCTGAAGGCGGCCGGTTCACCTGAAGCTTTTCAGCGTGCTATGGCCGGGTTGGCTAACCGAAATCTTTCCAACGCCTATCCCCTGCCCTTCATCAAGTGGATGTACTATTCGCATCCCCCGATCGGCGAACGGCTGGAACATGCTCTGGCATGGCAAAAAGAACATGGCAATGAACATGAAGAAAAGCTCGCATCTGCAAATTAAACGCTCCCGGCCAAGTGAAATATCGCTGATAAGCGCCCGGCGCAGACCCATTTATCTTATCGCAGACAATATCCGTTCATTGCATAATGTCGGTTCCATATTCAGGACCGCAGAAGCTGCCGGGATCGAGAAACTCTATCTTACCGGGATCAGCGGAAAACCACCGCGCAAGGAGATAAGTAAAACGGCGATCGGAGCGGAAAACAATGTCCCCTGGGAATATCATTCCGATATATTACCCGTACTTGAATATTTCAGATCAATGAAAATTCCTATCATTGCACTTGAACATACCAGCGTTTCCCTGCCATTTCAGGAAACGGACTATGTTTTTCCGCTATGCCTTATTGTCGGTAATGAAGTGGACGGGATTCCGGAAGAAACGCTGAGCTATTGCGATACCGCCGTTGAGATACCTATGTTCGGAATGAAACAATCCCTCAATGTTGCTGTTGCTGCAGGCATCATGTTATATGAACTTCTGCGGCATTTGGACTAAACACTGCAATAGCTTCCCCTCTCCAATAATGCATGCTCTGATATTATTTATCATGTAAAATATTTTTACCAGACGATCTTACCTAAAACCGTTTCGTGTGACGCTCCCGTAACGGAAGGAATATTCCCGCTTAACCCACGCATAAAAAGATATCCGAGATACGCAAAACCGAAGGCTTCTTTCGAAGAGCTGTCGATACCAGGGAGTTCGAATTTCTCTATCGCAATTCCGGATAAAAGTTTTTGTAATCGTTCCATTAAAAATACATTTTCCGCGCCACCGCCACTGGCATATAATCTGTCAATAGAAGGTTTTGCGGGCAAGCGCTCCTGTATATCCCCCGCGATGGTACACGCCGTAAGTTCGGTCAAGGTGCATATAAGATCATGCCAATCCCTTTTGCTTTGTGGATTGACATCATCTCTGATGCCATTATAATATGCCAACCCGAATTGTTCCTGTCCCGCGGATTTCGGTATGTTGCGTTTAAAATACGGATGTGTTAATAATCTGTTCAATAGTTCACTATTCACTTTACCGGAACGGGCATAGCGACCCTCGTTATCATAATTTTCTTTACCCTTCGTAAAATCTTTTACAGCTTTATCGATCAGCGTATTTGCCGGTCCCGTATCCCATGCCAGGATCGGGATCGATGCTTTACGGGGCGGCAGATAGGTGAGATTGGCTATCCCGCCCAGATTAAGCGCAACAACACTTTTTTTATCTCCGCGGAGAAGGTAATCATCAACAATGGGGATCAGCGGGGCTCCCTGTCCGCCCAGACATACATCCGCTGTGCGAAAATCATATATCACGGGCTTCATGCATAACTGTGCGATACAGAGCGCTTCACCGATCTGCAGAGTATATTCCGGCGGTTTATGCAACAGGGTCTGACCGTGACTGGCTATGAGATCATACGGCTCCGCAGTTTTTTTAATGACAGATCCGACCCATCTGCCCCATTCCATATGCCAGAAGGCTATTTCATGACCTGTCAGCTGCAACGGATTTTTAAAAGCACTTGAAAACGCTTCCGGGTAAGCAATAAAATCTTTTTTCAATACCCTATACTTCGGATAGCGGTCCCGTCCGCTGAACCGTACCAGACAGATATCAAGTCCGTCCGCGGATGTGCCGGACATCAGTCCGAGTATTGTTATGCTCTCTTTTTTAAATAATTCTAAAGCAGCTGTGTGCATCTTTATCCCTGCCGAATGGTATTGACAAAATACGATAAAAACCTTTTTAATAAAATAATTCATTTGTAAAATAACCAATTATTCATAATGAGGTTTATCATGAGTTATATTGAACGTATTCAAACCGATCTTAAAAAAGCCATGCTCAGTAAAGAAAGCGATAACGTGCGCACCTTGCGGATGCTGATCGCGAAACTCCGTGAGAAAAAGATCGAATTGAAAAGTGAACCTGAAGAGAAGGATGAGATCGCCGTTCTGAAAAAAGAGGCAAAAGAACGTCAGGACTCCATTGAGACCTATCTCCGTGCCGGTCGTCATGATCTTGCGGAACAAGAAAAACAGGAACTGGAACTCATCCAAACCTATCTCCCCGAGGAAATGGGTGATGAGGACCTTGTGAAACTGATCACGAAGATCGTCCGGGAAACGGGGGCAACTTCTCCCGCAGATATGGGGCGTGTCATGGGAGCTGCCATGAATGCTGTTGCCGGACGCGCAGACGGAAAGCGTGTACAAACCATCGTTAAAAAAACCTTAGGGGTATAAAACATGTATTGGATCGATATCGTTACGATCGTTGTTGCGCTGGTTCTGATCTACAAATCATATCATCATGGTTTGCTGAGCAGTGCCTTTCGCATCATCGGGTTGATCCTGGGTATTATCATTGCGGCCAATCTGGGAGCCTGGGCCAGCGATATGCTGTCACTCACCTTGAATCTGTCCCGTCAGGTCTCGGACATCGTCGGTTACATTCTTATTTTTCTCATCGTTATCCTGCTGGCGCAAGTGGCGGGACATTTTTTAAAGACCATTATTCATGCTATTAAATTGGGCTGGCTGGATCGTGTCGGCGGTATATTGTTCGGAGCCCTGAAAGCAGCCATTATCATGAGCCTCATTTTTTGGTTGCTTCTGGCCATTCCCTCAGATACGCTGGGACGTGATCTACAGGATAAATCCTTTACCTACCGGATGCTGGGCGGGTTTGCTCCCTCTTTATACGAGAAACTGGTGCAACCCTATCTCCGTGAAGGAAATACCCGGGACCGGCTGGATTCCCTGTTATCTCCTCCGTCGGATATGTTGAACCTGAGTACGGATTTTGAAGATGAACTTTCCGATATCGAAGGCGTGGATGGAGCTTTTATTGAGGAATTAACAACACGATTTAAAGAAGCGCCGCTATCAAGGCAGCTTGAAGTGATGAAAGAATTATCCTCCGGGTCGCCGGATCTTCAAAAGATCATCAATATCCTTTATTCCGAGACGCCATGAAACATAACAACATTCGGCTTATAATCGGTATTCTTCTTTCCGTCGGCGGACTTTTCATCGCATTTCGCGGTATCGAGTGGCAGATGTTCCTTCGTGAACTGCGCACGATCGATCTGTTGTGGTATATCGCCGGAATGCTTGGGATGATCGCGGTCATTCTGATCCGTGCCATCCGCTGGCAGATCTTTTTACTGCCTATCGGCCGGTTCCGGATCTTTGATCTCTATAAAGGCACGATCGCGGGATTTTTTACCAATTACGTGCTTCCTTTCCGCATGGGAGAGGTTGTGCGCGCGTACACAAGCGGCAAATTCATCAATAGAAAAGGGACCCTGCTTTTTCCATCGATCATTATCGAACGTTTCACGGACGGCGTCACTTTCTTTCTTTTTGTGGTGGTATTTTCACTTTTTGTGGAACTTCCCCTAAGCGATAAACAACTATTCATCGTACGGATTCTGCTCATCGCACTCCTGCTCGGATTCGGGATAGTTCTATTTATTTATTCCCGTCTCCGGCATCGCATCAGTGCCTATCTGGAGACAAAGAAAGGACGGCTTGGGAATTTCCTGGAGGACCTGCATCACGGCATGCTGGCTTTATTTGATGTGCGCCATCCTTTTAAGATCATTTTTTACAGTTTTTTTCTGTGGTTCGTGACCGGTCTGACCTACTGGGCGGGCATTAAAGCATGCAATATACAACTTGGATTCGTCGAAAGTTATATCTTAATGGCCACCGCCATGATCGCTATTGCCATTCCAGCGGCACCCGGGTTTATCGGTACCTTCCATGCCGCCATGGTCGGTGCACTGGTACTGCTCGGTATCGATAAGAATACGGCTGCCTCCTATGCTTTTCTTCAGCATCTGATCGGACTGATCCCCATTTGCCTGTTCGGGTTTATCCATTTTATGGAAACCAATTTACATTTCAAGGACCTGAAAAAACTGGATAAAAAAGACTGATATAATAATCCCTTGTTTTGACAGTACTTCTCCTGTTCGCAATTCCCTTCCGAATGCTAAATTCTCCATTCTTTCTACTGCCTGCTGACTTCCGCCTCCCGGCTTCTTTGCTTGTTTGCTTGTTTGCTTACCAGCTTATTTGCTTATTTGCTTATTTGCTAAAAAGCCGACTCAAAGGCCGGCTCAAATATTATTATCTTTTTATTGTTTTCTTACTTGACCAGAAGGACCTTCTGTGTCAGCACCTGATCACCGATAACCGCGCGCACGAAGTAAATTCCGCTGTTCAGATGCGAAGCATCCACTCTCGTATCGTAGCGGCCGGCCTGCATGTGACCGTTAGCGATGGTCCGTACCTGCCTGCCGCTGATATCGTACATATTGATACGAACATCCATAGCCCGGTTCAGTTCGAAAGGCAGCGTAAAGGCCGGATTGAACGGATTCGGATAGACAGGTTCCAGACGGAAATCCGCGTTCGCAAAAAGGATATTTTCCGGGATACTTACGGTCAGCGGTGCATGCTGAACCACATTGTTGCTGTAGTCCACATCTTCAAGCATATAGGAATAGGTAAGACCGGGTCTGACCCTGGTATCGGTAAAGCTATAGTTGTTCTCTTGAGCGGTGGTACCGGCACCCAGCAGATCATCATTATTCAGATAGGACGCGATCACTTGATAGAAAAGCGGACCGCCGTCCAGAACAGCGCGTTTCAGGATAAAGCCCATGTTCTGCGATTCACTGGCAGTGGTCCAGTTCAGGGTTACGGCACCCTCATCATAGCCGCCGGCAAATTCCTTGAGTGTAATAGGTGTTGCCGGATCGCCGGAATCGGAATACAGGATGTAGGTGGTTTCGGTGGCTGATGCTATTGAAATACCGTCATATATTTCCAAGTTATTATCATCAATATATTCTGTAAATATTTCGTTCAGTTTATCAATATCAGCAGGATATATCACCGTTGAAGTACCCGTTCTTTTTACTTCCATTTTTATTGTCATGATCGTATCTGGAGAGTTTGATTGATTTGAAATATAGGTTTCACTTCCATAAAATTGAAAATCCTGATGGCCTTCAAAAGAAAAAGCCACCTTATTTGAACCGCTGTCATTACCCTGATTCAATTTCTGATAAAGTGGTACGGGGCCTACTTTTTCAGCCAGTGGCCCTTTAAATGTAAAAGAAGCTTTACTATTAGTCATCAGGTAGGAACCAAATATCATAGTATCATATTCAACATAAACCATACCATTTTTAAAAATATTTGATCCACTTCCACCATCAATATATGCTAAAACATCAAATTCATAAAATGTCTGTGTATCGGTATAAGAAACCGTTCCGTTCGAAAAAATAATATTAACAGTCCCGTCAGTTGCAGACAATGGTATCAGCAGAGAGAAGGTCAACAGCAATGTCAGAACGATCTTTTTCATTTTACATCTTTTTTTTCAATTATCCGGGACATTCAATCTTATAAAACCTGTGATAATAAAAGTTCCGCTTTTATTTTACTAAAAGCATTTTTTGAGTTTTTACCGTGTTCTCAACGCGCGTGGTGAGCAAATATACCCCGCTGGCAAGGTGACTGCCGTCAACCAGAAGGTTATAAGTTCCCGGCATGAACTCGCGGTCGGCCACCACCTGGATCAGGCGGCCGGACATATCATAAAGCCGGATATCAATCACGGTACTGGCATACAGTTCGAAGGGAACAACAAAGCTCGGATTGAAGGGATTGGGATAACTGGCAGATAACGCGAACTGCTCACTCATGGCGATCTTGTTCTCAGGAACATGTACAATGAGTGGTTCACTTTCGCGGATATGTCCACTGTAATCCACATCCTGAAGCACATAGGAATAGGTCACACCGGGTCTGACAGATCTGTTAAAATAGAGATAGGTGTTTTTCCTGTTTGTGGTTCCGGCACCTTCCAGCGACCTGTCCTCAATGTAGGAAGCTATCTTCTCATAGATACCCGTTTCTTGTTCATTTAACATCACGGCCCGTTTAATGATAAAACCCCGGTTCTCGGTTTCACTGGCGGTTTGCCATTTCATACGTACCATGCCACCCTTATATTCTGCTTCCAAGGAAAGCAGTTCGATGGATGTATAGGGATCACCCGGAATGGGACCCTCAATGTAAACTGACTCATGAGCTAAACTATAATCAACAGGTCCAGCATATTGCTTATTTTCCAGAGACCAAAATAAGCCATCTGAACCTGCAATCCTTGAGTCAGGAAAAATAACTTCTCCACTACCTGATGCTTTTGCTTTCATTCTGATATGAAATAATTCTGATGGATTTAAAGGATCTGTTGAAAGGGAGCTGTAATAATTAGAATATTCAGGTTCAGTAAATACAGCTTCAATTGTAAAAGAAAAAACATCTGGAAAGGTGTTGTTAGATTGAAACAATCTATATAATTGAAAGCCGGGGAATAACTCGCCTGCAAGAAGACCAGTTTTTTCATATTCCAATGTGGTCTTGCCAGCTATTAAGGAACCAAACAAAGTTGTATCATACTGAACATAAAAAGTAGCACTCCCAAATTTGAGATCATCTTCATTTACAGTATTACTTATATATGCAAGGATATCAAATTCAAAGAAAGTGTCACTTCCGGATGTTACAACCTCACCGTTATCGAAAACGATATGCATTATTCCGGGCGTTGTCGCAGCAAACAAAACATTGACCGCAACTATCAATACCATCATAATTTTTTTCATTTTTTTCTCTCTTTCTCTCTCAATACATTTTTAAAATGTAATATACTTTTTTCAAATACGCAAGTCTTGAGTTCATAATATAAAAGCACCCCCATCAGTGCTTTTATTCATGTTTACAAATATCAAATATCTTTTATATAGTTTATTGTGCCGGCACCTGGGTTGATAAACCAACATTATTTCGAAAGAAAGCATTATTATCTACGGTCTGAACAAAACCATTTAAATCATAATCTGCTTCATTATACCCAGTAAGTCCAGTTTGAACACTCCAAATACTATTTTTATCTGTTGTTTGAATATGTCCGTTAGCATCACCATCACCAGCAATCATTGCCCATACCGAATTGATTTGTTTCATTGCAAGAGGGGCACCATATCCATTACTGGATGTAAAATCATAATCATAATCACCGTTCTCTTCATCGATCTGTACGGCCGAAGCACTCATGATATCAAGATGATTGCGGTGTCTGACAACAATATAGTAAGCCGTGCTGGATTCGAGTCCTTCAAAGGTCAGACCGTTCGTACCAGTGGTATCGGTAACACTTCCGTCGGAAAGCAGGCATCCGACAGCCTGAGCAACCGTGGCACCGTTGGCAGTTTCACGCAGTTCGACCAGAACCCAGTCAACCATATTTTCGGGGAGCGAACCGCTAACGGTAATTTCACCCAGATAAGGATCGGTAGCGGGTATAACACCAAAACCGGGGGTGCTGCCTTCAAAAGTCGCATTCCGTAAATTGGTGCGCATCTCCTGGGCATAAACAAGGTTTGCGCTTAATACGATCGCCAGTGCTATCAGTGATATCTTCTTCATTGTGTTGTTTCGTTTCATTTTCTCTCTCTCTTCTCTCGTTTCAAACTCAACTCTCGGCATGAATATAAAGAAGCGTATACAATGATGCAAGCTTTTTTTAATAAAATATTAACTTTTTCTTTACTTTTTGTTCTCTTCCGTGTTTTCCTTAGTGATAATGTGTGCATTAGCGCTTATATATGCGGTATTATTGTGTTTACAAGAGATTAACAATTATGCTTATTCCGGACAGTATTCCCGGAATTCTCGCAAAATTCAGCAATTTATTTTGCTTTTTTATGACTAAGAGTTATGATTTCTTAACTTTTCACGATCGGGGGTCGATCAGACTTTTTCCGCTCATCTCATCGGGCTGTTTCAGTCCAAGCACTTCCAGAATGGTGGGCGCGATATCCGCCAGTTTTCCGCCTGTTCGTAATGATTCGATTTTTTTATTCGGGTCGATCGCAATAAAAGGTACGGGATTAAGTGTGTGCTGGGTATGCGGCTGTTCATTTTTACCGTCCCACATGTGTTCGCAATTACCGTGATCGGCAGTGATAAACACTGTCCCGCCCCTGTCTGTAAATGCCTTAACGATCTTTTCAACCGCCGTATCCAGATATTCAAGTGCGGCGATCGCGGCTTTGAGAATACCGGTATGTCCCACCATGTCACCATTTGCAAAATTCAGAATGATAACATTGTACTTGTCCGTTTCTATAGCCTCCAGCAGTTTTTCCGTGACCTCCGGAGCGCTCATTTCGGGTTGAAGGTCATAGGTCGCAACTTTCGGGGAAGGGACCAGGATACGGTCTTCACCCGGATACTGCTTTTCTTCACCTCCGTTGAAAAAATAGGTAACATGCGCATATTTTTCCGTTTCGGCGATACGTAATTGCGTCAAGCCCGCCTTGCTGACCACCTCTCCGAGAATATTGTTCATTTGTTCCGGCTTGAAAAGCACCGGATAGGGAAAATCGGCCTGATATTCCGTAAGCGTATAGTATTTCAGGTCCAGCTGCTCGGTTTCGAATTCCTTGAAATCCTTATCGTTCAGCGCCACGGCGATCTCGCGCATACGATCGGCACGAAAATTAAAGGTAAGCACGGTATCTTCCGTACCTATACGACTTTCATCGCCAATAATGATCGGTTCCATGAATTCGTCGCTAATATCTTTTTTATAATAAGATCTGATCTCAGCGACAGGATCATCGCTTTTTATACCTTCACCGCGGACCAGTGCCCGGTACGCGCGTTCCACCCGGTCCCAGCGTTTATCACGATCCATTGCATAATAGCGGCCGATCACCGTGGCGACTTGTCCGTACTGTTCTTTCTCCATGAAATCCTGCAATTTCTTTACATATCCGGCGCCGCTGTTGGGTGGGGTATCGCGACCGTCCATCAGGGCATGAACATAAGCTTTGCCAACTCCTGCTTTCTTCAGAGCGGACAGCATTTTCATCAGATGCCTGTAATCCGAATGCACACCGGCATCGGACAGAAGTCCCATAAGATGGACCTTATTCCCGTTCTTCTTTGCATCTTCGATCAACTGTTTGAATTCCGGCAATTCCTGACAAGTGCCTTCTTTCAGTGCAAGATCGATGCGTACAAGATCCTGCATCACGACCCGTCCGGCACCGATGTTGAGATGACCAACCTCGGAATTCCCCATCACTCCTTCCGGAAGTCCCACGGCATGACCATGACACTTCAGGGCAGTGTGGGGTTCTTCGCGGAACAGTTTCTTCAGGAAAGGCGTATTGGCCTGTCTGACCGCATTGTTCTCGGTTTCCTCGCGTAATCCGTAACCGTCCAATATCATTAATAATACTTTATTTGAATTTTTCATCGTCTTCCTTTCATGTCATTGACCGGAATTTATTCTCTCACCTGCGCAAAAACAAGTGATTTCATGATACGAGCTTGCGTGTATTTTGTTTCATCGTACAAGAAGTCAACGCGCGTATTTCTTTTATATAGGATCGCATAAGCCGTATTTCAGGCTTAGATCCAGAGGGTTGGGTTCTTATTTATATGTTGCTGATTATTTCGTTTTCGATGGCCGCCGCGATCTCTACGGCAGTCAATCCATCCTGCTCATTGATATGATAGGGGTGGTCATTCCGGACGGCCTCAATAAAGCAGGATAGTTCATCAAACATGGCATCATATTTTCCAAAAACAAGGGGATCCTCCTCCTGAACCTGAAGCATACACTGCATGAAATTCGCAACGATCTTCTTTCCGTTCTGCAAGCAGATCACTTCACGTCGCCGCTCATTCTCCGCACGGCTGGCATGAAGCAACACTCTGGATCCGTTCCCGAAAATGAGTTCCGCGTAAGCACGGTCGATTTTGTCCGTATGGATCATTTCACCTTTAGCCGACACCGACTCAAGAGGATACGGGATCAGCTGCCGGACAATATCAATATCATGGATCATAAGTTCCAGAACGATGGAAACATCCACACCCACGCCCGGGAGAAAGGGTCCCTGCCGGTAAGCTTCGATATATTCCGGAACACCCTGAAGCTGTGCCTTGAGCGCGGAATAAACCGGATTAAAACGCTCTATATAACCTATTCCCACACGACTGCCTTTAGCGTTTGCAAGAGTACACAGTTCCTGTGCCTGTTCCGGCTTCTCCGCAAAAGGTTTTTCGATAAAAACATGTTTTCCGGCTTTGAGCGCGGACTTAGCAATTGCATAATGGGATGAGGCGGGCACAACGATATCGAGCACATCGCTGCAGACGATCAGATCATCCAGCGAAAAAAACGGGATATTGTGATGATCGCTTACCCGTTTTACGACACCGGGATCAATATCGTGAAAACCACAAACGTTCACATTGGCTATCTGAAGCCACTTTTCCAGATGGCGTGTCCCGAAGCGACCCACACCCACGATCCCGACTTGTAAAGGCTGGTTTTTCATAACCCCCAAGTATAAGTAAAAAATGAAATAGCGGAAAGAAGATATTATAGAAAAAGATCAATGCCGGATATTCACCTATTCCGCCGAACAACGGAAAAGAAGTGTGCTTACAGCAAATAATAATTCTTAAAAAAAGAAATATAAAAAGCTTATTGGTTTATTTATTCCCCGGGATTAAACTCAGCGATCACGTATTCGACCTCAAATTCAATGCTTTTAATAGGTGTGAGCTGTTTAGGTAATAAGGTTTCCTGCTGAAGATCGGAAAAACGCAGAACGCCTTCCTCTGCGGTTGAAAAATTATACATCAGGCCGAAGGTCCCCGATGCGCCCGGTTCCAGATTATAGATCACATTAATGGAAAAACCGATAATATCACGCTTCAGTCTTCCAAAGCCGCCGCCTGCGTCTTCCGTGGATGTCTTGCCGAAGATGATCATCGAGGTTGCCCCGTTCAGAAAGAAGGCATTTTCCAGATCCTGGTCATAGCGGTAGACAAGATGCGTCAGCGTATCGCGTGTGGGTTTGGATGGTTCATGGCCGGTAACCCAATAATATATATTTTCGCGCCGGGAGTCGGAAAGAAAGAGCGTATAGGTCTCATTCCAATTCTCCAGCGCTGTGTCCACTGCGCAATGATTGTAGGCAAATTTCCAGTTGTTTTCACTGCTGCGTTTCAGCAGAACGTCATTCGTCCGGTAAGGATCGCTGTCGTTACAATACCAGCGCAAGCGGAAATCCTGGAAAGCAAATTCAAAATACACGGTCTGCAGGATCATTCCCCAGAAACGGTCCTCATCGGCAATATCCAAAGTATCCAGGTACATCACGGCCGCTTCGTCAAGCGCAATGATTTTAGGATTGTGCGTTGAAGCATTGTATGCGATTATGGCACGGGGCAGCAGCGAATCGAACTCCGTTTGGCTGATATGGATATCCTGGGTGCGTTCCGGCATATCGGAATTGGCGTCAAAGATCGCCTGCGCGTCTTCCAGTGATGGAAAAACGATCCGGGAACAGGCTACGATCGCCTCGTCGGGACTGATATAATTCGAGGCGTCTTGAGGGGCGGGCATTAACGCAGATGTATAACGCTGGACATACGCTGCCTTAGCCAGTCCTCCACCGGCGCGCCGGAACTTGTAATTGATGCCCTGGAATTCTTTTGAACAGGCAGCGAGAAGGAAGATCAGGATAAACACGTATAACTTTTTCATTCTTTCTCCTTTGGTTTTTTAGAAATCATTTCCAAGGGTAAATAAGACAACCCTTGAATGTATGCAATTGAATGATCTTTAAAAAGTTCCTCCGTCAAATAGTTATAAAACAATATGAATAATATTTCTTTGTTTGTCAACAGCTATTTATACTGAAAATATTTGGGTACATGAACGGATGTGTGCAGGTAAAAGCCCTGCCTGAACGATGCTGTTCCTGTATCTGCTGCGTCTCAGGAACCAATCTCGTTGAACCAGGTAAATTCATATCCGTTGCCTAACAGGTCGGTACAGCACACCGAAACCCTTAGAAGACCGTTAATATCACGCGGTGGTGACACGCGGATCTCGTAAAAATCGACATCCCGCATTGATTCGTCATAAAGATTGCCGATCGTGAACATACGGCCACCTTCCCCGGCATCCCCGTATGTTCCGTCAAACTGCAGCGAAAGGTCATTGAATAACAGTCCGGGATCCGCTTCACTGCCGTCGGCGAAGCGGTAATTCAGACTGACGGAGCTCAATTTTCCCTCATTGTTCGTATGAATGGTCGGTACCGGTATGATCAGGTAAGGCAGCACGCCCTCGCTGGAATATTCCAGACTGCGGCCGGGTTGGTCCCCGACGGTCAAGAGGTAGGTCCCCATTTTAAAAGGAGCGGGAGAACTGAGACCGGCAAACATATGCGTATCATTGGGGGTCTCGACCTTAAAGCCGGCGATAAAATCTCCACCGTCCAGATACAGCTGTTGCCAGGTTATGATCTCTTCATAGGGATCTTCCAGCGGACCGCTGAGCCGGATATCTTCCTGTTCCGGACTGATATTCTTACCTCCTTCCGCGCGCAGCGAATAGCGGATGTCCGTGCCGGTACTATTAAAAATGACGGCTTCGCTCGCGTTTTTTCCATAAAGACCGCTCCGGATAAAGAACATGCCGGACAAAAGGATCTGCTTTTCATTCAGGATATCGGGAATATTGTCGTGATCGCTGTCGATATTCCCCGCGATCGACGCGTAATAACGTCCCAACTGCTGAAGAAAAGCGATCTCATTCTCACCCAGAAGGATCTCGTTCCCGAAGGGATCATGCGTCGGAATAACGGCATATTCGTTAAGGCTCAGGTCTCCGAGATCGATCAGTATATTCAGTCCCCCCGAAAGCCCTACCAGGGGAAGCACATTCAGGCCGCCGCAGAACAGATTGCCGATGTACCGGTAAACGCTGTCCAGAAAGGCCAGTACCACGGCTCCGCCGGCGGATGTGGAGATAGCGAATGTCCCATCCTGAATATTAGCGAGTGCATATTCGTTCCCGCTGAACAACAGCACGTATTTTGCCGCCTCAAGGTGCAGTGTGTCCTCTGCGCTCAATGTTGCGGACTTGCTCATTGCGGAAACGGGAATGCTGCCGCGAATGCGGACTTTCGTTTCGGTAATTGTTCGGAAAATATCACATTGCGCCAGTATCAGTAAGACTGACACCATAAATACAATGGACATAGATCTCTTTTTCATCTTTCACCGCCTTCCCGGGAACGGGAATGACTCCGTTCCGCGAACCGCTGAAAAACATTGATGTTCTTAAACGCTATCGGGTATTTGCCGCCTTGTTTTTATTGAATGAAAAAATTTAGGATAAAGAGCGATTATTGTCAACAGGTATTATTAATAACCTGCCTCGTTTTTTTATCACATAAGAATAGGTATTTTTATTTCTGACAAAAGGAAGCGATCACTTCGGCGATATGGTCCAGATGGTGAGTCTCGAGACCCGGCCAGATACCGACCCAGAACGTATCCAGCATGATGCGGTCGGTATTGTTCAGTTCTCCGATCAAGCGATGCGGCATGTTCAGATAACCCGGTTGTTTCAGGATATTCCCGGCAAAGAGGAGTCTGGAACCGACATTCCGGGCTTCCAGGTACTGTAAGAGCTCGTGCCGTTTACCGCGCAGGGGACCATCCAGGGTTACCGTACATCCGAACCAGCTGGGTTTCGCTTTCGGATGGGCTTTATCGGTAATGATGCGGTCTCCGAGCAGATCATTCAGTTTTGCCGTAAGATACCGATGGTTCTCTCTGCGTTTTTCTATAAAACTATTCAGGCTATTCAACTGGCTCAATCCGATCGCCGCCTGAATATCGGTGATCTTGAAATTATACCCACGTTCGGAATAGACATATTTATGATCGTATCCGAAAGGCAGTTTACCGTGCTGACCGCTGAAACGTCTGCCGCAGGTATTGTCATGACCGGTCTTGCACCAGCAGTCCCGCCCCCAGTCCCGCAGACTTTCGGCGATCCGGATCAACTCGGGATCATTGATCAGCAGCGCACCGCCCTCCCCCATGGTGATATGGTGTGCCGGATAGAAAGAACAGGTTCCAAGATGAGCGATCCCGCCTGTCTTTCTGTCCCCGAATTCGGCACCCAGTGCGTCGCAATTATCTTCTATGACCCAAAGACCGTATTTTTCTGCCACTTCCATGACGGCATCCAGATCAAAGGGATTTCCCAGGGTATGCGCCAGCATGATAGCTTTTGTTCTGGAAGATATCGCATTTTCAAGCTGTGCCGGATCAATATTGTATCCCGGGATACTCACATCCAGCAACACCGGAACGCAGTGATATTGTAAAATGGGATTAATGGTGGTCGGAAATCCGGATGCGACGGTAATGACCTCATCACCCGGCTTCAACGCGCGGTCTCCTAATTTTTCGGATGTAAGCGTGGCCAGGGCAAGCAGGTTCGCGGAGGAACCCGAATTTACGCTCAAGGCCTTCATGCTACCCGTGAATTCCGCCAGTTTAACCTCAAATTCATCGTTAAAGCGCCCGCCGGTCAGCCACCCGTCGAGAACGGCATCCACCGCGTAAAGCAGGTCCTCCTCGTGCATGACCTTCCCGGAAGCGGGTATATAATCTTTTCCCGGAACGATATCGCGTCTTACCTTTTTAGCGGCAATGTCCGCGAGTTGACGTCTTAATTGTTGGTTGAGGTTCTTATATTCCATGTTGTTTCTCCATATAATCGTCTATCGTTCCAAAATGAAAATCCGGATACAAACTCCGTATTTTATCCGTTCTCAATCCTCCGCGCAGGGGACGCGGCGCAGCCTGTCCCAGATCTTTCGTGAGAACGGGCGCAATACTGCATTTCGACTCCGGAAAATAGGACAATACCTTTCGCGCAAGTTCCACCCGGCTGAGATATTCGTCCGAAGCAAGATGAAAAACGCCCTTTTGTCCGTCCTTGATAAGCTCACAGATCATATGTCCGACATCTGCGGCATTGACGGGAGTGGCAAATTGATCCGAGGGCAAGCGCAGGATATTGTCTTCCCTGTTCATTGCGGTCCTGATCAGAAAAGAAACAAAATTCTTTCCTCTGATCTCATCACCGTATACATTCGTAATGCGTAGAATAAGATGATCTTTCAGACTATCGCGGATCAAATTCTCAGCTTCGAGTTTGTGTTTACCATAAACACTCAGAGGATTCGGGGTATCCTCCTCGGCATAGGGTCCGCGCTTACCGTCAAATATATAATCTGTGGAAATATAGACCAATGTTGATCTGAAATGCTTTGCCAGTGCCAGGACCGCTTCGGTGGAACCGACGGTATGCCGGTAACTCTCGTCCGGATGCGTTTCGCAACGATCCACGTGGGTCATTGCCCCCGTATGAACGATCACATCCGGCCGGAAAGCATCAAGATCAAAGGTACAGGACCTTGGTTCGAACACATTGAAATACTCTGTATCGTTCGTCGCGAACGAATAGTGGGTCCCGATGACATCCATTCCGGCATGCCTTCGCATACAATGCATCGTATTGCTTCCAACCAGTCCCGACGCGCCGATAATAAAGATCCGCATAATATTAACTTTTTTATTAAAAAGGACTTTTAAATGCACCGAAGGGCGGCATGGTTTTATCACGGTCCGATAATACCGGGTCCGTGATCCCCCAGTCATAGGCAAAGGAATCCCAGCGGATACCCGCATCATGTTCCGGACTGTGTTCGGATGATACCAGATAGTGCATGACGGTATTGTTTTCCAGACTCAGAAAACCGTGCGCAAATCCCGGTGGTATGTAAAGAGCAAGATGATCCTCCGCAGTGAGTATGATATCCTTCGCTTTTCCGTAGTCGGGACTGTCCTTCCGCAAGTCAAGGATCACGTCACGTACCGCACCATGTGATACACAGACAAATTTGGCATGATGTGCCGGCGGCACCTGAAAATGCATGCCGCGAATGACATTCTTATCTGACAGAGAGAAATACACTTCCCGCACCTGCATTTCCATTCCTTGTCCGCGCATTTCTTTTTCGGCAAAATATTTCGTGAACGCACCGCGACGGTCGTCAAAGCGCGGCAGTTCAACACATTTTACCGCCCCAAACAGGGTCTTTATAATTTTCATCCTTTACTCTCTGCGTTTTCGCTGAAATAGTCTTTGATCTGGTCAATGCACATGTGACGGGCATCTTTTCCGTCCGCGGTTGCGCGGTACCAGTCCATGGTCTTCTCGATCGCTTTTCCGGAGTTCCAGCGGGGATGCCAGTCCAGCATTCGTTTGGCTTTGTCAATGCTCAGTCGCAGAATACCTGCTTCGTGTAATTTTTCTTTATCGGGTACATATGTATACGAACCGCTTCCCCAGACCCCGATAGCGCATTTGACCAATTCTTCCACGGTCATTTCATCATCGGGTTCGGGACCGAAATTCCATGCACCCTGCATTTTTTCGGGTGCGTTCTTCAGGCGGACAGCCAGCAGCAGGTATCCGTAAAGCAATTCCAGGACATGCTGCCAGGGACGGATCGCATAAGGATTACGGATCTCCAGTTTTTCTCCTTTGCTCAAGGCACGCACCAGATCGGGTATAATACGGTGTTCCGCACGGTCACCGCCGCCGATAACGTTCCCCCCGCGTGCAGCTGCCACCGCTTTACGGTATTCCGGATGCTCCCGTACATCAAAGAACGCTTTCTGATAGGATGCGATGGCGATCTCTGCTGCCGCTTTACTGGAGCTGTAGGGATCAAAACCCCCGAGACGGTCCGTTTCCTTGTAATGGAATTCCCATTCCATGTTCTCATAGACCTTATCGGTGGTGATCATGACCGCCGTACAATCCCGCTGTAATTTGCGTAATGCCTCCAGCATATGAACGGTGCCCATGATGTTCGTATCGAAGGTTTCCACGGGAATTCGGTACGATTCCCGTACGATCGCCTGGGCGGCAAAATGGAAAATAAAGTCGGGCTGAATTTCTTCTACCGATCTGATCAGAGTATCTTTATCACGGATATCCGCGATCTGCGACCGGCAGAGACTGTCTCCGTCAATGGCGCAGTAAAGGGCATCGGGACCTTCGGGTGCAAGGGCATAACCGTACACCTCCGCACCGAGGGTGTTCAACAGCACCAGCATCCAGGAGCCTTTGAAGCCGGTATGACCGGTCAACAGAACCTTTTTCCCGGCATAGTTCTTTCGCAGTTCGTCGATCATTCCCATATTTTCCATTTCGGATGTTTTTCCCACTGTTCATTGAGTTCGATCTTATCCCGCAGCGTATCCATACATTTCCAGAATCCCCGGTGGCGGTAGACGGCAAGTTGTTTATTTCTGCAGATATCTTCCAGCGGCTGACGTTCCCACATCACTTCATCGGCATCTTCATGCAAATGATCAAAGATCCCCGGTTCGAGGACAAAGAATCCGCCGTTGATCCAGACATTCTCGGTTTTCGGTTTTTCCTGAAAGGTTACGACCATATCGTTCTCGTCGATATCCAGGATACCGAAGCGGCTCTGCGGCTGCACACCCGTCATCGTCGCCAGACATTTTTTACTTTTATGAAATGCGACCAGTGCATCAAGGTCTATATCCGCAACCCCGTCACCGTAGGTCAGCATAAAGGGTTCATTTCCGATATATTTCCGGACACGCTTCAGGCGCCCGGCGGTCATGGTTTCCAGTCCCGTATCAATAAGCGACACGCTGAAATCCTCACAGCAGGTATTACATATCTGTATCTTATTGTTCTTCATATCCACGGTCAGGTCGGAATTATGGGAAAAATAGTTCAGAAAGTATTCCTTGATCAATTCACCCTTGTAACCGAGGCAAAGAATGAATTCACGATGACCGTAAGCCGCATAATACTTCATGATATGCCACAGGATCGGTTTCCCGCCGATCTCGATCATGGGTTTTGGCCGGAGAATGGATTCCTCCGAGATCCGGCTGCCTTTTCCACCGGCAAAAATGACGACCTTCATATTGCTTCGTCTCCTCCCTGCCGGTATCCGATGCCCGGCAGATCTGAATAGTGTTTTCTGGACTTTATAAAAAACTGCCACACAATGCTTTTGGGATATATGCCCTTCAGTTCCTTATATGGCACGTGCGATCTGATGTCCTTGCGTTTCCGGGTCCATTTCCCCAGGTCCTTCCAAAAATGCCAGTGTGCTTTCAGCATGGCTCCGCAATCGGCGGGCCGGCCGCAAAGCAGTGCCTGTAAACCGGATACGATATCCAGTAAAATTCGCCATGGCAACATCCACCAAAGCCTTCCGGCAGGCAGGTTCTTTGTCAGCATGATCAGATTATTCCTGTAATTGTAGAATATCTTCTCCGTGCTGCCGTAAAGGATCACACTGCCTCCAACATGGAAGACCTCCGAAGCCGGAATAACACGGACCTTGTAACCGAGTCGCTGCATCCGCCAGCACATATCGATCTCTTCCATGTGCGCATAAAAATCGTTGTCAAAACCGCCCGAACGGTGATATGCTTCGGAGCGGACCAGAAAAACCGCACCGCTTGCCCAGAAGATATCCATTTCCTGCTCATACTGACCTTTGTCCTGTTCAACACGGTCAAAGATCCTGCCGCGACAGAAAGGATAGCCGAACGCATCGATCAATCCGCCGCAGGCACCCGCATATTCAAAATATTGACGTTCTTTAAATGCTTTGATCTTGGGCTGGCAGGCTCCGAGTTTTTCATCCGTTTCCATCGCCTCCATCAGGGGTTTTAACCAGCCTGAAGGAAGTTCGACATCCGAGGTCAGCAAGGCATAATATTCAGCCCGGATGCAAGCGAGGGATTCAACAAAACCGTTCGTAAACCCGCGGTTCACATCGATCTTCAGGATATCAACGTCGGGATAATGCTCACTCAGGAACGCTTGAGTGTCGTCGGTGGATGCATTATCGACAATGACAAGACGAAAAGAAGGATAATCCGTTCGCAGTACGGCCGGGAGAAATTGTTCAAGATACATCCTGCTGTTATAGCTTAACAGAACAATGACCACCTTCTCTTCGACCTGAATGTTCGGTTTATCCCGGCAAGCGTATATCATTCATCTGCCAATTTTTCAATCTGCATTTTCAATGCCCGCGCCTGTTGGTCACCCGGAGCGAAACTCAGCCAGCGGTCGAGAATATTCAGCGCCTTGGCATATTCAGCCTGTTCACGGTACATACGTACCAAACTGCCGGCAACCCAGTTATTGTAGGGGTCCCGCTGATACATCGGAAGCAGAATGGCTTCGGCTTTGGCATAGTCCTGTATGGTAAAGATCAGTTCTTGTGAAATCAGCATTAAGGTACGTTCGTCAATCTCCTCCATCCCATCCAGCAGATGATCGATCCGTTTCATATACTCGGCAGTATCACCCAGATGGAAATACATCCGGCCGGTCTGCAGACTCAGTTCCGGATGGAACTGCGGTATCACTTCTTCGGGGATCTTTTCACTGATCGCATCCATCAGTGTCCGTGCTTTTTCGAGTTCATCGTCGTTGATAAAGTCCAGCGCCGCCTGTAAGGCTGCAGTACGATAGTTCTGCATCAGACGTTTAACATTCGGTTCGAAATATACGTCCGGATTATTCAGGTTCCGGAAACGGTAATTGGAGGTGATATTGTAGAATATTTTATCCGAATCGATGCTTTTCACTTTGTGGGGATACAAACGCATGACCTGTCCCTCCATGGCCAGATAGTCATCGAGTCCGATACGGCCCGAGGTGGCGACGGTCGTTGCAAAATAGATCGGCCGTTCCCAGTTATTGACCTTGATCAATTCCAGGATCATCAGGTCCTGTACGCGCAGGAATTGATTCCCCATCGTGGGTTTGAGGGTCAACTGGATTCCGCCGACATTGATCTCCCGTTCTTCCCAGGGAATGGGACGGATACGATCGATCTGTTCATCGCTCCACACCAGCGGTATTTTCGGTTCAATATTTTTCAGTTGTTTGATATACCAGGGTGTATTGAGCAAACTTAAATTGACCACTTTTACATCCAGACGGAATTTTTCCACTTCCTGCATATACCAGAGCGGGAATGTATCGTTATCCCCGTTCGTGAACAGGATGGCATTCTCGTCACAGGAATTCAGCAGATTGTATGCATAATCCGACGCAACATAGTTCCCCGTACGGTCGTGCGATTCATAATTGCCCACCAGCATATTCACCGGCAGTGCCAGCAGCAGGACCAGGGCGGTCAGTCCGGTGAGATATTGTTTCAGTTTCTTCTTTTTGAACAACTTCCCGGCAAGGTCGAACAGGGACATCGCCCCGATACCGATCCAGATGGCAAAGGTGAAAAAACTGCCCACATAAGAATAGTCCCGCTCTCGCGGCTGCGGATCGGGATTGTTGACAAAAATGGCGATCGCGACCCCGGTCATAATGAAAAGGGCCAGGATGGCGAATGCATGTTTGGGATCTTTCTTAAAATGATAAAATGCTCCCAGCATACCTATCAGGAAAGGCAGTGCCCATAACTGACGTATGTCCACACCGGCACCGGACCAGCCGACACCGCCCCCTTCCGCCCGGCCGATATATTGCCAGTTGAAATAACGGACGTACATCTGTTTGAACTGATAGCGCCAGAAAAAATCCATCGGGCCGCGGTAATGCATCGTGGTCCTGCTCTGCCGCATGGCATCTTCACGGCTCCAGGAATGGGCGCCGTACTGTTCACGGTGCAGATAGTAAACAGCCATTTCCACGGTTTGCGGGTCATTTTCATCAATACGGGGATTCTTTGTGGAACGGATGAAGATCATTTCGTAGCTTGAGTATCCGATCGTTACCAGTATCAGTCCGATACAAACCAAGCGGGTCCATTTTAATGCAACCGGACGCGCTTTCAGAATTTTATTGAACAGGAAGAAGAATCCTGTAATGATCACTATCAGAACCATCAGTGCAAGCGGGAATGAGACTGCTGCCGGATTGATATTGATCATTCTGGCGATCATCGGCGTTCCGTCAATGATAATTTTATGTATGATCAGGTATATTGCCCCCGCCAGGACCGTGATACCCAAAAAACTTTTTATCTGGAATTTTGAATAGCGGAAATAGATGATCAGCGCAATATAGGGAATTGCCAGAATATTGAGCAAATGCACACCAATACCGAAGCCGATCACATAAAAGAGGAACAGCAGATATTTTTCTCCGTGTTCTCCGCGCAGATCGGAGGCATCCCATTTTAGGATCAGCCAAACCGTCATAGCGGTAAGAAGGGTACTTACACCGTAAACTTCCGTTTCTACCGCATTGAACCACTGGCTGTCGGAGAAAGCAAAGGCCAGAGAACCGACAAATGCCGCAAAATAGACCATGAATCTTTCTTTATTATCTTCCGTACGTCCGCGAAAGCGCTCGATCAGAAGCACAATGACATAATACAGGAACAGAATGGAAAAAGCGGATGAGACCACGGACAGCATATTGGCCCTGAACGCAATGTCGCTGCTAAAAGGGATCATGGTAAATATCCGCGCAAGTAAGAGAAACATCGGTGCTCCCGGTGGGTGCGGCACACCCATGGTATATGCGCAAGCGATAAATTCACCGCAGTCCCAGAAGGAAACGGTCGGTGCAATGGTCAACAGGTAAACAATAAACGAAACAAGGAGGGATGCAAGTCCGAAACCCCATTCCAGCTTATTTGATTGCTTGATTTTGTCAATAAGCATAATGATCCTTATAGTATTATTCCGCTTTTTTACCGGATTTGTTTTCTTTGACTGTCTTCTCACCGGTTTCGGATTGTTCGGGCGCGGTTTTTTCCGTTTTGGTTTCAGGGTGTTCTTCTTCGGTTCCCTTGTTTTTCTCAGAACGGGCTTTGTTCACCTCATCCACGTAGTTCAGACGCAGATCGCTGATGGTCCGGGCAAGGAATTTCTCTTCTTCCGCCTCCAGATTGCCGTTCGTCTTTTCATGCAAAGCAGCCAGCAGATCGATGGTCTGCGAGGCCTGATCAAGGTCCCGCTCGATCTTGCCGCTAAAGGGATCGGGAAGTTTTCCCAATGCAATAAACGCGGACTGTGTCAGACTGTAGACAAGACCCATAAACAATTGTCCGCCGGAAACCTTATTTGTCATATTCTGCCTCCATCATTTATTTCAGAAAATAAATTTAATCCCATTTATGATATTTAACAATAAAAACATCACTTAAAACAAGTTCATGCCGTATATGCCTATCCGGACAAAGGTGTTCCTGGAAATGTGAAGCAGGTTAGGGTTTAGGGTTTAGGGAGTGCGGATGTGTCATTACATAGGTAACAGTTTTGTATCAAGACATAGGTAACACTTTACCCTGCATAGTTACAAGCTGGAAAACCAAACAAAAAAAATCGACTGTTGACTTCCAACTACTGCCTACTGCCTACTGCCTACTGGCTACTGACTACTGACTACTGACTACTGACTACTGCCTACTGCCTACTGACTACTGACTACTGGCTACTGACTACTGACTACTGTTTACTTCTTTTCATCCGATTCCCGCATAATCCAATTTTCCCGTATAATGCGACAGGAAATAATGGCGGAAAGCCTGATGGGATGCGTGCAGTAACTGGGGATCCGTAGCGATCAGACGGAAAGCGGTATCGCGTGCCTTTTCCAGGATGGGGCGGTCGGTATAAATATCAATGAATTGAAAGGGCGGCAGTCCGTGCTGACGGGCACCGAATATATCCCCCTGTCCGCGCTGGCGCAGGTCCTCCTCGGATATTTTGAAACCGTCATTGGTTGTTTCCATTACGGCAAGACGTTCCGCGGCGTTTTGCGCCGGACTACGGCGCACCAGGATACACCAGGCGGCGTCCGAACCGCGTCCGACCCGTCCGCGAAGCTGGTGCAACTGACTAAGTCCGAAACGTTCGGCATTCTCGATGAGCATGACGCTGGCATTGGGATTATCGACCCCCACTTCGATCACGGTGGTGCTGATCAGCAAATGTATTTTGTTGGACTTAAAATCGTCCATGATATGTTCTTTATCGTCTTTTTTACTGCGGCCGTGCAACATGGCGACATTGAAAGCGCTGAAGGTTTCTTTAAGTTCTTCATATCCTTTTTCAACTGCCAGCAGGTCGGACTTTTCCGATTCCTCGATCAGGGGATAGACCACATAGACCTGCCGCCCGCCGTTCATTTCTTTTTTCAGAAAATCGTATACGCTCGACAGCCGGTCCGGCAGAACCACTTTGGTTTTGACCGGTTTACGTCCCGGCGGCATTTCATCGATCACGGAAACATCCATATCTCCGTAGAGCGTCATGCTCAGCGTCCGCGGGATGGGTGTGGCGGTCATGGCCAGCACGTGCGGATGCAGTCCTTTTTTGATCAGACTCCCCCGCTGATCCACACCGAAACGGTGCTGCTCGTCGATCACGACCAGTCCCAGCGCGGCAAAGTTCACCGTTTCCTGTATCAGCGCGTGGGTGCCGATAACTATGGGTATTTCACCGGAAGCGATTCCCGCGAGCCGTTTTTCGCGTTCCTTTTTCGTGATACGTGAGGTCATCAGACAGCAGGCGACCCCCAGACGGTCGAACTCTTTCTTGAAGTGCGTGTAATGCTGGTTGGCAAGAATATCCGTCGGAGCCATAATGGCGGTCTGGTATCCGTTGGCCACCACAATCGCGGCTGCCATGGCGGCAACCAGGGTCTTGCCGCAGCCCACATCGCCCTGCAGCAGGCGGTGCATCGGCGTACCGCCTTTCAGATCGGCATAGATCTCCTTCAGCACGCGCTTCTGTGCATCGGTAGGTTCGAAGGGCAGCTGATGATAAAGTTTATGCAAAAGGTCACCGGCCATTGTACAAGGTGCACCGCTTTTTACATGCTCGATCTTTTTTTTCCGTAATGCCATAACCGTTTGCAGCATAAGACTTTCCTGAAATTTGAAACGATAGCGTGCGGCCTGCAGTTTTTTGGCCGATTCGGGAAAATGGATCTGGCGCACGGCTTCCTGAAATTCCATCAGGGAATGTGCCAGCCGGACACTGTCCGGGATGCAATCGGGTACCTGGGGATCCAGATCGGTCAGGATCACGCCAAATAATTTGCGGAAGGCGCGACTGCTGAGGCCCGCCGCCCGCAGTTCGGCAGTAAGCGGATAGACCGGTATCACACCGCCGGTGTTCAGGGTGCTGTTCCCGCTGTCGAGAAAGTCAAAATCCGGATGGATCATGACATTTCCGCGATAGAATTCCACCTTTCCGTAAACGGATACGATATCACCGGGTTTAAAGACTTTTTGCACCCATTCGCTGCCGCGGAACCAGTTCAGTGTAAGAAGACCCGATTCGTCCGAGATCTCGATCTTGAGTATTTTGCGTTTACGCGCGGGTACCACACGGATACGCCGTACCTCGCCGATCACCGTACACTCCTCACCCACCACCAGGCGGCCGATGGGTTTGACCGAACTGCGGTCCAGATAATCCCGCGGTACATAGTACAGCAGATCTTCCAGGGTATGCACCCCTGCGGACGCCAGCGCTTCACGGCGTTTAGGTCCGATCAGCGGAAGTTCTATAACGGGAATATCGAGATCTTTATACATGGATAACACGTTCCGGATAAGGGACTTCTACGCGATGCCACGGAATTGTCCCGTCCTTTGGATGATTTTCTTCTTTCATTTAACCGTTGCTCCTTCCTGAATATATTTTTATTTTCACTAAACTACAAGGAATCATGTATGTTCAATACTTCCCGCATCAAATTCGTCCTGATCGCCGTCGCACTGCTTTTCGCCGGCGGAGTGCTGTTCTATTCCCAGTCCATTGTCCGCGATCTGCGGGATGAGTCGAAACAGTCCCTGATCTTCTATACCGAAATGTACGCGCGTTTGGCCGGGGATGCGAATTTTTCGGATTATGCCTTTTTCTTTGAACAGATGATCCCGCGCATATCCTTTCCGGTCATCATTACCGTACCGGAGACCCGGGAGATCAATGCCTGGAAAAACATTCCGGGGATCCCCGATACGATGACCATGTCAGCCGAAATAAGGGAAAAACTGCAGCATCTTGCAATGAAAATGGACGAGAGCAACGCGCCGGTACCTTTGCGCATCGATGAACAGATCGTAGGGATGATCCATTACGGGGACAGCGAGAGCATCCGCCGGCTGACCCGTTTACCTTTTATCGAGATCCTGGGTGCCTTTGTGATCATTCTGGCGGGTTTTATGGGTTTCCAGTATATTCGCAGCAGCGAAAAGAAATTCATCTGGGTGGGACTGGCAAAAGAGACCGCCCATCAATTGGGGACGCCTATCTCCTCGCTGATGGGATGGCTGGAGATGGCAAAGCTCAAACTAGGAGACGATTCCGAGATCGTGCGGGAAATGGACGTGGATATCCGGCGACTGGAAAAAGTGTCCAACCGTTTTTCCCAGATCGGAGCCCGTGTCAAACGCAAACCCATTGCCGCGTCCGCACTTTTTGAAAATGTCAAAAACTATATCGAACGGCGCATCCCTCAGAAAAACAAGGCTGTCCGGCTTATTTTTGAGATGGATGTGCGTTCGGGTGTAAATGCCAACAGCGAGCTGCTGGAATGGGCGCTTGAGAATCTGATCAAGAATGGCGTGGATGCCCTGGAAGGAAATGCCGGAACGATCAGGGTCAGCTTCAAACAGTCCGGCGAGAACATTTTTATCGATGTCGAGGACAGCGGTAAAGGCATACCCGAAAAACAGTGGAAAACCATTTTCAAACCCGGTTACAGCACCAAGAAACGCGGTTGGGGCATGGGACTTTCACTGACCAAACGTATCATCGAGGAATATCACAACGGTAAGATCTTTGTCAAATCCTCCAAACCCGGCAAAGGCACCTGCATAAGGGTTATTCTGAAGGGATGTTGTGAAAAAGAGTGGGAAGTTTAAGGAGTTTAGGAGTTTAGGAGTTTAGGAGTTTAGGAGTTTAGGAGTTTAGGAGTTTAGGAGTATGGGAGTATGGGAGTATGGGAGTGATCGCTCCTGACTTCTGTCTACTGACTTCTGTCTACTGACTACCGTCTACTGTCTACTGTCTACTGTCTACTGACTACTGTCTACCGATTTCCCATGCACAATCAACACTTTTTTTATATATTCCCGCATGTTAAAAACGATCCGACTTGATGGTTTGAATATTGAAACGCCGGTTTTTCTGGCGCCGATGGCGGGTCTGACCGATAAACCGTTCCGCCAGGTCTGCAAATCCTTCGGCGCGGGTGTGGTGTATACGGAATTCGTGTCCTCGGAAGGCATCGTGCGCGAGAACGACCGCACCCTGGATTATATGCGTTTTGACGATAAGGAACGGCCGATCGGTGTGCAGATCTTCGGACACGATCCGGAAGTGCTGGCACGCTCGGCGCGCTTCATCGAGGAGAACCTGAAACCGGATATCATCGATCTGAATTTCGGCTGCCCGGTGGCAAAAGTGGTGAAACGCGGTGCCGGCGCAGCCGTGATGAAGGACCTTGACCAACTGGAAAAGATCGCCAAATGGGTCGCGCGTGCGGTCTCCACTCCGGTAACAGCCAAGATCCGCGCCGGCTGGGACAAGGGTCATATCGTCGCCGCCGAAGCCGCACGCCGACTGGAGGGTGCGGGCGTTTCGCTGGTCACCGTGCATCCGCGCACGGCCAAACAGCAGTACGGCGGTACGGCGGACTGGCGGATCATCGCGGAAGTGAAACAGGCTGTGAACATTCCGGTGATCGGCAACGGGGATATCCGTTCGCCCGAAGACGCCAAACGCATGCTGGAAGAAACACAGTGTGACGGGATTATGATCGGACGCGCCGCAACGGGCCGGCCTTGGATATTCCGTGATGTGCTTCGTTTTCTGCGGGACGGCGAACTACTGCCGTCTCCGGACAACGCTCTGATCGCAGAAACCTTTTTCAGACACCTGGAACTGCAGAAGTCACATTATCCCCTGATGCAGGCAGGAAATCTGTTCAAAACCCACGCAAGTGCGTATATCCGCGGTATGGACGGCGCCGCGCACATGCGTTTCGAAATGAACCGCGCGAAAGACCTCGAGCGTATCCGTGAACTGGCAACAGCATTTTTCGCGTAAATATACGGGGTATGCAAATATGAGCTTTAATAAAGACAAGAAATATCATCTTGATAATGAGATCAGCCTGGAACCCTTATGCCGTTCGGACGCAAAGGATATTTTTCGTACGATCGACAGTCAGCGGGACTATCTGGGCAAATGGCTGTCTTTTGTCGAACATACGAAAAATGTAACGGATTCCGAGAAATTTGTTGAATCCGTTCTTGCAATGCCCGAAGATCGCTTTGAACCGGTTTATTCCATACGTAAAAAAGGCGAATTCCTGGGACTGATCGGATTTGTGAACAGTGATCTTCGCAATCGTAAAACAGAGATCGGATACTGGATATCGGAGAAATTCCAGAAACAGGGTATCATGACCCGCTGTGTAAAAAAACTTTGTGAGATCGCCTTTGAAGAACGCAATATGAATCGTATCGTGATCAAGTGCGCGTGCAAAAACACAGCAAGCAGGGGGATCCCCGAGCGGCTGGGTTTCCGACTCGAAGGTATCGAACGCCAGGGCGAATTGCTTTCCGGCAATGTTTTTACTGACCTGGCGGTTTACAGCAAACTGAAAAATGAAGAAAAATCAAGATGAATATATTCAATAAAAAAGCCCCTCTTATAATCGGAGCAGACCATAAATATCTCCATACCGCCGTTCTGATCCCCGAGATCACGATCGGAGGAGAAAAACATCTGCTTTTCCAGGAACGCAGCGCGGATATCATCCAGGGCAGTGAGATCTGTTTTCCCGGTGGACGCTTTGATGCCGCGAAGGACCGTTCCCTGAAACATACCGCGATCCGCGAAACCTGCGAAGAACTGGGAATATCAAGAAATAAAGTACGCGTTACCGGTGATCTTGGCACCCTGATCGCACCGGTCGGTGTGATGGTACGTGCCTTTACCGGGATCCTGCGCATCGGCAGTCTCGACGAACTGACGATCGACAAGGCTGAAGTGGCGAAAGTTTTTACCGTTCCCCTCACATGGTTCAGGGAGAATCCCCCGAAAGAACACCAGCTTTATCTGGAAGTCCATCCTTTCCGTTACAACGATAAGAACGAAAAAGAGCACCTGCTGCCGGTAAAGGATTATGCCCTGCCCGCGCGTTACGAGCAACCTTGGGGAGGACGCAGCCATCCCGTTTTTGTCTATCCTTACGAAGCCGGAGTGATCTGGGGTATTACGGCGGAGATCATACGTGAATATATCAATTTAAAAAAACCGGGCAAGGAGAATGCATGAAAAGCATCGCGACCGCCATTCTTATGGTACTTTTACTAACAGCCTGTTTCAATTTCAATGGACCTTCCATGGACTTCCGCATTATGAATCACACGTCGTACAGTATCGACACGCTGCGTATCGGCAGTCACGATCACGCAACGGTGAACACTCATTCCATGATCGCGGTGAACGATACGCTGCTCAGCACACTGGATATGTCCGTTCTGACCGCCGACGGCGCGTATGCGCTCTATATCCGTTTTGACAATGATTCCGTTTTTCAGAAAAGCTTCGGCTATTATACGAACGGCTATCCTCTGGAAGAACGCATTGATATCCGTATCCTTCCGGACACCCTGATAATCAGCGCGCAATTTTGATTCTCAGTGCGGGAGAGAATTTAGAAGTTAGTAGTTAGAATTTAGTAGTTAGAATTTAGTAGAAAAGAAGGCAGGCGCGTGGCATATGTCGATCTGCGGGCAACGGTTTGAGCCGTAGAATCATCCTTAGTAACCACACCAATGTCATCCTGGACCACACCAATGTCATTGTATATTGCGCAAAACCGCAAAAAGCATTAAACTAAAGGAACAAGATCAAATAAGCGAAGGCGATAAAGCTTTACCTGTCATTGGGGTCAACCCCGTTCAGGATGTTAAGCCCGCCTTC
>Ga0334885_1000438_pt1 | contig 72849 bp, 47 predicted proteins | sample GraSluR1_MG_8_FD_207233 | JGI IMG/M metagenome (GOLD analysis project Ga0334885, IMG submission 207233) | Sludge microbial communities from methane-producing bioreactor in Wageningen University, Netherlands - Granular Sludge_31_05-R1 | ecosystem: Engineered > Bioreactor > Anaerobic >...
CGGCGTCACGGCAACCGGTTTCGTGGCCGACCTGCGCGGGTTGCTGCGCCAGTGTCGTGTGCTCGCCGCGCCCTTGACCGAAGGCGGCGGGATCAAGATCAAGATCCTCGAGGCCATGGCCTGCGGATTGCCGGTCGTCACCACGGCTATCGGCGCCGAGGGAATCACGACGCGCGCCGATGAACTCGTCTGGTGGGCCGACGATCCCGCAGAATTCGCCCGCCAGTTGCTTGCCGCCGCCCGTGATCCGGCAACCGCTGCCGCGCGGGCGGACCGTGCCCGCCGCCATGTCGAACGGTATTTCAGTTGGACGACGGTCGTCGAGCGTTTGGAAGCGGTCTACCGCGGCGACGATCCCTCATGAAAGATCCGGGCTGGAATGCGACTCGGGCGGGCGGCACAGTTCGGCGGGCAGAGGCCGCGCGCCCCCCGCAAGTTCTCCCAGCAGCGTGACCTCAGCGAGACGCTCCAGATACTCCAGCCGAAAGTAGGCTTCGACAAGGTCTCGCCCCCACGCGACGGCGCCGTGGTTGGCTAAAAGGATCGCCCGCGCCTCCGGAAGATAATCCCGCACGGACTCCGCGACTTGCTCGCTGCCCGCAGCCGCCGGACGGGCCAGCGGCACGTCCCCCAACGAGAGCATGCTCTCCTGGAGGACACCGCTCGCGAGCGCGCGGCCGGCCGTGGCGCAAGCGGTCGCAAAGGGCGGATGGGCATGGCACACGGCCCGCGCCGACGGGCAGCGAGTATAGATTTCGCGATGCAGCCGCCATTCGCTCGTGGCGCGACCGGCGGTGCCGCGGCTGCGGCCGTCGCGATCGACTTCCACGAGATCGACCACGCGCAGCCAGCCTTTGCAGGCACCGGCCGGCGTCACGACGAAACGATTGTCGGCGACCTTGATCGACAAATTCCCTTCGGCGGCCACAACATACCGTCGCCGATACAATTCCGCGCCGATCGCGACAAGCTGCTGCCGCGGATCCGTGGTCATAGGCCGGGTTTCCTTCAAGATCGAGCCGCGTCAGAATCTGCGGAACATGTACAGGTGCGACATCACGCCTTCGAAGAACTCCAATTCATCGCGTGCGGTTTGCGCTCGTCTGAGGATCTCGATTTCCGTCAGCGGAATCGGAATATCCGGATCCGCGTTGGCCGCCCGCAAACTATCGATTGTCGCTTGCTCCAACGCGTCCAGCATCTCGGTGGGGAAACCCATGCCGCTGGACAGCAACAAGGATCCGTCCGCTCGGTTCACAAAAGGATCGATGTCGTCACGCCGGGAGTAGAAGAGTATGGACGGTTCGAGTCGTCCGTCGGAGGGAATGCGCCAGATGCTCCGAACGCGCTGCGTCGAAGCCGGTGTGCGCCGGGTGGAAACAAAGTAGATCTGACCGCCCGTGAGATCGAACGTCGGTGCATAGTTGGCCAGACCGACGATCGGGTCTCCGTCGGCCACATTCGTCGTTGTCAAGCGGCGCAGTTGATGATCCACGGTCACGGCCCCGAGTTCCGCTTCCTCGGCATCGAATCTGATGCGGAACAGTTCCGTGATCGCGTTGGTGTACTGCCCGACCAAATCGGAGGTGGCGGCGAAACAGATGACGCTGCCGTCGGGGCTCCAAGTCGGATCCTTCAGGATCATCGCACCGCTGGTCAACTGAAAAGCCGTCACCTGGGTGGGGTCGCTGGTCGTTTGCATGTCGAGGACCCAGAGCTCCGTCGGCGCACAGTACACATCCGGAGCATTGGGCTCCGCGTCGCATCCGAAGCGGGTGAACGCCAACCAGCGTCCGTCAGGGCTCAACGCGGGATCTTTATGGTAATAGATCCAGCCGCCAGTCTCCGCCAGATCGTCCGGCTCGTAGAACACGACTTGGGCCGTCGCCACGGCGGGATTGGTAATATCGGCGACAAGGATGCGGTCTCGGCGGCCGAAGCGGGCGACAAACAGCAGATGATCGTTGTCGAGCCAGACTGGACCGCTCTTGTCGATCCTGTGTGCGGTCGTGACGGGGATCGGTGAACCGCCGACGATATGGTTGAACTCCGCGAGCCGTATCAGTTGGGCGCCGAGTTGTTCGATCTCCTGGACGGGTTCGCGATAGACCATGCTCTCCGACCAGATGTCGGGGGGCACGGGCAGGATCAGGATCTGCCGCGACTCGAAAGGCTCCTGGTACTGATCTTCATCCAAGGACGGGATCACACGCCAGTCCGCCGTAAAAGCAATCCGTGTTCCGTCCGGCGACAAAGCCGGCTCCAGATACTGGTAGCCCGACGATGAAGTGTCGATCGTCACCATGACCAACTGGCCACAGGAATGGTTGCCACACAGCGCCAGGACTTCGTCCGGATCTTCCTTGGTCGAACAACCCAGAGCCAAGATCGCCAACACGGTCAGGAAAAGCGCGACCGCCAGACGGTGTGTGCGGTACTCCGGCATCAAGATGGCCACCTCTCGTCGGTTGCACGCAGTAATCTCGATATGCCCAGCCATGGTCACGGGTTCCGGACGCGGGCCTTCGATCGGACCAGGTAAAACTAGGGCAACCAGCCGGTAGAATCAACCCGTCAGTTACGCAAGCGAAACCGCACCGGCACCCGCAACCAGGACCAGACGGGGTAATAGCCGACCTGAGCAGCCGCGAATCCTGCCTCCGGCAACGCCGCACACGCCGCTTCGACCAAAACCGGGTGGGCACGGCCGATCGGAACCGCCTCCGCGACGCGACCGAACGGATCCACCAGTAGATCGAGCAAGACCTCCCCCTCGATTCGCTTGCGCAACGCAGATTCCGGGTAGACCGGCACCAGCGGGGCGAGGACCTTGGCCGGCCGTTCTCGCAGTCCTCTCAGTTCGCGCAGCAGCCCGAGGCTCTCCAGATAGGTGCACTTGCGGCGACCCAGATCGTCGTACACGGCGGCCGCGTCGAGATCACCGCGCGATCTGGCGACGTCTGCGCGCAGGAAATCGACCACACTGTCATCCGGCCAGGCGTGCGCCAAGCGCTGCAGCAAGACATCGCTGCGTTCCAGCAAGCGCAAGCGGTCGGTGTCCCAGTCGCCCGTCGGCGCAACGGGTCCGGTCAGTGGTTGGCAATGCGGCTCCCCTTGTCCGGCCAGCACGTAGATCTGCGCCAGGAGAAGGAGAAGCCAAGGATTCGCCCCGGCGGTTCGCAGGCCGTGTTCCAGCAATACCGCGGCGTCCCCGCCGTTGGCTGCGTCGAACAGCTCCCGCGCTTCCGCGAAGAGGTCACGAACCTCTCCGCGCGCAACGAAATGGGCTTGACAGCGGGCCAGCCGATGCGGGCGCCAGTCGCCATCGGGCGGCGGCGTCTCCGCCGCAAAGACCAAACTGCACAATAGCCAAACGGAGCAAACACCTAACACTGTGCCTTTTCTCATGGCGTCTTGCCGAGGTCTGGATCGATGCGGCGCGCCGCGGCCAACGCAGCCTCGGCCTCCGCGGTTCGGCCCAGCCGTACCAGGATTGCGGCGCGGTTGTGGTGGTAGATCGCGACGTCGGCCTGCAGCGCCACGGCGCGATCGATCGCCGTCAACGCATCCGCCGGCTCGCCGGCCTGCAGGCAGGTTTCCGAGACGATGGCCCAGAAGACCGCGTCGGGGCGCCAACCGTCGGCCGTCTCCGGCGGACTCTGCCGCACCCAGGCTGTGGCACGCCGCGCGTCGGCTGCCAGGCGATCGGCTTGCACGAGGATCATGATCTCCTGACCGGTCAGCGACGCCGCCGGCAGCGAATCAAGCAGCGTCGCGACGCCGGACGCATCGCCGGACGCCCAGATAGCGTCGACCAGCAAACGCCGGACCTCCGGCACCGGCTGCAAGGCGTACAGATCGCGCAGCGGTTCCAGGCTGCGGGCGGGATCGCCGATGGTGCGATGGTGGTTCACCTCGGCGCGCAGAGCCTCCGGGCAATCCCCACAACTGGCACGCGCCAAGCGGATCTGCTGCAGAGACTCGCGGCGAATACCTAGCTCCTGCATGGCGTCGGCGTACTCCAAGCGCCACTCGAACCGCTGCGGGGCCAAGGCAACCGCTTCTGCGTATTCAGCAACAGCCCGGCCGCGTTGCCCCAACCGGCGCAGCGCGCGGCCCAGGTTGAAATGCAGCGTCGGATCGCTGCCGGCGTCAAGCATTGCGGCCTCCAGTTCCGTCACCGCCGCCGCGGGTTGATCCAGAGCCAGCAGAGCCACTCCCAGGCGCTCGCGAACTTGCCAAACGTAACGTTCCGCCAAGGTCGCAGATTCGAGCAGCGAGCGGGCGGTCTCAGCGGCGAGTTCGGGCTGGCCCCCGGCCAACAAACGGTCCAGCCGAGCCAACTCGTCGACTGTCCGAACCGCCGTTTCGCCGCTTCCGCCCGAGCCTCCGAGCAGCAGAACGAGCGTCGCGACGACGAAAATCCTTGGCAATCCGCCGCACAAGCGGCGATTCATCGTTTCCCCTGCACGTTCGCCAGACCCTAATTGACGGATCTGATACCTTGTTGATATAATGGAAGGCGCTCGTTGCAACCGGTTCAACCCCCGCGCCGCCACTCGTGAGGCCGGACCCCAGACCCGCGCGATCGTGGACAGAGGAGCCAGCCGTTGACGGTACATCCTACTCGCTTTCTGCTACTGTTGCTCACGCTGATCGCTTTGTTCTGCGTGTTCGCACCGCAACCGGCATACGCGTTGCTCTACATCGATTTCGAACAAACATACTATGTCCACCCCGGCATGCAGGTCTGGGATCTCAGCTTGATCCGGCATGATGGCTTATACAACATATTCTATCACGGCATTCCCGAGGCAACTCCCGGGGCAACGAACGCCAAACATATATGGCGAGCGACCAGCTCGGATCTCATTTACTGGTCTGAACCCACAATCGTCTTATCGACATCCGACGACCCGCACGAGGCCCTCGCCGTATGGGCTCCCGCAGTGGTCCATGACGACGAAACCGGATTGTGGTGGATGGCCTACACCGGCGTGGACGCCCAGGTGAACCAACGGATCTGCATGGCCTGGTCCCGCGACCTTCAGACCTGGTTCAAATCGCGCCTCAATCCGGTCCTGGAGCCGGACCCGGCGGCATTCTACTACCCAGCCACGGCCGGTTGGGCCGAGTGCCGCGACCCGTATCTTTTCCGGGAAGACGGGCTCTGGCACATGCTCGTCTGCGCCAGACTGTACGGAATCAGCGGCGGGCGAGGCGCGTTGGCTCGCGCTACCTCCCCCGATCTATTGCACTGGAGCCCGCTCGAGGTCTTTGTCGCCAACACGGGCGCGCAACCGGGTGGTTCGCTCGAAAGCCCGCAGTATCTGGTCCGCGAAGGGGTCCACCACCTCTTCTTTCACGAGTACGCCACGATCGGCCTGAGTCACCTCGCCACCGTCGATCCTACGCAATGGGATTACGCCGGAAGAACTTACCTCGATCCTGGCATCGCCCCCGAGATCTGTACCTTCGACGACGGGCAATCCTATTTGCTGACCCGGATCGGAGCCTACCAAGAGCCGGGAGCCGCGGCTCTGACCTGGGTGGCGCGCACCGACACGCTTCAATTCAACGATGGTCTCGCCGCTCCCGTCGTCTTCAAACCGCACCCGCTGCGGCGGAATTTCCGACTCTTCAGCGGCGCTGCCTGCCTGGGCAACCCTTGCTACGGCGACAACCCGGCCCGGCGCGGCGAACCGTCGGCCGGACTAGCAGGCCATTTCTTCTTCGGTTCCCGCGAGTACTTCCAGGGACCGCTCTCTGGTCGCGGCGACGCCGGCTCCATGCTCGGTCTGTCCGCGCAGGGTTATCTCGTCAGTTACCCCTTCGCCATCCAGGGCAACTCGATCACGCTGCTGGTGGGCGGGTCGAGCAGCCCGCAGACATGCTACGTCGCTCTGGTGGACGCCGATACCGATACTGTCCTGCACAAGGCCACCGGCTACGGTTTCGAGACCATGAGCATGCGCTACTGGGATGTCAGCGACCTTCAAGGACGCGAAGTCTACATCCGGATCCAGGACAGCGATTATGCCGGTTATATCAACGTCGATGAGATTCGCGAGCGCATGGACTTCGTCTCCGGCGTCGCCGACCCGGCGCCGGTCATGCCGACGTTGGTCGCGGACCTGGGGCCAAGGCCCAACCCCTTCAATCCCCAGACGACGTTGTCTTTCGAGCTGGCGACCGCCGCGCCCTGCCGAATCCAGATCCACGACCTGCGCGGGCGGCTGATCTGGGACTCGCGGACGTTTGCCGGCCAGCCCGGTACCAACTCGCTCGTTTGGCGCGGAATCAACAACGCGGGCGAAGCGGCGCCGGCAGGGGTCTACATCTATCGGATCTCGCTGGCCGGCCGGCCGGCGGCCAGCGGCAAGCTCACGCTAATACCCTGATCCGGCTGGACGCGTGCCGCCGCGGAGCGCTCGCGATCGTGGTCGCCCGGAGCAGAGCGAGCGCCGCCAGCCGGTGCGTCTCTCAGCGCGCGAGCAACAGCAGTTTGCCGCTGCCCGTGCGACCATGGCCGGTGATGCGATAGAGGTACTGGCCCGCCGGAGCGCGCTTGCCATCGGCGAGATTGCCGTCCCAGACCACCGTCACCCTGCCGTTGGCGGTGCGGCCGTTCGGGAGTCGACGGATCAAGCGGCCGCGCGCGTCGAAGATTTCGAGAACGGGTCCCGGCGCCGACGCTCCCTGCTTCGCAAAGGTGTCGCCGGTCTTCAGCTCGATGGTCGCCGCGGCTCGGCAAGGATTCGGATAGACGGAACTCGGCGCGGCCAGCAGTCCGCCGGCAAGAGGATCCGCGAGGAAAGCGGCCAGCAGTTCTTGGAGGCCCGCGATCGCCGTCGGCAGGGGCAGGCGAGCGTTTTCGATCGTGCCCGAAGCGACGGCCAAGGGACCGCCAAACAGGAACCGTATGTCCTCGGCGATGATCTCGCGATGGCGTTCGGCATGAGCGACCTGACTCGGCGCGAGCTGTTCGGCCGGCAGACCGCGTAATTCGCGATACGCTTCCCAACGCGCCGGGCGCCCGTCCACGGCCGCCCAGCAGAGGACATGCCCCAGTTCGTGCGTCGTCACGTAGGCGACGGTTTCGGCGGCTTGCGGCGCGAGACCCGGCGCCAAGAAGATCGCGTCCCGCCGGGCGAAACTGGACCGCACCGCGGCCGGATACCCTGGCAGCAAGAAGATTTCGACATCCAGAGCCGTCTGGAAACCATGCATGGCCATGACCGCGGCCGCCACGACGTCCGAGGCAACCGGCACGAGCTGCGACCAACTCGGTTGCTCTGTCTCGAGTTCCACGGCGCCCGCCAACGGATGTTCCAGCCAGGTGCGACCGTCGCGGTTGACCAACCAGCGGGCCTGGATATCGTCGGCGGAGTGAATGGTCACGCGCAGGCCGGTGTCGGTGGTAATGACCAGCGACGCACGCGCCGCGCCGGCGAGCACCAACAGCCCGACCACCGACGCCAGAACGATCCCGATCGCATCCCCGCTGGCGATCCCTTTCGCACCATGACGCGTCATCCCGAGACCTCCTGCTCCATCATGCGAAACGACAACATCTTAGAATCCCTTTTGAACCGTGACCTCTTGTTCTGCTGTAGACCACGCAGATGTTGTTCCCGCTCGCTGGAGAGACGCCGTCCGATGGTCCAGGATCGCCAGATCGCCGCGGCGTATATCGTAACTAGCCTGCTAACTTATGGTTAAGTCCAGCATACGCACCGTGACTGCCGCCGACGCCGCACACCGAAAACGCGGCGAGCGAGCGCCACTGCGCGTGATGACCCAACTGCATGGGGATTATAACACAAGGGAATATATTATGATATATCGTTTTTCCGCGGTGTTTTTACGGACGATCCGTAAAGGGCCGCCGGATGGTTCCGAAGCGGCTTAACCAGAACGCGCCGAGTCCAGCCGCGAGGGCGAGGATCTTGATCAGCCGACTGATCCAGATGAGCGGGAGCACGAGCGGAACCGGCACGCCGACAACGCCGCCAAACGCCCCCAGCAGCGCCGGCAGATGCAGGATCAGCAAGCCGATCAGCACGGCGGCCACCGGTTGCTGACACTGGCGACCGAGCGCCTGACAACAGCGACGACCACACGCGATCGCGGCCGCGCCGACCGCGAGCAGATCGAGCAGGGCCAGGAGCAATAGCAGCAACACCGCCACCGGGATGCCAATCACCGTCAGGATGAGAATCGCCGACAGGCCGAGCGCCGCCGCATGGCCGAGCACCACTAGCAGCAGGCCCAGGCCGAGGCTCGGTAGAAATCTCGCCGCAACGGTTGCAACGACGATGTCAAGACGCGCGCGCGGCACCGCGACGATCAGCACGAGCACCAAACAGACGGTGAGCACGAAGAGCCCCTGCCAGGCACCGAAAACCGGCCAGGCCGGCGGTCCGAAGAGCGGCCCACCGCCGCGCAGAAGCATCCGTTCGCCTGGATTGACGACCGTAAGCGAACCCGTCTGCACATTGTCTCCGCGCTCCAGCTTGCCGAGCACGACCGTTACCGCTCCATCGACGGCGGCACCTTCGGCGAGTTCGACCGAACCGAGGACCACCACGAGATCGCCCTGGATCCTTCCCTTGACCCGGACCTCGCTGAAGATCGCAATCACGTCGCCCCGCACGACCTCATCCGCGGCGATCTCGACGTCGTCGCTCAACTTGACGATGTCGCCCTCGATGAAGCGCTCCGGCTGCGCCGCAGGCGGCGCCGTGCCGTCGGATCTCGACGTTGCCCAACTCCAAGCGGAACCGGCGCGGCCGGTGTTGATGTGGAGCGTATCGGGGATCTCGTCGAGGATCACGCGCGTGATCGAGGCCAGGCCTTCGCCGATGCGCTCGCCCAGATCCGGCGGCAAATCGACGGTCACACGGCCGCCATGGCGATCGCGCAGACTCACGCGCCCCATGTCGACCTCGAGCTGCAGCGCGGCAAGCTGTTCTGTCACTGCCGTGATGACTTCCCCCAGCGAGCCGACAGAGTTCTCGAGATCCGCCAGCCAGAGCTGCTGCTGAGCGCGGTCGCCCTCGGAGCCCGCCATCGAGTCTTGCAGCGCCCGCACCAACTCCCGGTAGCGTTCGATTTCCTGGCGCAGCGAATCCCGGAGGGCAACGCGTTGCTGGAACTCGATGACCGCGCTGCCGCCCTCGACCGCGGCAACCGGTTGGCTTCGGCCCGTCGATCCGGCCAACAACAGGAACGCGCAGCCGAGACCCGCGACGACCGCGGTCCTGGTGGCGGGGTGCTGTCCGGACATACGTGCCATGGTTCAGACGCCTCTTCCAGCCTGGCGAAGACCCAACACCAAACGTCGTCCGACCGCTTGCAAGCGCACGAGGAATTCCGGCAACAGGCCGACCGCGATCAGGACGCCGGCCACCTCCGGCGGCCCTCCCGTCGCTCGGCTCACAACGGCGGCGGCCGCCACGAGGACGCCCGCCAGACGAGTCTTGGGCGACCGCATCCAGGCCGGCAGCGCTGATTCGGCCAGCAGCACCGGCACGCGAGGACCGCGTAGATCGGCCATGGCGCGATACGCGTCATACGGTATCGAGGCGAGAATCCGGGCGTCGAATTCGGGCGGCGGCTCGCGCCGCGGCAGGGACTGCAGTTCGGAGATCAACTGCTCATGGCGAGCCAGATCCCGAGCACACGCGGAACACTCGCGCACGTGGAGAAAGACCTGCAGCGAATCGGGCTTGCTCAAGCCTCCGTCGGCATACATGGGCAGACGGGCGCGGCACTCGGCGCAGGTCGGTGGGGTCGCCTGGCTTCGATTCTGGCCGTTCATGTCATTCAAGCTCCTGGGTGACAACGTGTTACGGCGCCCAAGGCAGCGGCTGGCCGGAAACCTGGTTCCGTTCCAGCTAGCGTTGACCGGCACGGGCGATTGCCTAGCATACGGATTGCCGTCCGTCAGGTTGCACTAGATTTCGTAGCCGCGGGCCTCCAATAGCTGTTGGATCATGTTGCGCGCCCGGTGGATACGCGCCTTGACCGTGCCCAGGGGCAACTGCAACGACTCGGCGATCTCTTCGTAGGACAATTGTTGGTCGTGCCGTAATAGAGTGATCACGCGATAGTGCGGCGGTAGTTCGCCGATGATCTCCTCGAGTTTCTCCAGCGCTTCGCGGCTCTGCAGGATCTTGTCCGGCGGGGGATCATCCGTCGGGATCTGCATGGCCGCCTCTTCTTCCGTCGAACCCCCGTCCCGTTCCAGCGACAGGAACCGCAAGCGCTGCCGGCGTAAGTGATCGATGCAATGATTGGTGGCGATACGGAAGAGCCAGCTATGAAACGCGTATTGTTCGTCGAAACGGTCCAGCAAGCGGAAGACCTTGATGAAGATCTCTTGCCCGAGGTCGCGGGCATCCTCGTCGTTGCGGGTCATCCGCCAGCAGAGGTTGTAGATCGGCGACCGGTAGCGGGCGAGGATCTCCCCAAACGCACCCTCCTCGCCGCGTTTACACCGGCGAATGAGTTTCAGGTCGGTGCGACGATCGAACATGGATGCTACCTGACGAAATCTCGTACCGTGCTGGGATCGCGGCGATAACCGCGGCGACAGCGGCGGCGGCATCAATAGCGACCCCGCAAGCGATACCGCCGGCGTCGACGAACGCCAACCTCGCGGGCAACATCGCAGGTCGCCGGCCGCCGGTCAACGGCTGGTTGAAGCTCCCGTCGCGACCGTTGACACCTGCTCCGCCGCCACCTACACTGCGCCCGCCGGGTGCCCTCGCGGCGGATTCTGCGGTGTTCCACGGAACATACGACGCATTCGGCAACGAGCGGGCCTGACAAACGCAAGCAAGGAGTAAAGAATGAGTTCCATCGAGATGATCCAGGCCCGGGAAATCCTCGACTCCCGCGGCAATCCCACCGTCGAAGCGGACGTGATCCTGTCTGACGGTTCTTTTGGGCGCGCCGCCGTACCGAGCGGCGCCAGCACCGGCGAACACGAGGCTCACGAACTGCGCGACGGCGACAAGAACCGCTTCGGCGGCAAGGGAGTGCGCGACGCGGTTCGCAACATCCAGTCCGTCGAAGAGGACTTGATCGGCATCGACGCCACCGAACAGCATCTCGTCGATCGGATCCTGATCGACCTCGACGGCAGCCCCAACAAATCCAAGCTCGGCGCCAACGCCATCCTTGCCGTTTCGCTGGCCGTCGCGCGCGCCGCCGCCGATTCGGTCGCCCTGCCGCTCTATCGCTATCTGGGCGGCGTCCACGCCCATACCCTGCCGGTACCAATGATGAATGTGCTCAACGGCGGGTCTCACGCCGACAACAATGTCGACCTGCAGGAGTTCATGGTGATGCCGCTGGGCGCCCCTACATTCGCCGAGGCGCTCCGCTACGGAGCCGAAACGTTCCATGCCCTCAAGGCGCTCTTGCGCGACCGCGGCCTGGCCACCAATGTGGGCGACGAGGGCGGTTTCGCGCCCAACCTGGGCAGCAATCAGGAAGCCTTGGACCTGCTGGTCGCCGCGATCGAACGCGCCGGATACAAACCGGGCGAGGAGATCGCGATCGCCCTGGATCCTGCCAGCAGCGAGTTTTTCCAGAACGGACATTATGTCCTGGCGGCCGAGGGCGGCGAGCCGTGGTCGTCGGAACGCCTAGTCGAGTTCTACGCGAATCTCGTCGACCGGTATCCGATCGTCTCGATCGAAGACGGCCTCGCCGAGGACGATTGGGCGGGTTGGGGCAAGCTATACGAGGCTCTCGGTCACCGGATCCAGATCGTTGGCGACGATCTCTTCGTGACCAATCCGACTCGCCTGCAGCGCGGCATCCAGGAACGTTGCGCCAACTCCATCCTGATCAAGTTGAATCAGATCGGCTCCTTGAGCGAGACGCTGGAGACGATCGAGATCGCCAAACGGTCTAATTTCACCAATGTCATCAGCCATCGCTCGGGCGAAACGGAAGATACCTTCATCGCCAACCTCGCGGTGGCGACGAACGCGGGGCAGATCAAAACCGGCTCGCTCTGCCGCAGCGATCGCGTCGCCAAGTACAACGAGTTGTTGCGCATCGAGGAAGAACTAGGTGACCTGGCCGTATTCCCCGGCCATTCGTGTTTCTACAACTTGCGCTGAGCGGGGCGGTTTCGGTTCGCAACCACCCGCTGGTATTTTCATTGACCGGTGCGGTGTGGTTCGTCAAGATCATCGCAAGTCGCTCTGAGTCTGAGGAGTCGCCGATGTCGGACAAGGATGTCCAGCCGCGTCCCTCGCCGTATTTGCGCCTACTACCGCCGGCCGCCCATCTGGCTCGGAGCACGGCCACGTTGGTTCTCGCCGTGGCCGCCGTTCTTCTCCTGCTGGTGACGCTGTTCGGATCAAACGGTCTGGGCGAATATTATAAGTTACGCACCCAACACGATCAGATGGCGGCGGAGCGGGAGCGTCTGCAGTCAGAGACCGAGCAACTCAAGGAGATGCTCGCGTCGTTGCGAAGCGATCCGTTCGCGCTGGAAAAGCTCGCGCGGGAACGCTACAACATGCGGCGACAGGAAGAACACGTCATCCTTCTGCGACCCGAGCCGTAACCGCAGGTTGCGCCGCCGCGATTGTTGCGGGAGCGGCTGGTGCGGCTGTCGCGGGCGCGCCGCCAGTAGCTGCCGGATGGCTCGATCCAGACCGGAAACGGTCTGCGCGGCACGACGCGCAACTTGACACACGATTGGACGCGATCTACATTAGCAATCCACCAAGTTCTGGATGCGGGGTGGAGCAGTCTGGTAGCTCGTTGGGCTCATAACCCAAAGGTCGCAGGTTCAAATCCTGCCCCCGCTACCACTTTGAAAGAGTCCCTGATGCTTTGAGCGTCAGGGATTCTTTTTGTTCGGAGTTCGCCGGTGCCGTTCACGCCGTCCACCGCCAGGTTCTCGATGAAGGCGCGGATGACGCGTTTACGTTCTTCCATGGTGCCGTGGTCGAAGAGCTTCTTCGCGTATTCCAGGTCGGCCAGGATGGCCTCCACGAGCACGCCCGGGTTCGGGCCCTTGGCCAGGACGTGCTCGAGTTGGCGGAGGCGGCTCTCGATCTCCTGACGCTCGGCCAGGAGGCGGCCGAGGCGGTCCTTCATGAGTTCCTGGTGCTCAGGCGTGGCGGTCGCCATCAGGTCGATCACCGAGTCGATCTTCGTCGTGAGTTCCTTCAGGCGCGCCTGAATGTTGCGACGCTCAGGGGCCGGGTCGGGCCCAGTCGGGGCGAGTTGCCGCTCGATCAGCATGCGAAGATTGTCCCTCCCCCGCGCGGCCAAGAGGGCGTCGATCCTCTGCGCCACGAAATCCAGCACGAAATCGTCGAGCTTGTGCTGCAGGAACTGGATGGGCTGGCAGACCGTCTTGCCCTTGGTGATGGCCGCGCCGCAGACGTAGTACTTGGTGCCGATGCGGGTGCCGTCCTTGCGCCACTTGTTCTTCCAGGTGGTTCGGCCGTGCATCGAGCCGCCGCAAGCGCCGCAGCTGACCAGGCCGGACAGCAGGTAGATCGAGTTCTTGGCCTTGCCGGTCAAGAAGCAGGTCGCCTTGCGGTGGTTGCCGCGCGTCTCCTGGATGCGCTGGGCGCGGTCGAAGGTGTCGCGATCGACGAGGGCCTCGTGGGCGTTCTCGAAGACGAGCCAGTCCTGGGGATCGTTCCATTTGAGGCGGCGCTTGCCGCAGCCGTCGCGCTCCACCTCTCTTCTGTCTGAGATGCGGTGGAATTTGCCCATGCGCCGCCGGTTCCAGACCACCTGGCCGACGTAGGCGGGGTTCATGATGATCACCCGGATCGACGACATGGCCCAGCCCTTGGCCTTGGGCGAGACGATGCCCTCGCGGTTCAGGCGGTCGGCGATGGACTTGAAGCCGAGGCCCGCGCCGCCGGTGTACCAGGCGAAAATGCGGCGGATCACCTCCACGCGGTCGGGGGTGCTGGGCAAGAGGCGCACGTGCTCCCGGTCGGAGCCCTTGACCCGCTGGCCGCGGCTCACCGTGCGGACGGGGTTGCCCTCGGGATCGAGGATCAGCTTCTGGCCGTCGTCGGTGTTGCGGACGATCTGGAAGAGCTCGCCGGTCTGGTCGAAGTAGCCGAGGTCGTAGCCGTAGGGCGCCATGCCGCCGGGCCACCAGCCCTGGTCGGCCAGGGAAACGAGCCCGCGGATGACGGCCTTTGAAAGCGTGGCCGATTCGTCGCGGGCGGCCTCCTGCTTGAAGAAGCGCAGGAACTTGTCGGCGGCCGAGCCGGTGAAGCCCTCGGAAGTGTAGATGATCTCGACCCCGGCCTGCTTGAAGAGCCAGCGATAGTAGCCGACCTCGTCGCTGGACATGCGGCCGAAGCGCTTGACGTCCCAGACCAGGACGAAGCTCCACTCGCAGTCGCCCGATCGGGCCGCGTCCAGCATGGACAGGAAGCCCTGCCGGGTCTCACCCGAGGTGCCCGAGACGCCGTCGTCGACGAACTCGGCCAGGACCTCGAAGCCGTGCTCGGCGGCGTAGCGGAGGATCTCCTTGCGCTGGTCGCCGAGGGATTTCTCCTGGCGGTCGGTGGAGCGGCGCAGGTAGATGGCCGCGGGGACGCGGTTGCCGGGTCGTGGGTTCATAGTGACATTCAGCCAGTCTAGCCCGTGGTCATCAAGTCAATTGCTGTCTTCGCAAGCTCTATCTTTGTCGCAAGTTACGGAATCGTCCGTGGCGGGGCAACGGCCCAGCCGGGCCTCGTGCGCGCGGATGGCCCAGGTGACGAGGAGTTCGAGGGCTTCGTCCAGGGCGGCCGGGTCGGCCGTTTCCGTGCCCTGGACCACGGTGAGGCGGGGCTCGGTGACGCGCGTCGTCGCGCGGCCGCTGGACCGGGCTCTGGCGTCGTCCTTGCCGCGCCCCTTCTTCACGATTCCGAGGGCCCTTCGGCGGGCCCGAGCAGAAGCTGGACCTGGCCTATGACCGCCGCTTCGAACTGGGCCGCGGTCTCGCGGTCGATGGGGTGGTGCAGCGGATGCGGGCGGCCCGAGGCGGCCAGCTTCCTGGGAAAGGTCAAGAAGAGGTGGCCCGACCGGTCCTTGCGGATGGCGATGTCGTTGAGCAGCACCCCGCCGTAGACACAGGAAGCGAAGGCGACCAGGCCGCTTGTGCTGTCGGGGGCCAAGCGGATCCGGACTGCGGTGATGGTGTGCGGTCCGGGCGATAGGTCTCGGTTCTCAGACATTTTCGTGGTCCTCCCGGCTGACGACAGAAATGGGCACATCGGCCCCGAATCCATTCACAGAATTCACAGAATTCCGCTCGGGAGCCCCGGGCACCGGTTTCTGTGAATTCTGTGCATTCTGTGTATGGAGTTTGGGGTTCACGTCGAAGGTCGGGCTGGGCGGCCGCCCCGGGCCCGAGCGCGGCGGATCCGGCCGGCGGCGAATCGCATCGAGTTCGGCGAGCAGTTCCAGGGGCGAAACCATCTCCGCGGGTGTCCTGAACCCGGCCCGCAGCAACTGGTATGCGTCGCGCTGGGTGAAGCTGGCCGTGCCCGTGCGTCGGATCCAGGCCAGGATGTACCGCGCCTGACCGGCCACGGGATCGGCTCCCATCATGTCGAAGGCGATCTGGGCGTGGGTGACGAGGTAATCGGTGATGCGCAGGGCCCGGTGCATGGGGTCTGGGCCGACGCCCAGGGGGGCGCTGGCGTCGGACTCCAGGGCGTGGTCGGCCAGTTGCAGCAGGCCCGCGATGCGAACGGTCTCGCCCGCGAGCTTGTTCGCCCAGTCAGCGACGTCCTCGTACTCGCCACCGAGGCCCAGCTTGCCCTCGTTCTTGGCCTTGAGCCCCACCACCAGCGCGTGGGCTGCCGCGCTGAAGTCCATGGGCTGAGGCTTGATCTCCCCCGTCTCGTCGCGCCGGGTGGGCCGCCGCAGGAGCGAGGTGATCGCGTCCTCGTAGGCCCGACTGACCTCCAGCGGGACGGGCGGGGCATCGGGGGCGCGGCAACCGACGAGGCTCTCGGGCATCGCCCACAGGAAGCGGGCCAGCAGGCCCCGGCCGCGGAAGCCCTTCTTGTCGCGCAGCGAGGCGATGACGTCGGGCTGGACCGCCAGGCCGATGGTGATGGCGGGTTCGTGGATGGTCCCGCCCTCACGTCCGATTCGGTCGGTAGTGATGTTGCCGCCGTTGTGGCCCTTCAGGTAGACGTCGATGTTCGGGACGCCGTTGGAGTAGCGGCCGCCCATGAGTTCAAAGGGACCGCCCTCGTCGGACATCAGCGCGATGCGGCCGCCCTGCTGGCGCAGCACGGCCTCGAGCGACTCGGCGGTCACATCGTCCAGGACCAGCCGCAGCGGCACCGGGACCTCGATGGCGCCCTGCTCGAGCACCGCCCCTTCGACCAGGGCCAGGGACTTGGCATACTCCTCGGGCGCCGAGGCCTTGGCCGCGCGGGTCTTGAGGTGGTCGGTCCGCTTGGCGGCGACGTCGGCGCGGGCGATGGCGGCGCGGATCTCGGGGTCGGTGCGCCTGCGCTCCTCGGTCACGAAATTCGACACCGGCCGGATGGCGGCGGCGAAGGCCGGGCTCTTGGACTCGCCGGGCTTCAGGGCGACCGCGACGTAGAGGTTCAAGGGCTCGTACCAGCCCTGGATCACGTGCGCCTTGTATCGCTTGGCGGCACAGAGGGCCAGCACGGCGAGGCCGAGCATTGCGGGCAGGTCGACAGGGCATTGCAGGGCTGTGGCAAGGGCAGTGACCCAGTCGCGCAGCCATGTCGGCAGGGTGTCCACCGGGAAAACGGGTTTGTCGGCCACCGGGCCGATGGGCAGGGGGTCGGGCCAGTCCTCGTCCTCGTTAGTGGCCGTGTCGGGAGCGGCCGGGTCGAGGAGCTCGGCGTCGGCGAAGGGGTCCTGCGGGAGGGTGCCTTCCAGGAGGCGGTCGTTGTCGTCCTTCATCGGCAGACTGCTCATCGGGAGGCCTCCTCTCCCACGCTGCTACGGAAAACGCGGCAGCGTCCGTGGAGCGAGGCGGCGATCTGCTGGGCGTAGCGCCGGCCGGGCTCGTCGTGGTGGGTGCGGATGACCACCGAAGCTCCCGTGGGGATGCGAGCGGCGATCTGCGGGGACCAGGCGCCCGATTCGATGCCGAGGACAGCGGGGCCCTGCTCGTCGGCCTCGCGCTGGCGGAGGGCCCAGAGGAGCCAGTCGGGCTCGCCTTCGGCGATAATGACCTGGCGGGGCTGCCACCAGGTGGGGAAGACGCCGCCGAGGAGTTGCTGGGCGAGCGGGTCGGCGAGGACGAGGCCCTTGACCGAGTAGCCCGCGGGGGCCAGAGATTTCGGGGCCGTGCTACCGTCTGTCGAACGGGCGCGAAGGGAGACGGCCTGGCCCGTGTGGTCCCAGAGGCGGAAGATGATGCGGTGGCCGGTGCAGGTCCACGGGCCGCCCTGGGACCGGGCCCAGCGGGGAAGGCGGAGGCCTGCGGGGACTACGCGGGCGAGGTCCCACAGGTCGGCCTGCTGGAGGGACCAGGTGGCCGCGCGGCCGTAGCGGTGGGTGAACCAGGCGGCGACCTCGGGGGCATCGGACACAGGCACGGACTCGGCCCAATGGGCGGAGACCTCGTGCTGGGGAGGGCGGACCGGCGACGGGTCCGCGTGGGTCCACGTCGGCGCGGCGGGCCTGGCAATGTGGGGAACCCGGAATTTGATGTTTGGGTGGCACACTGTTGCTGGAACAGTCCGCGGCGTCTTCTCCCCGCGGAGGATGCCTCGGCGGATGTGGCCGGCCGCCTCGCGCTCGGGGAGCCCGGTCTCCAGCGCGGCGGACAGGAGCGCGCGCTCGGCAACGGACCGGTCAACCTCCCCCGCACCCACGAACCCGCCGATGGCGGCGGCCGCCTTGAAGGTCGCGCAGGCCCGTCCGGATGATGTGTTGCGTAGCGCCTGGATCTCGGAGTCGACCGCGGCTTCGACGTAGCGGTTCATCGCACACCGTCCTTTGCGCGGACGGCAGGCTGTACCGGGATGATGGCGGCGTGGTGTTCAGCGGTTCGGGGCTGGATATGGTGGCAATGCGCGGGCGAATTCATGGATCGGTTCCTCTCCTACTGCGAAGCTAACGTCTATTACCTGCAATCAGTTGTGCGTGTTCGGGGCGGCTGCCGGGCCGTGGTAGCGTCTCGGCCGTGGTGACTGCGGGCCCCGATAAGGCACGCCCGAGTTATGGCCGTTTCGAGAAGGGTCGACCAAACTAAATGGCGTTTAGATTGGTCACGCCTCACTGGCCACCGGCGTCGCGGCAAGGCCTGCCGCCTGCGGATAACCGTCCGGGAACGCGCCGAGACGCTCCGGCCTCAATGAGGTAAAGGGGGGATGGAAGGCAGAAATGGGGACATCAGGACCAGGATTGCCTGCAGTCAATCACGGAACGCTCGAATGGCATTTTAGGTACTTTGGCGAGAAAAAAACCGCGGGTGCCGGCGACCCCGGCATTCGTCGCGTGGGTGGACTCTGAAACAAGTTTCCACTGGCTTTGGTGTTCCACTAACAGGTCTATTTCACTGCATCGTATTCGATCAATTCACCAAAATCGTTCAGCTGTTTCTGGAGTACGGATCCAACTTCGGGAGCGGGCGCGCCATGGTTGAAATGCTTGTAGTGGAGCGTTCGTTCACCCCACGGAATCCAGACCAACGTCTGCTTCGTATCCGCCAAATATTTCTCTAGTAGGTCCTTTCTCAGGTAGAGTAGTTTCGAGTTACCGAAGCGTTTGGCTACATCGAATTCTCGGTACACGGTTCCGCGATGTCCTGACCGATCCCATAAGTCGAATGAGTTGTGATGGTTCACGAGCTCAAGGCTCTCGGACAGCGCCGGTGCCACGAAGTCGACGCCTGAGACTTGGTTGAGGAGACTATGGTAGCTCTCCCAAGACCAGCGATGGACTGGCACTTCGACCCGGCCGCTCGCGACCCAACGACCACCACTGAAACGCTGGAGGATCGGTTCTAAGTGGCGGCGTGCTCGACCGCTCGCAAGGCGATAGTCGCATGCATAGGAAAGCGACCATGGGATTTCGCCGGCGTAGGTGTAGTGATCGTCACCCGGCCCCGGAATCTGTGAGTTGCCGAGGTACTCGACTTTGGACACCGCCTCTCTGATCCGGACGACGTCTTCTCGTCGTATTAACAGGCCTCGAATGAACGCGATCGTTTCCCGATCATTCGAGCCGGCCTGCTGAACAAAACCGTTGAGAAGCACCCAAGGCCCACCCTCCACTCCGTCAATTCGCGGTAGAAGAAAAAGGTGTTGATATTGCGGTATGGGTCCAGCGGAAAGCCACCTCACGTGATCAGTCGGTGCACCCCTGAAGATCTCGGGCAGCGGCGGTACCCATACTTGGGGAGCGATTGGAAAGCTCGGATCAATATCTGCATCGGACGGTCTCTCCGGGGAACGCCACTCACCGAGGAGATCGCGATCGCTCCGGACTCCGTACATCTCGAAGTACGCGATCCACGAGTACTTCTTTCCGTACCGGTCAGTCTTCCCTCCTTCGGAATCTCGGGTCATGGGTTGCATCTGAGCTATTGAGCGATCGAGAGCAGAGAACGCGGACGAGTAACCAAGATCCAACATGCGGCGAGCAATCTGCCGTCTGACGCCCTGATACTCCGAGTGTGCCTCTTGGTAGTTCCCCCGGCCCGGGACCAACCGTCCGATCGTGTAATTGGCGAAATCCATATGCATCGCTTGCCGGCTTTCCTTCACATCCTCCTCGTCAATTGAATCGGGGGCGACGAAGGGGCTCGGTATCTGCGCAAATGGGGGTCGCAGGAAACGCACGTTCTGGGTAGCTATCGATCGAGGATTGATCTTTCGCGCTAGTATGATCACGCCAAGGGCGTACCCCCTACTCAGGACATGCTTTGTCGCGTAGGGCGCGCTCGGAGCGAACATCTGGCGCACCAAGGACCGGGCGAACGGAACGATTGCCTCCCTGACCTCCTCACCCAGAGGGTCTGCCCACAAGCGCATAGCCACACCGTACGCCGCAGCCAGCATTCGCTCAGGCACGTAAGGATCGTTGAAAGCGAGCGACCGCAGAACCTCGTCAAACAAGACGCCCGGCCGCTCCGACCCACGAATCACCAGAGCACGAGTTACAAGGTCACGAAGGGGCCGTACTGTCGTGGTGAGAAACAGAGACAGGAGGCGTATCTCATTGCCAACATCACCATCCTCCTGGGCTGCAGATCGCTCTACCCACGCGATAATTCGGTGTACATTGCTCTGAGAGTCAGCTCGCCTCAAGTATTCGGACCATGTCTGATCGCGTTCCGCCATCGTCTGACTACCCAGGTAAGTCGCGAGCCGCTCTGCCGCATACGGGTGGGCCGAGCGCGTAGCAAGGCCGACAAGAACCTCAAGCGTCTCGTTCGCCGTCCATTCGTCAACCTGACTGAGGAAGAAGCTGACGAGGCGATCTGTGTCATTCGTGAATGCATCCGCCGAACGCCAGTACAGACCATCAAGGAACACTTCCTTGATAGGCGCCACAAGTCTAGTCGCTTTGGGCAGATAGTTCAGCAACTCGCGAGAGAGCGACGAACGCTTCATTCGCTCTGGAAATTCAAGCATGATGGCGGCGGCAATCCCAGGCTGCTCAAACTGCTGTCCCCATCGGTCAGGTCTGAACGGGGCACCGAGTGGGCGATTTCGGTAGAAGCAACGGCGGATTGCTTGCTCGTTGTCAGTTACGAGGTACGCATCAAGCAAATGCCTCGCGATCAAATGATTTCCGAATCGCTGGTACGAGAACTGGATGCCGCCTACAACATGCGAGGTGTGCCTGCGTGCCTGAACTGTTAGAAGGCCTTCGTGGATGAAGCGCTGGAGGAGTTCTCGGGCCTGGCTCTCAATCAGAGTGAGACTCGCCTGCAGGCTCGCTATAGCGTCCTCGGTGCTGAGCCAGTCTGATCCGGTGCCAGCCATCCTTCCTGCAAGACCGCAGTCAGCCCGATTGCCCTTGAGCGCGATCCAACAACTGCCTTTTGTAAGGCCAAGGTCGCGTTCTATCCTCCCGCCGACTTTCCCTGTGTAGTACTCGAGCACATAGGTCATGCCCTTCTGACCCGAAGCAATCTCGCGCCATTTCCGTTGCTGTGATCGCCGACTGAGATCCTTGATGCCTTCGCACAGGATCTTTAAAAAGAGTGGGCGCGTAAACTCTGGCGTGATGAGTGGCACGCTTGGCGCCGACAGATTGTAGAAAGAAAAGTACTCTAGCTGGGCATCAAACTCCCGGTCCTGGAAGCCGTAATGCTCTAGGTGCAGAAGGCGCTTCGCAGCTTGCTCTGTAACGATTACCTCGTCGAACGGACGACGGCAGCTCACAACAAGCCCAACATGCAGAAGCCTGCTCACGCTGATCGTTAGGCGCTGAAGCTGACCTCGCCAGACGCCATGATCCCCCTCATTGATCGCATCTATCATGAGCAGAGCCCGAGTATTCGTGATCTCACCAAGGCGGTTCAATTCGCAGAGAATTTCCGCCCCAGACTTAGCCAACCCTGTGCTAGCCGCGATCGCATCCAGCACGTTAGAACTGCTCGGAAGCGAACTCGCCATCACCAGAAGGGCTGGCGCCCGTGCCCGTAAGCGTTGCCGGGCGACGTCGCAAAGAAGGTGAGTCTTCCCCGTTCCCCATGAACCCAAGAGCAGTAGATTATTGTCGCCGCGGAGGATTCTGCCGGATGGGCCGTCCAGATACTCGACAAGCCTCCCGACAGCAGACGCCACATCCCCTATCGCGTTCGCATCTGATTGAAGACGGCTTCGCTTCTCTCGGTTTGTATCGTCATCCGGCATTGCATGGAGTTGATCCCAAAGCGATCTAGATTCTCGTTCGAGATGTCGTGCTATGCGCTCCGCACTGCGTCGAACCTGACTGACACCCCGTCGAAGCTCAGTCGGATCCCGATACTTCTTCAATGCGTGGAGTTCGTTCACCAATTTGGTAGGAGTCACCGTACGACGCTGAAAGAGGCGATCTAAGAGATGCGTGCGATACTCGCTCGCCTTAGAAATGCTCTCAGCGAACTCCTGCACGCGCGTCCACCACCCATCGACGAGCGAAAGCGCATCGAAAGCGTCCACCAGGTAATCGATCTCGATGTTCGGAGCGGCAGGGTCAACGCCAGGCGTGTAACGAGGCCCTGCGTCACGGATCGCGACCTCGTTCACTTTCTGCAACTGTCCTAAGGCGTCATTAATCCTCTTCTTCATCGGATTCTATGTCCGCTAAACCACATCACATTGCCTTTCGGAATGTCCTCACAGCCGCTCTTATCGCGCTGGCATTGAGTAAGCCGGTACTTGCGCCCCCAGAGCCTCCCAAATGGCGTGAACAGCGATTTCGCCATTCGTAAGCTGCTATATGGGCGGAAGTTTAGCCGGCCGTCTTCGGAAGACCTCCAGCAAGCACACAAAATGCGCGCTGGATTGATTCGCAAAACTCGCTGCCGCCTTCACAGTTCGTCGAACATGATAGCACCCCGGTCGGCCCGGGATCGGTTGGGGGCCAAGCCGGGAGACACCCTTCTCGACAAAGCGCTTTGGCGCTCTTCCTTCGGCAACCACAATCAAGAACCCTCGCGCCCTACTGTCGCAAGCCTCCAAAAAATCATGCAGGCGCATTATATCAGACCTAATTTCCGACCAAGGCGCTGCTGACCTTTTTACCTCGAAAACGAATTGCACATGGGCGGCAATGTTCGCGTTTCTCGGTAGATGCACTCCCTCCGTGCTCAGCACTACCAAATCAGCACGGGCCCTGTTGCCGACACCTCTTATCTCAGTACCTTCGGGTACCAGATGCCGGTACTGGATTTCAGGTCTGAGTTTCCGGGAGCTATCGAGATTCGCCTGGATTAGATTGCAAGCTTCGGCTACCAAAGCTCCCTCGGGGAGAGGGTACTCCGAGAACATCGCGTGCCGGTGGCCGATCCAGAACGCGAGACCCTGAAGAGCCCCAACGAGAAATTGCGGCCTTGACGGCATTTCATAGCCCATAGCGCTCTCCGAATCGTACCTCAAGCCGCAGAACACAACTCGATTCGGTCATTCTGTCTCAAACCCCTGCGAAGAGAACTTCAACGTCCGGCCATTCTCCGTGACGGTCCGAACGATCTGATCGGAAGCGCCACCAGGAAGCGTTGCCTCGATCTCCAGCGTGACGGTGACCTCGGCCCCAACTTGGCCGGCCAGGTGGGCAATCACCTCGTCGGCGATCCGACTTGCGTCGCGGCCCACCCGTGTGGGGTCAAGCTTGACCGTCCCATGGAATCTGCGGGGAAGCTGGGGCTCAGGCTGGGCTGTTCCGCCGCCTTCGCCACCGACCGTGGTTTCGTCCTCACCGTTGCCCCCAGTCGTGCCACCTGTCGATGTACCCCCGGTGGGGCCCGGCGCGGGAACAGGCGCCTCGGCATCCAACTGCGCCTTGGCCACAATGGGCTTGACCAGAATCCCCCCGCTATCGGTGGACAAATTGGCCACCTGCCCGCCGCGAAGCCCCGGATACCGTCCTGCCGCTTCATCGTAGCTCTCGGCGTACCCGAAGGTGTCCGACTGCCAGGTCAACAGTGCGATGCCATCCCTGATCGCATGCACCAGGACCTCGGGACCGGCTAGCCGCGGGAGGTATAGATACCGGCCGAAATCGTCAATCAGTTGCTTCACCGAAACATGGTCGCCGCGCCAGAGCGGAACATCGTCAAGGTGCTTGCGCAGGATCGTCGAGCCGAGCGAACCGATCAGGAGCTCGTCGCTCCGGAGGCGCTTGCTGACCCGCGGCGCCAGCGCGTCGCCACTCGTCAGGCGGATCGCTTCCCAGGTGACGGGCGCCTGCGGGTTGGCCTGTTCCGGAACCAGCGCCCACTGGTACGTCTCCGGCAGTCGCGCCACAACGATGCTGTCAGCGGCCTGCTTCTGGGTCTCTGCCTGCCGGACCTGGTGCGGGTCGAGGTTCAGGGTATCCTTCTCGGCGACGATCGACTTCCAAGCGAGATAGCGACGGAGCGCTTCATCCAGATCCTGAAGACGAACCTTGTCCGCCGCCAGGAACACCAGCGAGTTGCGGTAGAGCCGCGGGGTGTTCCCACGCGACTCGAGGATCGCTTTGGCTGCCGTTTCCGCCGCGTTGCCAGGCTCCTTCGTGTAGGGGAAGTCCGCCGGGAGCACGACCAAGCGGGCATCCAGATCATCGGGGACGTCCGCCCCGGTCCGCGGCAACGGATGGATGCGGGAGAAGTCCCCGGTCCTGCGCAGATCGGCCCGGATTCGTTCATCGAGCTCCTGGGCGATCTTGTCTGGGTCCCGCTTGAGTTGCTCGGCCCGGTCCTCGGCGAGCTTCGTTACCGTGGGCTGGGTCGCGTACCAGAAACGGGGCCCGTCCTGGTAGAGGTAGGTCGCCGAGGAGGCCAGCCGCCGGAGGGCATCGCCGAACACAGCCGGCGACTCCCCCGGCATGACACAACCCAGCTTCACCGTGCGGTCCTCCAGGCCCCGGTGGGCAGCCGCAGCGGTCGGCGCGGAGCCCAGGTAAATGGTCCGGGCCACCCGCCGTGTGGCGTGTACGCGGCCAAGCGTACTGGCTTGCTCGGAGTCGATCTTCAGGGGCAAAGAATTCGGCCCATCCACATCCCTCTCAATGATCGGCGCCCAGTTGTCCGAGAGGTAGCGGGTAAGCTCAGATTGCACGCGCGCGTCGTCGATCGGTACGGTCGAGGGCAGGATCAGCGGGTTGCGGTCCCCCTTCTCCCACAGGCTGTGGATCACGGCCGCCATCAGCCGCAGCACGCCGCGCGTCCGCTGGAACTTCACCAGAGTGGACCAGTCGGTGTAGAGGCGGTCGAAGATCTCCGGATGGATGGGGAAGGCCGCCTGAATGCGCTTCTCGTAGTCACTCGTCCTGCACTCGGGCGGAAATTCCGCGCTCTGGGCCCGGTAGAGTTCGGCGAAGGCCCGAGCCGTCACGTCGCGCTGCTTGTAGAGATCCCCCGGAATCGGCTCGAACAGACGCCGGCGGACGATCTCGAAGCCTTCCTCGGCGGTTGCAGGACGCCAGGACGACTCCACACGCCCCACAACGTTGCGCAACCGCTCAAGCGCCTCTCGGCCCCGCACGCCGCCTACCTCGGAGTCGTCCGCCTGGGTGTGAGGGGATCCGGACGTGTCGGAGGCGGGCAGAGAGATGACCAGCAGGCAGTTCCCGGCCAGTTTCGCCGACTCGGTCAACGCCTGGGCAAACGTGAACTGCGTCTCGAAGCTGCCGCCCGGCAGGTCGCTCTGCTCGTGGAGCTGCCGCGCATAGGCAACCCACTCGTCGACCAGGATAAGGCAGGGGCCGTACTCCTTGAACAGTTCCCGAAGGACGTCACCCGGGTTGGTGGCATTCTCGTCATCGGCCCTGACCTTGGCGTAGGCCTTCTTTCCGCCGAGCTGCCAGGCCAGTTCGCCCCAGAGCGTGCGGACCACCGTCCCATCGGGCTTGGTGGATGGATTGCCCGGGGAAATCTTGTTGCCGACCAGGACGGCACGCTTGGCGGTAGGCAGGGACTTCACCCCAGCTTCGGCGAGCACACCCTCGACGCCGGCCAACTCTCCTGGATTGACGCCAGAAAACAGGTGATAGAGGGCGAGCATGGAGTGGGTCTTGCCACCGCCGAAGTTGGTCTGGAGCTGGACGACCGGGTCGCCACCGTTGCCCGACAGCCGCTGGATACCACCCACCAGGAGGTTCTTCAGACTCTCGGTCAGGTAGGTCCGCCGGAAGAACTCCGACGGCTTCTTGTACTCGTCCGATCCCTCCCCAATGTGAACCTGCCACAGATCCGCAGCGAACTCGGCCTGCTGGTACTTGCCGCTCGCGACATCAGCATGGGGCGTGACGATTTCCCGCCATGGTTTGAGTCCTCCAGTGGCGCCCACCTCGATGAGCGAGCCCCCTGCCTTGCGTTTCTCGCTGCGGACCTGTTCATCGAAGGTCAGACGGCGCAACTCCAGCTTGATCTTGTTGACCGCTTCCGCCTGCGGAGCCGACACGGCCGTCAGCAAACGGGCCATTGAGTCGAGGGCACGGTCGGTGTCATCGCTTGAGAAAGGCTCCTGGTGCGCCCACTTGTTGCGGCAATCACGCAGCTCCTGCACGAGGGAGCGCTCGGCCCTGCCCAAGGCCTTGTTGAAGACGACGTTCCAGGACTCCCACATCAACCGAAGCAGGGCCGCGACATCCCATTCGGCGATCGGTTTGTCTCCGGCGGCACGGTCGTTGTTGAAGTACTCACGGGCAGCGGCTTCCGCCTTGCCCTTGTGCTGGTTCTCGAACTCACGCTCGACGAAAGGGGCCAGCCCAGCCCGGAGCAGTTCCATGGCCTTGCCTATGCGATCCTGGTTGCTGATGGCCATGAACTAAACCTCCGGGGTGCCGAACAGATCAGCCTGTCCGGGAGCTTGTTTCCGTTCCTGCCGCGCGAGGCGATCGATCTCAGGCCAGCTCTGGACCAGGCCGTTGTAGGCGAGGGCTTCATTCGCGCGCTTCTTGCGCTCGGAGATCGAGTAGAGACGATAGGCGAGCTCCCGGGCCACCTCGGCCTTGGCACCGAGCTTGGCAGCCAATTCGGCGGCAGCGGATTCTCCGCCATCGGCCAGGACACGAATCAGGTGGTGAACCATTTCCCAGGTTGTGAGCCGCTTGTCGGTCGCCGGATCCCAACCCGCTGGAAGTTCCGCGGGGCGCAGAAGACGGACCTTGCCTCGTTTCGATTCCAGGACCCCCGCCTCGACTAAGCCGGCAACACTCGTGTTCTTGGATTTGGAGAGTTGCTCAGCCAAACCGTAATCGCCCTCCGCAAAGCCTTGTTGTTCAAACCAGGTCAACGCCCAGCGCGTGTCTGCGTCGAAGTCGCCCTCCTGCTCGGCCAGGGTCTCGTCGAGAACCTGGTTGATGAGAGCTAGCGCCTCGCGCACGCTAAGCATTTTGCCCTCGGCATCCAGAACTGCGGAAAAACGCGTGAAGACAGCCATGCCCGGTCCGATGGCCGCCTGTGCCAGATCAACTGGCGCGGTGTTTCCATGCTGGAGGTGGGCGAGCGCCCGTGGCAATTCGTCCTTGAGTACCGCGACAAACTCGCGGCGGGTGGCGGCAGACGCGTCTGCAACGCGCGGTCGACAGACGAGGACGATGCTTGAGGCGAGGGCGTTGGAGCCCAAGTTGCGCAGGCGGTTGCCTAGCTCTGTCCGCATCGGCCAGGTACCGCTGACGGCAAAGCCTGCGTGGATCACAGCGTCGAGAAAGGTCTCCCAGCCAGTGCTTGCCGTGCCCCCGGCGACGTCTCTCTCGGCCTGCTTGAATGCGTAATAGATCGTTACAGGGAAGGCCGGGTGCGCTTGCTTGGCGAGGCAGTGCATTGCCTGGGTCATGCCGTCAAGAAAGAAGGCCTCAGCACCGGCTTTGCCTTCGTGACGATAGGCAAAGGCAACCAACTCCTCAGTCTTGGGTACCGCGAGTGTAGCTAGTAGGTCGGGATAGACAGGCTTCAGCGAACGCCGGAGCCAAACGTAGAAAAAGTCCGACAGGTCGGCGTACGGAACGTTGTCGTAATACGGTGGGTCCGTGGAAACTACTTTCCCATCCGATTCAGACTGATTCTGCGCGACGGATTGCGAGGCAAAAGCCGGGATTCCCGCGTTTAAAGCCTCCACAACCTCAGCTTCCCATACAACAGCGTTCAAGAATGAGCCAGTACCCGTATTTAGCGTGTTAGTCTCCGCAAAGTCCCAAGTCATAGGCAGAGCCTGTCTACCAAAGACGTGGTAAGTCGAATCTCGAGCTGGAAACCAAGTGACAAGGGAACAGCACCTATCCAGGAGCTTGCTAAGTGCGAACGCAAGATATACGCCCACCGCATCACCGTAAGCACCGGACCCAGCACCATCGGTGGCAAGTGCTCTGCAGTCACCGCACACTCCCGCGGTAAGCGCATCACCTTTCGCTTTTTCACGCACCTCTTGGACGAGATCGCAGAGCGTCGTTAATGCAACCAACTGTCGGTCAGTAAAGAGTTGTGAAAACTGTTCCATACCATAGGGCTGCACACCGAGATACTGTGTAGTTCCGGAGATGGACACCTCCGGCTTCCAACCTGCCTTCGCCCTTTCGGCCGCAACCTCGTGCTCTTGAGTAGGTGCGAGATAAACACGTGTGCGATCTCCATCGGCCACCATCGCCATCAGCCTTGCGCCCATGCGCCCGGCCTTTCCTTCAGCTTTGATGTAATCACCTGCGATAGGCGTACCAGACATCACGCACTCAAAGTTCGCACCTCGCGAAAGCTTCGTTCCTCTTTTTGCCGCCACAGCATCCTTCGGCTTCCCCACCTTTACTGCAAACCGATACCCGCTATCCTCTATCACCGGTTCGAGATATACCTCTTTACCTGCCTTGGTCGACAACATGAACGTCGAGATAAGCGGCACATCCACCCGCGCGAACGCTGGATTGGGGCTCTTGACCGTGCGCGCCCAGAGCCAGGCGATCACGGTGAGTTTGCGGCCGACATAGGGCATCAGGTCCGGGCGCTCCTTGGCCATATCTGCGGTCACCTCCACCTGGGGGTACAGGTGGCCGATGCGCTTCTCCGCCTCGTCTCGCATCCATTTTCCATAGTACCGGACGTCTTCGGCCAGTCCCTTGGCGCCGGACCAGTCCTTCCCCATCGAGTTCTCAGACTTGCGGGACTCGGGATTGACCGGCGGGCGTCCCGCGAATCGCGGCGGAATCTCGATCATCGCCTTGTTGATCAGCACCGCCACCGGGTTCAGATCGCTGGCGTAGCTCTCCAGCCCGAGCCGCTGCGCTTCCAAGGGGAGCGCCCCGCCACCGGCGAAGGGGTCGTGGAAGGCCGGCAGCTTGTTCCGGTCGAACAGCTCGGAGGCCCGGGGATGGTCGGCGTTCTCGGCGCAGGTGTAGCGCCAGCTCTGCCAGATCTCATCGCGGGCGGCCTGAAGCACCTTCTCGTTGGTGGTGCTCTCCCACTTCACGAGTTCCTCGATGATCTTGAACAGTCGTTGCCGCTCCTTCTCCTGCTTCTTCTCGGTGGGGAATAGGTCCGGGTGCGCCGAGGGGTCGTCCACCATCTGGGCGAAGATCACGGCACGGGCCGCGGCCAAAGGTCGGCGGGCCCACCACAGGTGGAGGGTGCTCGGGTGGCCATGGCGGATCGACTTCTCCCGCGCCGAAGCCGAATTGATGGCGTCCAGGGGCAGGGCCACTTCGATGAGCTTCTTTGCGTACTTCATTGGACTTCCAGCGACTTTCCTGTTCTAATGTCCAAAGCCTAACCTATTGTCTTATTGTGACATACAATAACGATTGCATCGCCATTGCGTTTTATTCAGGCTTTATTGCGTTTTTGGCTACATGCCAGCGAGCCGCCATGGTCGCCCCTCTCACGCAGATCCGGTCTTCTTTTTTCAATTCCCGCAACAGGTTCTGCACCTGGTTCCGGCTGAGCATGGGCAACACTTCCTGCATATCGCGCAGGACGGCGCCCGCCGGTTCCGAATCGCCGATGTGCTTCAATAGCAGGGCCTTGTTCGTCTCCCGGTCCAGTCCCTTGCGCCGGGTGTAAGTCCCTCCCTTGCCCAGGAAGCGATAGAACCTACGCGACAGGAGGTGCCGCGTGCCGCGACCACGCCCCACCCGCTCGATGATCCCCTCGTCCCGCAGAACCTGAAGACGCGGCACCAGATGACCCGGAACGGCCTGCTCCCGGTGGACCAGGTCGATGACTAGGTAATCCTCCGTGGTGAACGTTGCCTGGCGCTCCTTGCCGACTTCTTCCAGGAAACGCAGGAACTCCGGGTCCTGGATCTCGCCGTGCAGCGTGACCCACACCGAGTGCTCGCTCGTCCGGGCGAAGTCGGGCAGCGGCTTGCTCTGCCGGATGCACTCGCGATAGATCAGGTCGAAACCCTGGCCGGCCCGCTCCACCAGCCCGCATCGCGCCAGCACCTCGGCGACGCGCCGGTTGCGCGGGTTCTGTTCCCACAGGATGTTCTCCTGGTTGATACCAGCCGGAAGTCCACCCGGACTGACGATTTCGATCCGGCGCGGGTACTGCCGCACGAAGACCGAACCGCCGAGACGATAATCGCGATGGCTGACCGCGTTGAGGACGGCCTCGCGGACCGCGCGCTCGTTGAACGTAGGGACATCCAGCACGAAAAGGCCGTGCTGAAAATGCTGCAGGTCGTTGCGGAGGTTGACTGCCTGCCAGATCTGGTCGAGGAACAGCAGGAATCCGGCACGAAACTCACGGCGCTCCGCCGCGGGGCCGGGAACCTCGCTCGAACGGTATTCGAAGATGACCTCCGCCTGGCCCAGGAAGCGTCCCAGAGCCTGCCGGGTGCCCAGCAGGATGAGGGCGGCATAAGTGATTTGGCCACCCACCACAAGTTCCGCATCGGCCATCAAGCGGTCGTCCGATCGCCCCAGCACATCCTGGCCGGGCGACTTGTTATGCCAGAGTCGCCGCAGCTGTTCGATCGCCGCCGGATCCAGGTCCTCGAGCGTCGCCCCTGAACAGATCTCGGCCGTGAAATCCGTCCCTGTCTCCATGTGGATCCAGCGCAGTTGGTCGTCCGACATGGGGACTAGCGCATCTCCGGCGCGCATCAGGTACGCGCCTCGGTGCTGCCAGGCGGCGCCGGGCAATCGTGAGGGTACACGGACCAGGAGAACGCGTTTGCCTTCGTATTGGAGTTCTTCCACGGGAATCCGATGTTGCAACCGGTCGAACAGTCCCGCCTCGGTCCGGCCGGGCTCGCTGAACGCCTTTGTGCCGACGACGATCCGGGGACGCGCGTCGGAAACCCCGAGCACGATGGTTCCCCCGCCCTCGTTCGCCAGGGCGACGCAGTAGTTGACGAGTTCCTCGAAGTCGAACCGGTTCTCGGCTTTCTTGAATTCGACGTTCCTACCCTCCGGCGCATCGAGGATCGCCTGGAACTGCGCCGCCGTGATCATCGTGGCGCCTCCGCCCTGGCCAGAAGCTCCGCAAACGGGAAGTTCACACTCGCCCCGTTGAAGTCCGTGGTCACGCCGCTGCGCTCGAACGGCCGCCACAGGTAGTGGACCTTGTGCGTGTCTGCATCCAGGAACTCGACCATGGCCAGAATGAAGTCCTCGGGCTTGTTCAAGCTGGTGAGGATCTCGTTCTTGGTCACCGTGATCGTGTCCGCGCCGGTTACTCGTCCCTTGACCTCGATGAACCGGAGCCTGCCCGTGCCGGGGATCCTGCTCTCGATGTCGTAGCCGAGCTTCTCGAACTCCTGGTCCGTGGGCTCGAAGCCGAGCGAGCGCTCGATCTCCATCACGACAGCACGGGCCCGGGCCGCAGAGGCCTGCGTGTCCACCGGCCGCGTGACGGGACGATCCGTCTTTTCGGTCATCGCCGCGATGAGGCCGATTGGGACAACCACAAGTCCGCCCAGGACCACCGGCGGCAGCGCCGAGATCTGGGCTTCCCTGTCGAGATCGGCCAGCCGTTTCTGCAGCCGGGTCTGCAGTTCGTCGGCGCGACGCCGCGCCTCCCGTGAGTTAAGCCTGGCGCCCGCCTTCCCCGCCTGTTCTTGCAGCTTGAGCTGCTCGGCGCGGTGGTCCCAGTAGGTGATCTCCTTGGTCAGGCGATCCTTCACCGCCGCCCTGGTCTTCTCGATCCAGGCGAGGCGGCGGTCCCGAACCTCGGCGATGTGGCCCGGCACCACATGGGCAATGGCGTGTCCCTGGGCCTTCTGCTCGAGGTCCTTCGAGATCCAGGCGCACTCGGACCGGTCCAGGATGTCCTCTACGGACGGCTCGCCGGCGGCCAGGGGGCGGTAATCAAGGTACGGCGCGTACTGCACGTGCCGCGTGTTGTGGTCCGCGTCCATCTCGACGTAGAGCATGCGGCGGGAGATCGACCTTCGCTCGCCAGACGGTAGGATGCTCGCGTCCTGGATGCCGTGCTCGAGCGTGAAAAGGACCTTCGGGCTTGTGCCCGAATCCCCTTCGTCGACCAGAATCGTGCCGCGCTTCATCAGGTCCCGGTGGCGTTCGAGGGTAAGGTCCAGGGCGGCATCGAGCAGGGGGTGCCCCGGACAGACGAACGCCGCCAGCGGTTGGCCCTGGGGTGCAATCAGGTCCTTCTCGAAAGCGATCCGCTCGTAGCGGGCCAGCACGGGATCGCCGGTGCCGATCTGCCGGTCGCGGTTGCGCACCGGAGCCGGCACGTGGGTGATCTCATACCGGCGTGCCTCTCTCTGTCGGGCCGTCCCGCCCAAGCGTTTGAAGGCCTCGAGGAAGAAGGACTCGATGTAGTGCGGCTGGAGCCGTCGCGCCTCGGCGCGCTCCATTTCCTCACGGATGTCCGCGACCCGGCTCGAGTCCATGGCGTCGTGCGCCAGAGCCCGGTCCTCGATCAGGCCCTGCAGATGTGGCCGATCGACGCCGCTCTCGACCGCCTTGGTCAGACGCGCCCTGACGTCGGGCTGGTCGCCGTACCGGATCGCCTCGATCAGCAGGTCGCGCAGCGGCTTGCCGTCGAACTGGAGTTTGCCCAAAACGTCGAATACCTGGCCGCCGAGCGCTTGTCGTGCCTCTTCTAGCTTTTCGAGCAGCCGACGGTAGACGTCCCCTTCGCGGGTCTCCTCAGCCACCAGGTTCCAAAGGTGGCACACCTCGGTCTGACCGATGCGATGGATGCGCCCGAACCTCTGCTCTAGCCGGTTCGGATTCCACGGCAGGTCGTAGTTCACCATCAGGTGGGCGCGCTGCAGGTTGATGCCTTCGCCAGCGGCGTCTGTCGCCAGCAGGACCTGCACTTGGGGATCATGCAGGAACGCCTCCTGGGCCTTCCGGCGATCCTCCCGTCCCATGCCTCCGTGGATCATCACCAAGGCCTGGGGACGGCCGAGCAGAGAGCCGATCTGGCGTTCGAGGTAGTTCAGCGTGTCGCGATGCTCGGTGAAGATCACGATCTTCTGGCGCGGAGAAGGCACCGGCTTGGGAATCGGCCCTGCCCCGTAGGGAACCGTGGGCTGCCCCACCGTCTCCGCCTGCCCGGTCGGGGTGAAGATCTCGCCGAGGAGATGGGACAGTTCCCGCCATTTCGTATCCTGGCCACTGCGCCGCACGTCGGCCGCCAGGGCTTCTAGCCTACCGAGGGTGCCGATCTCGATCTTCAACTCAGTCACCGTCGCCGCGGCGGTGGCCTGATCGAGAACCGCCTCTTCCGCGGCCTCGACCTCGTTCTCGGGGGCCTCGTCGAGGTCTTCCAGGTCTTCGAGATCGTAGGTCGGCCCCGTCATGGTGGGAACCGGCACGGCCTCACCCCGCTGCATGAGTTCAAGCTCCCGGAGCCGCTTTTCGAGCCGCTCACGCCGGCGGCGCAGCGACTGGTAGATGGCTTCCGGAGACGAAGCCAGACGGCGCTGCAGGATCGTCAGGGCGAACCCGACCGTTCCCGCCCGTTTGTCGTTCTGGAGAGCCTCGGCCCGGTTGAACTCCTCTCGGACGTATTCGGTCACGTCCTTGTATAGGCGCGCCTCGGCATCGGAGAGTTTGTAGGGGACCGTGTAGGCGATCCGCTCCGGAAACAGCGGCCGCCCGTCGAACTTGAGCAGGTTCTCCTTCACCATCCGGCGCATAAGGTCGGAAACCTCGACCTGGTGCACGCCGTCGCGGAATTTGCCCTCGAAGCGATCGCCGTCGAGCAAGGCCAGAAAGAGTTGGAAGTCCTCCTCCTTGCCGTTGTGCGGAGTCGCCGTCATCAGCAGGAAGTGCCGCGTCAGGCCCGAGAGCATCCGCCCCAGCCGGTAACGCTTCGTGTACTTAACCTCGCCGCCGAAAAACGTGGCCGACATCTTGTGCGCCTCGTCGCAGACGATGAGATCGTAGCGGCAATCCTGGGCCGAGACCTTCTCCTGGACATCCTCGTTCCGAGCGAGCTTGTCCAGCCTCGCGATGGCCAGGTCGTTCTCCAGGAACCAGTTGCCGGTCCTGGCCGCCTCCAGTTTGTCATTTGTGAGGATCTCGAACGGCAGGTGAAAGCGGCGATGCATCTCGTCCTGCCACTGCTCGGCCAGACTGCCGGGGCAGACGATCAGGCAGCGCTTGAGATCGCCGCGGGCGATCAGTTCCTTGATCAGAAGGCCAGCCATGATCGTCTTGCCGGCGCCGGGGTCGTCGGCCAGCAGGAAGCGCAAAGGTTGGCGCGGCAGCATGGCCTCGTAGACGGCCGTGATCTGGTGCGGCAAGGGATCGACCAGCGACGTGTGGACCGCCAAGACGGGGTCGAAGAGGTGCGCCAGTCGGATGCGGTGAGCCTCGGACACGAGCCGGAAGAGGGCGCCATCGCCGTCAAAACTCCAGGGCCTGCCGACTTGGACGACCTCGAGCTTGGGTTCGTCATGGCGGTAGAGCAGCTGGTTGGCGACCTTGCCCGCGGGGTCCTTGTAGGTCAGTTCCAGCGCGTCGGTGCCGAACCACTGCACGCTGACCACCGTCACCAGGCAGTCGGGCAGGATGCCGCGGACCGACGCGTTGGGCTGGAGATCTTCTAGTTTCGTCGCGGGACTGGAATCGCCTTCAGATATGGTGTTGTTATCCATTTCGCTGATCATCCCCCTGGATGTTCTTATGAGCTTCGAGCCATCGTTCGACATCGTCGCGCCGGAAGCGCCATTGGCTCCCGACCTTCGAGGCCGGGAGCCTTCCCCCGCTCGCCATCCGGTAGACCGTGTCCTTGCTCAATCGCAGATACGCTGCTACCTCGGCCAATGTCATGAGGTTATCCATCTGGAATGCCCCGCTTGATCGTATTTAGGAATCAGTAGAGTTGCCTAGTGTTGCCGATTGATGCTGTGGTGTCAAGAGGGCGCAGGCAAAGAGGGGTCCGGGCAAACCCAATACTTGTCGCCATGTGCTCATGTGGGCAGAAGAAATACCCGGATAAGGCGGTTACGATCAGGACCATAGCTTTTCGCCAGGTCGACCGGCCGACCCTTCAGCGGGCCCGCAGACGGCGCCTATCTGATCCCCAGTTCCCCTTCCGAGGCATACCCCATCGACCGATATCCCTTCATCCTCCGCTCGAACATCCGCGCCAGCATGGGCACGTACCGATCGACGTAGTCGTAGATCCTAACCTCACTCTTCCCGTGGCTCTGCCGATGCAACCGCCCAGCGTACTGCACGAGCGTCCCTTTCCATGACACAGGCAGGGCAAGGAACAAGGTATCGAGTCGCGCGTCGTCGAAGCCTTCGCCGAGAAACCGCCCCGTCGCCAGCAGCAACCTTTCCTCGCCGGCGGGTATGCTCGCCAGTTGTTCGGAGACCTCGCGACGCAGCTTGGCACTCATGCCCCCGCGCAAGATGACTAGGTGACGCACACAATCCTGTAGCCGCTCGGCGAAGTACTCGAGGTGATCGCGCCGTTCGGTGAGCAGGACCGGCGAACGCCCCTCGGCCAGCGCATGCCCGACGTCATCGAGGATCATGGCGTTGCGCGACTGATCCGCCGCCAGTACACCGTAGAGCTCCTGGATCCCGGGTGCTGCCCCCTCCGGCAACCGGAACGCTGTCTCCTTCACCACGAGCCGGTGCTCGAATACATGCCCCGCAGCCGTACTCCTCGGGTCGATGGCGAATCGCACCGGGCCGAGTTGGAACTCGAGGATCGGTTGGTGGCCGTCGCGCCGCTGCGGCGTAGCCGTCAGGCCGGTCACGTACCGCGCCCGCACTTCCTGCATGACCCGCTCGAACGAGACCGCCGGCACGTGGTGGCATTCGTCTACGACGACATGCCCGTACTCGGCGACGAGCTCGGCGACATCCTCCCGGCGCACAAGACTTTGCAGCATCGCGACATCCAGGCGCCCGTTGGGCCGGAATTTTCCCCCGCCGATCTGACCGATTTCGCTCGGTTTCAGATCCAGGAACAGCGCGAGCTGCGCCCGCCACTGGTCGAGTAGAGGTGTCCGATGGACAAGGACCAGCGTGCTACGCGCCCGATTAGAGATGACCTCGACGCCGACCACGGTCTTGCCCGTTCCCGGTGGGGCGACGAAAACGCCGGTTTCATGCGCCAACAAAGCCGAGGAAGCCCGCTGCTGCACCTCGGTCAGCTGGCCCCGGAACTTGACATCGAGAGGGGCGCCGTCGGCACGTAAGTCCTCCACTTTAAGCTTCACGCTATACTCGGACAGCCGGTCTTCCAGCGCAGCCAAGCAACCTCGAGGAAGCGCTACGTGCTGGGGAAGGTCTTCGGCGCAGTTGATGACCCGCGGCGTCAGCGCGGTGGACAACCGCATGGCCTGCTTCTTGAAGAACTCCGGATTCTGGAACGCGGCCAGGCGCTTGATCTGATTGATCAGGGCAGGTGGCAGACCGTTCTTGGCCACGAAGATTCGCTGTGCGATGACGGCCGCGACATCCGCCGGCAGCGGCCCGACGTCGCGTGCCAACGAATGGGAACGCTGACTCGGCCGCAGCCAGGGCTCCTCCACGTCGTCAGCGTCTGCGATCCGCAGACCGACGACCCTTCCGCCGGCGGTGGCGTCCTTGACGATCTCTTCCACTCGCGGGACCGAAAGCCGACCCACTGTCGCCAACCGGCCCCATTGGTCGGGATACGGGACGAAGTCGTCATCCACAAAGACCGTGTTTCCAACCTGCCGTGCCTCGTACTGAAGAGGTAGCGCAATCAGGTTGCCGAATCCGCCCCGCGGCATCGTGTCCTGGTTCGGAAACAGCCGATCGTACGACCGCATCGACAATTCGTGGCGCCGCTCCATGGTCTCGGTGATCAGGTGGCAACCCAGCCGGCGCGCCGTCACGGACGCCACCGGTTCCGCGAAGAATAGCCAGACATGCGCCCCGTCCCCGGACCGCGACCGCTCGACCGCCGGATCGAGGCCGAAGCGGCGGCTCGTCTCGACGAATGCGGCCACGTCGTCCCGCCAGCCATCGCCGTCGAAATCCGCGGCCAGGAATCGGCAGGTCTCGTCGCGGAGCATGGGGTACATCCCCATGACCAGCCGGCCGCGCAGATGGTCCGTCACGACCTCGTCCGTCACGGGAATGAACGCCTGATCGGGACACTCGCCGCACTTCACGCGCGGTTTCTCGCATACACCGCGGACCCACTCGTTGCGGCAGGCCGGGGCGTACCCTTTCCGGCCGGTCTTCGGGTTCTGCCAGAACTTCGCGAAGACGTCGTCGCGGCCGGCGAAGAGGGAGCGGAAGAGGGCGACCTTCTCGGCTGGAGACAGCGGCGTAGATTCGGCCGTGACCGGACCGCTGGTGCTTTCGGATGTTTCGGCAGTGGCCAGTTCGGCGCGCAGTTCGCGGAGTTCGGCCACCACGGTGGCTTGCTCGCCCGCCAGATCTGCAAGACGGCTTTCAGCGCGGGCGATCCTGTCGCGCAGGTCCATCTGAGGGTCGGGCTTGGGCTGCGGCGGACCGGTCACGGGAAGGTCTCTTCCTGATCCGGATCCCAGGCGCCGCGTGCACATCCCACTTTGCCCCGAGGCCGGTGTCCAAATTGCGAACGAACAAGCTCAACATTCGCTATTCCGACACATCCCAAAACGACTATCCCAGACGTCTGCATCATCCCTGCTCCCGAGATCCCTCAGGGGCATCCCGCTCCCCGCGGCGAGATGACCTGTGCTTTCGTGCATTCATAGCTTTCCACTGGAGCGGCGGCCACTTCGCCAGCCGTTCACTCATTTCCTCGTCTTCGGGGACAAGAAGGTCCAATCGCAGGTCCCCCGCTTGCAGACGGTCGACGAACTCTCGTTCGGAGTCGTCGAGTAAAAGCAGCGGTTCGACTGCTTTCCAGGCACGATCGACGAGCTCGACTCGGTCGACCGTCGTCTGCCCGCCAAGCATCGGCACGAGTTCCGCCTCGATGTCGATGGCTCGAACCCGCTCCATCCGCTCCCGCCCATACGCGTGCAGGGGATGATCGAGGGTCCCAGTGAAGGCGATCACGAGCTTCTTGAAGGACGGGCTGCTCCAGAATGACGCGCCTGCCTCGGGAAGGCGGATCACGTCGAACAGGTCACGTGGCTTGCACCGGTCCAACAGGGCGCAGATCTTCCCGGCGGCGATCTCCGGCAGCCCGCATAGCTGAACCTCGGGCTGGCTCAGATCCCCGGGTTGCCACATCGCCGCCGTCCGCAGAGGAGCCAACGTGAGGCGTTGCAGGAAGTTCAGGTCAATTTCGATGCGATCGGGCGAGCCGTTTACGCTGACGTAGTTGAGGAAGATCTTCCGCCCGGCGAACTCATCCCGGGATCGCTGAATTTCGTACTTCAGCTCACGGGCGATCGCATCGACGGCTCGCTCCAGGTCGGGGCGTGCGTGGAGCATCTCCTCCCGGTCCAGGGCCCCGATGTAGTTGAAGTCCAGATCCACGGACAATCGCGGCGGGGGGCCATCGAACATGTTGAGTGCGGTTCCGCCCTTGAGCGCCAGAATGCGCGAGAGCAGCGGATGCCGCGCAACCGCGGCCGCGACATCGCCGAGACGGATGACCTTTTCCAGCGGTCCGGACGGAAAGCCGCTCTCCGCGGACAGGGCGCTGATCCGATCACGGTCCATGATCACCACCATCATCACCATCGTCTTCGTCGCCGGCGTCATGGTCGTCATCGTGATCTTCGTCGTCGCCGTCATCGTCGCCGCGAACACGTCTTTGCAGATGGGCGGGAACGACGAGGTTCCAGTCCTTGGCCAACACGCCTCCCCGCTGGCCGGGAACCAGGTAGACCCGTGTGCGCGGCCGCTGCTTCTGGAAGTCTCCCAGGATTGACGCGTCCAGGAAGAGACCCTCGAGCCGCCTCTCCAGGTACGACCCGACCGCCGCCCAGAGGCGCCGGTTGTCGTACGCGTGCAAGATCTCTTTGAGCGCGTCCGGATTCAGCGTGGCGAAGCCGTCCATAGACTCCACCAACTCGTCGAGGCCTCCCACCAGGCTCAGTTCTCTGAACCCGTCCACGAGAGTCCGCTCGGGCGTCGTGACCCGCAGGGTCCTGCCCCCACGGGGAACCTCGGTCGTCCAGGGGACCTTGGCCCCTTCTCCCGACGACGAAGCCTTGGCCCGAGGCCGTGCGGCCTTCGGGTGCGACAGGAATCTGATGGTGGTCCGCCCGACCTTGACGGGCGAACGAGGGCGTCCCGTGCAGACGGTGCAGGTCCACCAGACCGAGTGCCCCTGCCCGAGGAGGTCGAGGGCGGAGTGGTAGGCGAAGACCGCATCGGTCCGGATGGCCGCAGCTGCCAGGAAGGCATCCGGTTCGTAGCTCTCGGGCGCCACGCCCACCGGGACGGTGGCGTAGACGCCGTTGGCAAGGCGCTTCAGACGCCTCTGCTTGAGGAAGTAGCGCACGCGGTACGCGGCGAGGCTCTTCTCTCCCCCGAGATGCCGTGCGAACTCGTCGACCGTGAAGACCCGGTTCTGGTCCATGAAGTCGGTCGTCCGCTGAGGGTCTTGTTGCTGTTCAACGCGATTTCTCATAGATTTTTTATCGGTTTCCTTCCCCAACAACAACACCCCGATCGACATCGTTTCTATTGGGAGCCAAAAGTGATAAGAATTTTATCACTTTTTGAGCTGAACAGCAACAGCCTACAGATCTGGGCGAAAGGCGTCAACAGATCATTCGGGCACGCCTCGCCCTGGATAGAATCCCCAGCACTTCCCAACAACCGCTGGGAACCCTACCCCCCCCCGGGCCGCCTCAGCCCCCGCCCCCACCAAAACCCACCCCGTCCCCTCTCGCGAAAACCGCAACGGAATCACCTCGATCTCCCGCGCCCGATCCGTCTGTTGGACTTCACAACGGGCCGCGCCCACCAAACAAACGGCACCGGAGGCGACGATTCCGTAGGTACTTCCTCCATCATCCACCGCGGGTGCCGGCGACCTCGGCATTCAGCGCGTGGGAGGCTTTTGGAACAAGTTACCACTTGTTCCAAAAGTAAAAAATCCCGACAGACAATCACCTGACAAGATATTTCTTGCAGCGTGTAGCGCTACGCGCTACATTAACAGCTGGAGGTAGTATTATGGCGAAACCTGGCAAACAGCCCAGCCACCCTGGCCCCTATGTTCGCGAATCGGTGATCCCGATGGGAATGACCGTCAAAGATGCAGCCAAGCTGCTTGGTATTGGCCGCCCTGCCTTGTCGAATTTCCTCAACGGCAACTCCTCTCTTTCCTCCGAAATGGCCGCAAGGCTTGAAAAGGCGTTCGGAGCGAAGCGGACGCTGCTCCTCGGGATGCAAGCGGAGTACGATCAATGGAAGCGCAAGAACGGCGATAGTGAACTGGTTGTGCGCGCGTTCGTGCCAGGCTTCCTAACCATCAAGGCGGACGAGATCGAAAGCTGGGCGTCCAGTATCGACGCCCGGGCACTACTCCCCGTCCTTCTAAGAAAGCTCGTGCACTCGACGGCTACCTCTCTCCGCAAAGTTGACTTCCCTGGCTACGACAACTCCGAACGCAAAGGCTCTGACGGGATTGTCGAGTCGGATGCAGCCACCCCGTGGGTCCCCGAAGGAACGTCGTACTGGGAGTTCGGAACCAATAAAGACCCAGGCGCTAAGGCCAACGACGACTACAACAATCGCCTCAAGTCGATTGACCCTTCGGAACGCGCCAAGAGTACCTACATGGTCGTTACCCCCCGAAACTGGCCCACGAAATCAAAATGGGAAGAGAAGAAGAACAAGGCCCGAGAATGGAAGGCCGTCAGGGTACTTGACGCCAGCGATTTGGAGCAATGGCTGGAGCAGTCAATTCCTGCTCAGATTTGGTTTGCTGAAAAGATTGGTCAGGTCACCGCAGGCTTCGAGACCCTGGAACAATCCTGGCAAACGTGGGCCAACGCGAGCACTCCTCCTCTCATCCCTCAGATTTTTGAGCCATCCCTAGCAGCCTACAAGGAAAGGCTTCGGCGCTGGCTAGCGGAGCCCAGTCATAAACCACTCGTGATCGCAGCCGACTCGTATAGAGAGGCGCTCGCCTTTCTCGCTTGTGTGCTTGACGACGACGACCTTTGCCACCACAAGGACCATGCAGCTGTCTTCTCCTCTCCTGAGACTCTTCGGAAGTTGATCTTGTCATCAACACCGTTCATCCCAATCGTCTACACCGAAGAGACGGAACGCGAGCTCGCTGATGCCCACCTCCGACTCCACTGCATCGTCTGGCGTCCACGCAACGCTGCCGACGTAGAGCCGGATATTGCCTTAGATCTACTCAACTTCGAAGCATTCAAGAATGCTCTGGTCGAAATGGGGTTTGAGTCAGATGAGATCGATAGGCTTGCGTTAGAGTCAGGCCGTTCACCGACAATCCTTCGTCGCCGCTTGTCCGGGAACGCAGCACTCCAGACCCCCGTCTGGGCCGGCGACTCCGAAATGGCGAGGAACCACATTTCGATGGCATTGGTCGGCACTTGGCATCCTGGTTCGCGAGCGGATCGCGACGTTATCGAACAGGTTGCTGGGCGCACGTACAGCGATGTCGAAATCGAGTTTACACGTCTCCTACAATTGGATGACAGTCCGGTTTGGTCGGCCGGTGGCTACTGCGGCGTTGCTTCCAAGATCGACTCGTTTTTCGCGATCTCGAAGTACATCACGGGATCCGATCTCGATCGGTTCTTCTCAGCCGCAGACCACGTGCTGTCGGAATCCGACCCATCGCTGGATCTACCAGAAGACCAAAGATGGGCGGCGGCGGTTTACGGGAAGAAGCGTGCACACTCTGCCGCTCTCCGCGATGGCATTTGTGAGTCTCTCGTTATCCTAGCTGTACACGGGAACTTCAGGCTCCAGGGCACAACCGGCGTCAATGTCGAGGATAGGGTCAACCTCATTGTGCGCGGTCTGTTGACACCACTGACCTTGGAGAAGCTCCTGTCTCACGATCAGGACCTTCCCCGGTACGCCGAGGCTGCACCTGATGAGTTTCTTCGAATCATTGAAGCTGACCTGTCGCGAGATGAGCCTGTGACTCTGGGTCTCATGAAGCCCGTCAGTGCCGCGTTGCCTTTCGGCTCGCCAACTCTCACGGGCCTCCTCTGGGCCCTGGAGAGCCTTGCCTGGAAACCGGAGAACCTGCTGCGCGTGGCGACAGTCCTTGCCCGACTGTCAGAAACGAAAATCGATGACAACTGGATGAACAAACCCGAGGAAAGTCTACAGTCGATTTTCCGGTCCTGGATGCCTCAGACCGCAGCCTCCGTGGCGGAACGGGTCGCGGTTTTAGATTCTCTCTCAAAGCGCTTTCCAGATGTCTGCTGGGATATCTGCATTCGTCAGATTAAGCCCGGCTCGCGGGTTGGGCACTACAGCAACAAGCCCAGATGGCGAAGTGACGGTTCGGGGGCCGGGCAAGTCGTCTCCCAACGAGAAGCTGTCGAGTTCAATCGGAAAGCCCTCGATTATCTCATAGGGCGGTCCGCCCATGACGAGAAGTCTCTTGGAGATCTGGTAGAATCGCTGCATGCGATTCCGGAAGAAGACCAGAACAAAGTGTGGGACCTCGTCGAAGAATGGGCCAAGAGCGCCAACGACGCTGCCAAAGCTATTTTGCGGGAGCGCATCCGGCAGTACGCATTCACCCGGCGAGGGAGAAAGCGAGACCTGACAGATACTACCCGTAGCCGTGCGCCCAAGGTCTACGAATCCTTGCAGCCTCACGACCCAGTAATCCGACATGCCTGGCTTTTTGCGGATCATTGGGTCCGGGAATCCCTCGATGAGATCGAAGACGAAAACTACGATTACCAGAAGCGGGAGGAGCTTGTCGGCAGGCAACGCCGCGAAGCACTTTTGGAAATATGGACTGAGAGAGGATTCGATGGCGTTAGAGAACTTCTAGAGCGGATTGGCGCCCCCTACACCGCTGGCACCTACGTCGCACCCTGCATCGTCCAGAATGAGCCTCGAGAAGACTTCGTTTGCCAATGTCTTGCTCTTTCTGGCGAATTGCGCGTCAACGCTGAGCTGTGCCTCCAGGGATTCCTTGAGGCTCTTGGCGAGGAAATTGTTGCCGAGGTTGTTGCATCATTGGCTGACCGGATTTCCAAAGAAGATTTGGGGCGTGTGCTTTCATGTGCGCCATTTCAGGAATTTACCTGGCGACTCGTGGATAAGCACGGTGATCAAGCTCGTGCTCACTACTGGGCAAATGTTCGCCCCACCTGGAGCCGCCAATCACCCGCCGCACTCTGCGAGATAATCGATGGACTTCTTGAAGCACATCGCCCGCGGGCGGCATTTCATGCCGTTCACATGGATTTTGGCAGCATCGAGACCGCCCGCCTAGTGCGATTGCTTAGAGATATCGCCACGGTCAATGCTGAGCCCGAAAGCCACTACAAGATCGATCGCTATTACGTCTCGGAGGCACTGGCTTCGCTTGATGGCCGGGCAGGAGTATCCGTGGACGAGATGGCTCAACTCGAGCTGTTATTTATGGGACTTCTCGACGACACCGAACACGGGACCCCTAATCTTGCCCGTCAAGTTGCCAAGACGCCGGCTCTGTTCGTCGAAGCAGTCATGCATGCCTACAAACGAACTGACAACGGGGAAGATCCGGCGGAGTTCGTGGTCGAAAATCCCGACAGGCGCGCAGCCGTGGCCATGACCGCCCACCGGCTTCTCAGCCAGGTAAACCGAATGCCTGGGGGCGACAAGGACGTTGACCAACAGGCCGATGCTCTTTTCGCGTGGATCACCGATGTTCGACAGCTTTGCCACAGGTATGCTCGGGCTGACATAGGCGATCAGTGTATCGGCCAGCTGCTGGCGCGAGTGCCCGCCGGAGAGAATGGGGATTGGCCGCGCGAAGCCATTTGCGGAGCGATGGAGAGAATTGCGTCTCCGGAGATTGGCGTCGGATTCCGAATCGGAGTTATCAATTCGCGCGGTGTGCATTGGCGCGGTGAAGGTGGCGATCAGGAGCGAGAACTTGCCGCCAAGTATCGTGCTATTGCAGAGCCCATACGGTACAGCCATCCCTACATGGCTGGTGTCATCGAAGATATCGCGAAGTCATACGACCGTGAGGCCCAACGAGAGGATGCCGAAGCAAAGGCAAACAGGAGACTGCGCCAGTGAAAGGTCGCGGATCACGCTCCCAGATTCTGCTTGCTTTTTCTCCTCACGACAGGCGATTCCCGTTAAACCATCCGCCAGAGATCGACATTCTTTCACGGGGTCTACCAGGATTCGATCTTCGTGTGCGTGCGGAGACCCCAGCACGGTGCCGGTAGCATCCCGTTCGCCCCGCGGCGATTCGTCCGGGCGTCGGTCTCGTGGCGCCAGACATCGATGAAGAATTCACATGGCGAAGGTCCGTAGGGCAGGTTCATGTTGTCCACGTACAGCACTCCGATCTCCCACTCGCCCACCACCGGATCACGGAAGAACGCCACCTGCCGGGAATCACTCTCGCTGACGTAGATCATGGCGACAGGCAGTTCGACGCCGCCCTGTCGCGAGATCGCCCCGTCGAGCCTGCCCGACCAATCCTCGTCCGCGACCGTCGTGTAGCGGGACACCTCCCCGCCGAGCAGGCCCCGCCATCCCTCGGACATGCCGCGATGTCGCGCCCAGATCTCGAAACGCGCCTCCGCTTCCGAAGCGGACGCCTGAATCATCAGGAATCCGGACACGCGTTCGATGGGCGGCAGCGGGTGGAAGGCGGACATGATGAAGAACAGAATGAGGACGGAGGCGAAACCGTTCATCACGATATCGAGAACAGCCAGTCCGTTGCCTCGGGTCCGCTTCTTCATCATCGACCTCCGCGGAATCAACCCACGATGATTCCGGTTCCGTCGGAACTCCGGTCGCCGATCGTCAGCAGCAACCACCCGCCGCCGTATCGACGGTGCAACTCCTTGACACTGAAGGGGATCGCCATGCCTCCGCGGGTTCCGGCGACCGTCACCCGCACGGACGTCGCGGCCGCATCGACCTTGAGAACGAGGATGTATTCCCCCCCGTCCCCCTCCTTGCGGACCAGCCACTGGCCGGGATGATCCCTGCCCCTGAAGATCTCGCACCTGGCGCCGGGTGGCTCGTCCACGACCTCCGCCCCGATAGACGGATCGCGGACATCACCGGACACGTCGACCCCGATCTGCAGCACGATGAGATCGCCGGACACCGGCTTGTTGGTCAGGGTGGCTTCCTCGGTGGCCCGATGCCCCTTCTCGGTGTCGGGGCGCTGGATCGCCGCGATCCGCTCCAGGGAGTTGACGGCGGCGACGACCACGAACATCACGAACACGACGATCTTCGCGTTCGAGAGCACGTCCATGAAGGCGGTGCCGTCCTCGCGACGCGATCTCCTGCTCATTTCGAGGCCTCCCCCATGGCGACGACCTCGAGCTCCGCCGGGAACACGCGCATCGCGCTGTCCTCGAGCTCCGCGAACAGCCTCTTCTCATGCGTGCGCGCGATTCCCACGAGCGCCGCGACGGGAACCGCCAACCCCAGACCCAATCCCGTCGTGTCGAAGGCTGTGGCCAAGCTGCGGCTCACCTCACGGATCGCGTCCGCCTGCCGCGAAGGATCGATGTTGAGGACGATCTCGGGCGCCGCCGACATCGCGCCGATGATCCCGAGAACCGTGCCCAAGAACCCGAGGGTCGGCAGCAGCCATTGCAGGAAATCGATGAGCTCGTAGTCCTCGTCCTCAGACGCGTGCGCGTACTTCGCCACGAATTCGCGGATGATCTCCCGGACCGGCTTGTCCGGCGATTCGTACTTCGCCAGGACGGCATCCACCAGGATGCGCATTCCCACGTAGCGCCCCCGATCCGCCGGCCCACTCTCACGCATCCGGGTCTCCGTACGAGCTCGCGAGAAATCCCAGGTCTCCTCGTCGCCCGGGGTCCTGCCCGTCCGCAACGAATCGCGTTGGACTTCGATCCAGCCCAGCCGCAGGACGAGCATTCCCACCGTGAAGAGCGCCGCGAAGAGAATCAGGTTCTGGATCGGGCCGGAGAAGAGCTGGATCAACCGGATGTCGCGGACGCTCTTCCGTGCGAATTCGATCGACTCCCCTACCGTATTCATCAGCAGCCTGTCGAGCTCGGCGTCTCCGGACGTCGACGGCAACATGTCGTGTGCGAGACCCGCCGCGGAATCCGTGCTATAGCTCACCAGTCCGAAGGAGCCCGCCACCTTCGTGACGTTCGTGTCGAGACGCGCCGCCGCGGGAGCGCGCGAGACGTCCAATCCGTCTGCGGAGCGGTGGCGGATACGCCCCAGCTCGGTGATCGCGAGCGGCAGCGGCTCGGCGAGCGCCCGGAGGATCCTCGACTGGATGCGATCCTCCTGGCGTTCGAAGGCCCCGGAAAGCTGCGGGAATCGCCTCGCGAACTCGCCGGCGTCGACCGCACCCGCCTCGACGCCGGCGGCGCCGAGGACACGGACCGCTTCCACGCCGGGCAGCACCTTGTCCTGGTAGACGACCCTCCAGAGGGTGATGCGCAGGGCCGCGATGAGCACGAGGGAGAACAGGAGCGCGACGACGACGGCGCCCCACGTGGTTTCGAGGGGGGATCCGGCTTGGCTGCCCCCCCTGAAGACGACGTCGAGCCAACGCTTCATGAACCGCATGACGACCTCCTTGCGGGGGCTCCCGGGTCACCTGATGTGATCGAACCTGCCCAACGGATTCGCGGACCATCCCACTTGTCGAAAGTCGGACGCGACGCAGCCGAGGATGAATTCGGAGATCGTGGGGCGACGCCAACGGCTCAACGCGGCGGGTCTCCACGCCATCTCCAGGTCGTCGCCGGCCATGACCGTGTCGAAATCACCGATCAACAGGCGCGCCCCGCCTTCGGCTGCGGGCGCGGCATAGACGTCGGTGCCCGCGTCGCCACGGAACCAGGCGGCGACGGCGTTCGGCCCGACGACGAGATGGGCCGGGACTCCGACATGACCCGACAGCACGGCCGGCCCGAGGTCCTTCTGCCAGCGTTCCGCGGAACCCGCCAGATCGGACCAGCTCTCGACGTCCCGGCCAGCGTTCGCGATCTCTATCTCACGGCGTTGCAGGCCCAGCTCGTACGCGCCCGCGACGACCTGATATCGCAATTCACCGCACGTCCTGGCGGTAATGCCGGGGGGACCTTTGGCGACGAGCCACACCGGCTCCCCCCAGATGGCCGTCGACGCCTCGCGGCGATCGAGGAGGACGACGGGTCTTCCTTCGTCTGCGCATTCTACCAGGAATCGGGAAAGATTGGCATCGTTGTGCACGGCCTCGGTCAGGACCGAATGGGAGAGGGTGCCCCAGGCCGACGGTTCCGCCTCGTCGTACAGCCGTGACTCGTCGAAGCCCCCGCCGGAACGGATGCGGAGCGCCCAGACGCTGCCGGCACGATCCCGGCGGCGTACGAGGACCGAAGCGTCCTCTCCCTGCAGATCCAGGATCTCGAAGCCGGGGTCCGCGAGAACGATGAACGGGAGCACGGCCGCACGCGCCGGCGACTCGTCGAGTCGGCTTGCATCGTACACGACCGTCCGCGAACCGGCGCCGCCGGCGATCACGTAACTGTCCCCCTCGGCAAGTAGGAACCTGAGGTCGCCACCCACGCCGGTGTCCCGAACGACCCGATCCTCCCAGCGTCGAACGCCGTCCGGCATCAATTCGTCGAAGGCCTCCTTGGGGCTCGCGGCGGAATCCACCGCCCGGCCGGCAGGGGCCGCCGCCAACACCCGATAGGCGCGGCGATCGGTGGCGAAGATCTCGGCCAACGCGAGCCCCGAGTCGGGGAGCCGACGCCGGGACTTGACCAGATCCAGGTATCGCGACTGCCAGGTCCCGTCGTTGGCAGCGGCGTGGAGGACCGTGTATGAGCTGAAAAAATCAGTGCCGGTCACGACCACGATGATCGCCGCTTCATCTGCGTCCTCGAGGTACAGGGCCGTCCAGTCGGCTCCGTCGGAAGTCCTCCGAATCCGGTCGCCGGAGACAACCACGGCGTCCGGTCGAACGGCCGCGACCTGGACGACGCCCCACAGATGATCCATCTGGACGCTGTCGGCGACGGCCTGGGACAGGTAACGGCACAGATCGGTTCCGCCGCCGGCCAGAGGCACCTCCACGGCCTGACGGCCGGGGTTCCAGGCGAAGAGACGCGCCCGCCCATGTTCGTCGTCAGGATACAGCACCCGAACGCCGAAGCTGGGTTCCTGGGATCGGCCGCGCCGCCAATCATCCGACAATCGGTCTCCCTCCCACAGTTCCTGATCCCAGGCGAGGAGGGACTCCGGAGCGCGGGGGGCCGGGTCCACGAAGATGTCGGCGCGCCCGCTGGCGAACGTCGGCTGTCGCATCGACAGATCGGGCAGGGAGAACCAGACGGCGCCCGGATGGGGGCGGCAATCCGCGTCGTAGACGAGGGTGTACCACTGGATCGCTCGCGGCTGCTCCTGGAGCCAACGCGACCCGCACCCGAAATGAGGGCAACCCTCATCGACGGCCCCCGACGCCGCAAGGATCGCGGGGCCTTCCAGGCCGTTGTGCGCCACGACCGCCTGCTCTTCATTCGGCCGCCAAGTATCGTCGTCCGGGGCGATCTCCGGTCCCGTGTCCTGCGGCCCGCTCCAGTCGTCTGCAGGTTTCCCTGCGGATCCGTCGGGCTGTTCTTCGGAGCGGTCCCCGCCCCCGGACTGGTCCGCGTCGTCCTCCCTTTCCGCATCGAGATCGCCGTCGCACTCCTCGGTCATGCGCCGCTCGATCTCCTTCAGTTCCGCGAGGAGTCGCTCCTGTTCCGCGCCGGCCGCGAGGATCGCCTGCCGCGCCGTCTCCATGAACAGATCGCCGCCGCATAGTTCATCGAAGCTGCAGCCGTACTTCCGGGCCCAGCGAGCCGCATCCCGACCCGTGCCCGCCTTTTCCGCCGCCGCCGCGAAGATCGGCACGACGAGCGCCGCCAACACGAGCAGAAGAAGGCCAGCTCTCGAGAGGATCTTGAACATGCCCTTCACCTCCGCACCGCAGCCTGCAGCTCGTACTGTCTGAGCTGCGCGGGATCTAGCCGCTTGCGGACCATCTCGGCCAGGACCTCGAGGGACTTCATCTTCGCCGCCATCATCGTGTCGGCGACCCGAGATGCCCGCCTGCCGTCGTCGCTCAGCCGCGACCGGAAGCAATCGCCGACCGCGGAGTGGAATCCGTCCGCCGAGACGTCGTTCAGGAATTCCTCGGGCGTGAGCCCCGCCTTCCGCAGCCAGGTGCGGATCATCTCGTCGACAACCTCCGGGTCGGCGGTTGCGCCGTCGGGGATCCCGAGCTCCTGCCTCAGATAGGCGATCGTCGCGTCTCGATCCGTGCAGACGTCGGCGAGGCGTCCGATCCTCCCGTCGCTGATCCTGTCGAGGGATACGCGCAGAGCCTCCGTGTCCGTGACACGGCTCCGGGCGGCCATCTGCGTCCACCACAGCTCGGGAGCTCCGAGCGTCGGGAACAGACGAGCCAGCTCCCGCACCGCTTCCAACGGCGTCAGGCCGAGCTCCGCCAACATCCGGTCGATGTCGCCGGCGGACGCCGCCCCGCCGTCGAGAATCACCTCGGCGAGACGGCGCAATCCGGGCTCCTCGCCCGGTGACCGGACGAGGAACCGTGCCGCATCGATCCAGGCGCCGGAGATGTCCCCGTCGGCGATGCGACGGTCAAGGTGGGCCAGCAGGCGCCCGCCATCGAACGCGTCCAGCGCGTCACGTGCGCCGCCGACTCCTTCATGGGCGGCGTCGGCCCAAGCGAGGACCCGGGTCCGCGCGTACTGCAGCTCATCCGCCGCAAGGCCGCGCCAGGAGCCCGCCGTCCAGTCGCCCAGGTTCGCCGTCGCAGCCTCGCCCGCGCGCGCCAGTTGCTCGACGGCCTCGAGCCAGGGCATCGCGCCCCACAGGTCCGGCGACAGCGACAGTCGGCCATCCCCGAGTTCCAAGGCGCGCGCGACCGGAACGAGCGTCGCCTCGAGCCGCTCGCGCAGCTCGCGGATCGACGCCGTGTCGGCGAAGGCGAGCCATTCGCGACCCGCCGATCGCGCAGCCTTCCTCACGAGGTCCGCTACGGCGGGATCATCGAAACCGTCGCTGAAGAACCGTCGCAGGGTCTCGCCGTCGATCTCCCCGAACCCCAGTTCGCCCAACCGGTTGGCGAGCATCCCTTCGACGCCGGTTCGCGGCAGGTCGGCGAGGGCGCGTCGCCAGGTCTCGTCGAGCTTGCCGTCGGTCATGGCTTCGATCGTGCAGCCCAGCGCTTCGGGGAGATTGCGATCGGCCATGGCATCCAGCGCAGGGGCGTACTTCCCGGCGCGGCGGCTCTGGCTCTTCACGATGCAGGCGAGAGCCTTCTCCTTATCGCCCTGCTTGAGATGTCCGATCAGCTCGCGCGTCGGCAGTCCGATCCGCCGGCCGCCGTACTTGTCCAACAGGGCCGAGAAGCCCTCCTCCACCGCAGACTCCGTGTCGCCGGCGAGGATCAGGTCCGCCGCCTTCTGGAAATCGGCGGGAACGGCGCCGACGGCCTGGCGTCGCAACTCCTCCTTCACGTAATCCTCGAGCTTGTCTTCCTTCAGCGCGCCGACGAGCGCGCCGAAGTCGAGGCGGTCGAGTCCCGGCACGTCGGCGACCCGCTTCTCCAGCTCATCGATCAACCGCTTCTCGCCCAGGTCGTAGATCCTGTCGAGGAACTGGTCCCGGTCGAGCGTCCCCAGCTCGCCGAACAGCTTGGCATACTTCACGGCCTCAGCAGGCAGCACCCGATCCAGCTCCAGCACCTCGACGTACCCGTCCAGCCCTCTCAGCGCCGACTCGAAAGCCTCGACACCACCCTTCTCGATCAGCTGCTGGAGGTTGCGTCCCGCCTCCCACACCTCCATGGCCTTGTCGATGATGTACGAGAACTTGTCGAGAAACTTGTCCAGGCTGTCGATGGTGAGCGCGTGCTGGATGTCCGAGAGGAAGAACGCGACCTGTTCGAACAGGTCGGGAGCGAGCATGTAGAGGAACACGAGCGTCTGCGCAGCCAGTTCGCGGATGCCGAAGTACTCCGCCACCAGCTCCAGGAACGTCACGAACCAGCTGCTGAAACCGCCCGGCAGAATTCCGGAGCCGCCGTTCCCGTTGCCTTCGCCATGCTCTACCTCCGGCTTGCTCCTTTCCGAGGCCTTCCCTTCGGACTGCCGGCCGAGCTCCAAGATGCCGCTGGCCTTGACGACCCCTCCGAAGTCTACGACATCCTGCGGGGTCAGGTGCTCGCCGCCCTTGCCGAAGGCCCCCATGAAGTCCAGCCCCCGCAGGTTCTCGGTCCCCTTGACGAGCCTGCCGCGGAGTTCGTCGAGGGCGTCCTCTGTACGCTTCCATTCCGAATCGCCGGCCTTCCCGGTGTCCGTCTTCCGCTCAAGCTCGTCGAGCTTATCGAGCGTCAGATTCAGGATCGTCAGGCCATCGCTGAAGACGCTCGAGGCGCCCTTGCCAACCACGGTCCCCTGGCCGAACCCTCCTTCCTTGAGACAGGAACCGGCGGGGAAATGGAGCGGGTAGATATAGGCGTTGGCGAAGACCTTCCTGCCGGTCTCCGCGACCAGCCGGGCATCGAGATCCTCACGCAGTGCAGCCAGCACGGCTGCGATCTGTTCGTACTGGTCGCCGTCGCGCAACGGACCGAACAGGAAGTACGAAGCCTGGACGTTGAACACGGCGTACGTCGCCGGCGTATCCGGACACCACTCCGATTCGGTGATGCTGACGCCGCCGAGGTCGATCACGAATCGCGCGGCCGACAGATCGTCGGGGTTGATGCGACCCGCGAAGTCGTCGAGGTCGGACACCGGCATGACGTACAACCCGGCGACGGCGGGAGCGGCGACGAGGACGACCGACAGCAGGGCGAGGGTGACGACGACCGCCGACTTCATGACCGACCTCCCTCGACGGACCCGAACAGCCCGCCCGACTTCAGGCCGAGGAACGCACGGTACAGATGAGCGGTGACCGGGCTGGAGTCGATGCGGGAGCCAACCCGCGGCTCCCCGTTCGAGACCAGGGATGTCGCGGCGGGCCTGTCCTCCCACCCGTTCCGCGGCGTCTCGCCCGAATCGACCGGGGGCTCCTCGACGGGCCCGCGCACGACCCCGCCCGACTCGCTGCGGGGCGCCTCCGCGGGCGGCTCCATCGGCGCCGCCACGGGGTTCTCCTCGGCGGAAGTGCCCTGGCGCTCGGCGGCGCGGTCGGAGTCCGGAGCGACCGAACAGCTCGTGGGTGCGGAGTCGCTCCGGAGAGGAGGCGTGGCGGCCGCCGGCGGACCGCCCCCTCCAGCGAACCCGGCGACCACCTTCAACCCGACGCCGCAGTCCTGCTCGGCCGCCTCCGGCTCCGCAGGAAACGGCTCCAGCTCGAGGTTCCTGAGCTCGGCCTCGACCTGGTGCCGGCTCCTGGCGATCACGGCCCGGTGGGTGTCGGCGACGACCAGGTCGTAGACCGAGGACGAGGCCTTCATGATGACGGGGGTGAGCTCGATCGCCAGAAAGAAAAGAAAGATGAACAGCAACACGATCCTCGTGAACTTCGGATCGCTGGCTTCGGTGTCCCTGGTCCAGCAAAGGGACCAAAGGGCACGGAGCTGGCCGAGGACATCGGTTCTGTCGCTGCCGACGCCCACGATGACTTCGGCCTGCAGGCTGTTCTTCTTCGCCTCCAGACGGTTGCGCTCCTGCTCCGCGTTCGCCAGATCACGCTTGAGTTCATCGATCTCGCCGGTGAGCACATGGTAGTGCGGTCCAATCCCGGGCTCGCAACCCATCGGACAGCGCCCCTCGGAGCAGGCCGTCCGCTTCTCTTCGCGTTCCAGGATCGCCTTCCGGATGTACTCGCAGTTCAACTCAGCGGCATCAAGGCTGGGTTTCAGATTCTGAACATCGTCGGCGTGCGTGCGGCTGGTGTCGAGAGCGACCCGCACGGAGTCGGGGAGGATGGCGAGCGACGCTGGCCCCGTGACGACGATGGACACCACGACGGCGATCACCAAGCGCGGGGCAAGCGAGAAGACCCGCCGGGCCCCCAGCTTGCCCGAGATCGAGGAGATCATGTACCGGTCGAAAGCGATGATGAAGCTCGCCCACACAAGGCCTCCGGCGATGCTGGGAGTGAGCAGGTGGAGCGAGACGCTGAGCGCCTTGGCCATGCCGGCTCCGGAGAAGCACCCGACCATCAACACGATCCAGCCGAGGCTTACGGCCTTGTTGCGCTCGCTCGACATCCCACGGCGGGCGAGGACCTCGGGATCGCTCCCGCTCAGGAAGATGAGAAACGCGATGAGACGACCCAGCAGCCGCCGATCGTTGTTCCCGTTCACGGCCTACCTCCCCCTGTTGCGGAACCGGTCCGCGTTCAGCTCGACGATGTCGGCCATGAACTCGGCCGGGCTGCGGAAGCCGGGGCGGCCAGGCACGACCAGACCCGCGGCCTGCACGGCGTCGAACACGAGATGGCGACAGTCCCGCCTGCCGATGGTATACGTCTTGCGCTGGTACGAGAGGATCGTCCGGCGCACCTCGCGCGCGGCGTGCTCCGGGATCGTGAAGGTGTAGCTGATGTCCGACTGGCGCAGATCCTCGGCCCGCAGCTCACCGACGGTGAAGAAGCAATCCGTGCCGGTCGAGGACGGGTAGAACCCCGCGGCGAACCCATCGATGGCCACCCAGACGTGGCCCGCGGCTTGGTCGAACGTCGTGTCGCTGGTGTTGGCGAAGAGGGTCAGGGTCGCCGAGGAGCTCGGCGTGGCGAAGGTGATCACGGTGAGGACGACGGCGAGGGAGGCGATTTTGGTTCGGTTGCTCATGGCGAAATCCTTTCTGCATGGTTGTCCTAGGAGACTTGGGTACGGGTTGTGCTTCGAATATCCACCCTGTGTTATTTATACCACAAACTCGCCTGCTTGTCCAGTGCTTCCAATCAAACATCGGAAATCCGACCTCGTCCACATCGCCGGCGGCGAGCATTGTCGATAAGGTCTTGACTTTGAATTTGTTTATTTCCAGGTATTTACGCTCTCCGCCCAGGCCGCGAACAATTGAGGGATTTGAAGGGGCAGAGAATCTGCGCAGGGTGCCAGCAATAGGTGGATGTACCCATATGGAGCATCATGTACTATTGCCTAACGCTACTGGACATTGAGTTAGAGCTGGAATCTGGCCAGCGTTCCTCACCCACCCGAAAGTCCGGGATGTGCGTCCGCCGTGAAGCCACGTCTCATTCCGGTCATCGACCCAACCCTCGAACCCGGGCTTATTGGCTGAAAGCCCGATTCCCGCTGGCGGAGCCTGGCAGTCGGGTGTCATTTGACCCGCTGGTCGCGAAAATCGCGTCAATAAAGGAGCGCGGGAGTCCAAGTTGCAGGCAGAGGACGAGGTGAAGTCCGTGGCCGAGGTCTTTAGAGCCCACCACCGAACCACAGAGCCCACTGAAGACCTAGATGCCGTTTCAGGCCTGGCTGTCTTAAGATTCGACCCCGAAAACGTCGTGATGCGAAAAGTAAACCTCCGGCCGGAATCTCACCGGACCGCCTCTCAGGTCGAGCGGAAACTGCAGTCGTGGCTGGCCATCGCTGGGCGAGAAGCCGCACCACAAGCAAACAGCAACAGTCGCTCGACATCCAAAGCTTTAGTTGTTCGAGAGACCACCGTAGCTCCGCAAAAAAAAACTTGCGCTTGATCATAAGATTGGGGCATGCTATCAAGCAGAGCCGATAGGGTTTCTCGATCGAAAAGGATGCACATGAGTAAACGGAACAACAGCGACCCGGAAGCCAGCATCGAGGGAGAGATCGCGGACCCCTACGAATACGCGCAGCAGGAGTTCGTGCGAGAAGACATCTTCGGGGAGTACGAGAACAAGAGCAAACCCGACCGAATCCGCGAGATCCTACACCGGGCGATCGAGAGGGGTTACCCGGGATTTGAGGTGGGCAAGCATATCAGCGTGTCAGCCGCGGCCAGCAGCTTTAAGGTAAACAGGGCAACTGTTGCCGAGGCAATTCGACCTTTCGTCGAGTCAGGACAGATCAGGCAAGCCTCGCCCACGTCACCATACGAGATCATAGCAAGGGCACCCGTATTGCCTCCCCCGGAGGTACTTGCAGATGCCGCCGTAGCGAAGGTCACGGTGCGGCTAGGCAAGTACAAGGGGGGCGATCTCGTGGCAAAGCTTCGCGAGATTCGCCGTGACGATCCAGATGACGTCGGCCCGTTGCTAACCGAGAGATTGAAGCGAAGCACGGACAAGATCCTAAAAACCTGGACCCCTCCGAGCGCTCCGCTCTGGACGCGCCAGAAAATCCACATCGCCGAGAAGCTGCGCTTCGTGCTGCGCAATCCGGACGAGGGCGGGCACAAAGCCTGGTGGGTCGAGACTGCCTTCCTGTTCCTTCCGGAGGAGATGGAGAAACGACTTGGTGATCTTGTAGACCTGTACATCGCTCGCCGCCACCGATGGATCTCGTTTACCTGGCTGCTGGAGCAATGCGGTGTGAAGGAATGGAAAGGCGGTCACGCCTTGGTCTCTTCCACGGCGAACCTACCCAAGGCTGTCGAGAGACAGGCCAACCGGCTCACCCAGAACAACTACCTGAACGACGCGCTTAAACCGATCGTTTTGCCCACAGGCCCCTTGGTGACATGGGAGTTCCCGATTGTAGCGGCCGAACCCAATGGAGTCGTTGCCTATGTTCTGAGCTATCTCGACGCCGAGGTGGCTCACGCCTTCTCCAGCGACTTCCGATTTAGCCCGTTGGAAATGAATGGACCCGATCCCGACTCGAGCGGAGTGTAGATTATGCCTACGATCCTCTTGGTGAACCCGCCCAACGTGCCGAATACCGATCCCGTCCATCTGATGCCCAGAACCGATCTGCTCCAAGACGCCGCACTATTGCGGGATCTTGGGTGCACGCCCCATCACTTCGACATGGACTTGGCTCGGGCCGGCCTCGATGACCTTATCGAGTGGACCGCCGTCCACATCCCAGATTGGATCTATTTCCTACTCGATGATGTCGTTCCACTGCACTCGGCTGAGGCATTCGAACTCCTTTGCCAAATGGGATCGGCGGTGAAGCAGCTCGCGCTAGACATCGGGAAGCAAATTAGGGTAATTATGGGGGGCATGACACCCAGCTTCTTCGTCGAGACCATCCTCGACAGAGGGGCGGCGGATTTCGTCCTCCTCGGCCCCACGGGCCCTGCTCTCCGCGAGCTCTTCTCCCCTGGCCACCATCGCCGCGTTGCGACCCTTGGCGAGGGCGGACGCCATGCCCATCCGGGCTACTATGCCAATGACCGTTGGCCCAGCGCAGCAGAGCTCCAGAATCTCTACCGCTGCACCGACTATGGGCTGGCGGACCTGACTGCGTACCCAGGCGTCGTTATGCCATTACTGTCCAGTCGGGGCTGCGACAACGGTCCCGGTTGCAGCTTCTGCCCAAACCACCCGTTCTGGGGCGACGCCAAGTCCCTCTCACCTGACGCAATAGCGAGGGACATCCACTACCTGGTGGACCAAGGGTATCAGTCCTTCCTCTTTATCGACGTGAACTTCGGCTTCGACGCCAATCGCATGCTCCAGATCGGCAATGAACTGCGCCAGCATGATGTCGTGTGGGGCTGCATCTGTCGTGTCGACATGGACCTCAGCACCCTGCCAGCACTCAGGGACTCAGGGCTCCGCTTCGTCCAGTTTGGCGTTGAAGCTGGCGACGACCGCACGCTGGCGCAACTCGGCAAACGAACAACGGTGCGCCAGGTGCGCGACGCATTCGCCCGCTGTCACGCACTTGAAATCCGCACTAGGGCGTCTTTCATCATCGACATAGTTGACGACAAGGAGGCAATCGAGAATACCACCAGCCTCATCGTCGAGCTTGAACCCTCCGAGGTCAAGCCGCACTTCCTCGGCGTTCGGCCCTACACAAGGATCGCCAACCCCCAAGGGCAACGCTGCATCCAGGACACGGGGATCTACGTCAAGACCCCTCGTTTCGACACCGTCAAAGCTGAGTATGCTCGGAAGCGACTCGATGAAATGCTCAAGCAGCAGCGAGCGGCAGGTTACCAGGTTGTCGACCACCCCAATATCCCCGGGCCAACTTGGGCTGAGCTATTGGCCGGTTGGCGGAACCACAGTGCGGCTCCTCGCTTCGGCTGCCTCGGTCCATCGCCCTACGGGATCGGCTGGGCTAGACCGGCACGTAGACTATAGCCCAGGACAGGAGAAAGTACTCGTGCCATCTCTTATCGTCGCCCTTGTCGGACCGACCAACGCTGGCAAGTCGTCTCTCGCAAAGCACTGGCTTCGGCGCTTTCCGAGCTTTCGTCACGTCGACGACTTCGCGCCGCTGTCGGAGTACTTTGAGATGGAGCGCCTCGTTGCCACATCGAGATCGGCCGGGGAATTTGAGCGCCGGTTGCGAGAGCGCTCGCTTCCCTGGTCATTCGTTGCCGATCTGGTTGAGGACTATCAGGAACTCGCGACGGCTCGGGGTTGGCCGCTCCTCCCTCGCTTCTGCCGCCACCTTGGCGGTGGTGCGATGGAGGTCGCCGATCCCGATGTTTGGGACGAGATCCTGCTCCGTCTCGGGCGCAGCGTTGACCCTGGGGCGGATCTCCTCATCGAGTTCGCTCGAGGCCACGACTCCGCCTACCTCACGGCACTGAATCTCCCGGAGCACGAGGTCTACCAGCACAGCCTCGAAGTACTAGCGCGCGGACTTGGACGCGAGATGCTTGGCCGGTTAGCGATTCTCCACGTTGCGGCCGACTACCCCACGCGCAGGATTCGCAACGAGGTCCGCGCGCGTCTCACCGGGCACCACGTTCCCGTGAAGGTCATGGAGGAGGTCTTCCAAAGGGAGGTGTTCCACCCCAAACAGATCTTCCCTTTGCACGACAGTATACAACGTTGTACTATCCGCGTGATCGACCATGACGTACCTGTCATGACTGTTGACAACAGTGCTCAACGCTCCCCCGAGGAGCAATCCGTGTTTTTCGATTTGGTCTGCGAGTTGGCCTCTGAGTATTTGATGCGCCGCTAAGGAACCGCTCAAGTTGCGGCGACAGAAGTGACACTTGCGGGGGGGGGTACTGCATTGGCAGTCGACGGGGTTTCCAGCTGGATGCTCTACCATCCGTGGATCCTCATCGGGCTCTTCTGGGTGCTGTTCGGCATCCAAAAGCACCTGCAAAGTCGCGCAAGAAACACCGTGCGCGAGGAGTGTGGCGAAAAGGACGCCCGCCTCTTTTTTACGCTCACTCATAACTTGGTGGCGCTCTTCGTCGCATTTCTGTTTCTGTTAGCTCTTCGTGGTTGGGGGATGATCTCTGACACATCACGGCTTGGCTACGCTTGGCCCTGGTTTCTGGCGTGGGCTTTCGTGAACGGGGTATCGATTTCCTTTGCGATCGACTCCCGGATGGCGGCCCGCAAGGTGCTTCAGTCGCATTACGTTGAGCCGCTTTACCGAAGCTCCGTGATTGTGAACGTACTCTGGGGCGCGCTGGTACTCTGCGATAAGGTATCTCCTTGGGGCTGGGTGGGCATCGGTGCCTTCCTCCTGTCTGCCTTTCTCGTTGTTACCGCAGTGAGGGGGAAGAAGACCGGGGAGGAACTCAAGAATCTGCGTCGTGGGATTGCACTCTCTATACTCGGTGCGGTGCTGGCCGCGGTGGCCTCGATCGCCTTGAAGGAGTGCACCACTCAGAGCGACGCGGTGACCACCCTCCAGCGAGCGAGCCTATTCCTAGTGCTTGCTTACGCCTTCGGTCTGTTTTCTTTCCTGCTGCGCTCGCTCCTTGGTGGCTGGGCACGGCTCAGTGCGTTGGGCAAGTACCGGGCAGATGTGCTGAACAGCGTGAAGTGGGGAGCGGTGAGTGGCCTCGTCTTTTATTTCGCGGGAATGGCCCTAATTGCTTCGCTCGCCAGCGTCAACTACACGATTGTAATGGCGGCATTTTCGACGCACAGTCTGCTCTCTATCTGGCTCGATGCACGCTTGCTGAAGGAAACCGCCGGGCTCCGAGATAGACGGATCTGGCTGGCTCTGGCCCTCGTTGTCGCTGGATATGTTTGCATCAAGTACCATCCAAAAACTCAGGAGACGGCCAACGTCCAGGAAAAATCCTGGCTGTGCCGGATGCACTGCGAAGTCGTGGAGAAAGTACGTCGGTGACTCAGCTATGTATCGCCACACACGCTTGATGTTGGCGATTGGCCTGCCCTAAAAGCCGTATGGAGTGACCGATCCCCCATTCCGAATTACCGCGTGCTGCCAGTCATGCGGCCATCAATCGATCTGGATTGCCTCACTTGTTCGCACTTGGAATCGGTAGAGTTATGCTATGCCGTCAATGCGGTGCAGGCACTGAGGGGAGGAGCAAACCTGCTAATTGCCATCACGCGCTCGTATTGGCAGTAAAAATACCTGGATCGCGCCATGGCGATAAGAGATGCGGCCTCCTCACGGCGGCCGGCCGATAACGGTCTCAGCACGCCCCGACTTCCATGACCCTACGGCCAAGGCTTCCGAGCATTCAGGACTTTCCATTGGAGTGGCGGCCACTTCCCCAGCCGTTCTCGCATTTCCGCATCAGAAGGAATGAGGAGGTCCAGACGCAGGTCCCCCACTTGCAGGCGGTCGACAAACTCCCGCTCGGAATCGTCCAGGTCGAGCAACGGTGCGACAGCGCTCCAGGCGCTATCGATGAGTTCACCCCGGTCGATCTTCGCCTGCCCTCCCAGCATCGGCACGAGCTCGGCCTCGGGCACGAACCCGCTCCATGCGTTCGCGTCCGTACGCGTGCAGGGGATGATCGAGGGTCCCCGTGAAAGCGACAACGAGCTTCTTGAAGGACGGGCTGCTCCAGAATTCCGATCCCGCCTGAGGCAGGCGAATCACGTCGAACAGATCGCGTGATTTGCACCGGTCCAGCAGCGCGCAGATCTTCCCCGCGGCGATCTCAGGCAGCCCGCATAGCTGAACATCCGGTTGCCCCAGGTCCCCAGGCTGCCACATCGCCGCCTTCCGCAAGGGGGCCACCGGGAGACGTTGCAGGAAGTTCAGGTCGATCTCGATGCGATCAGGCGACCCGGTCGCGCCGACGTAGTTGAGGTATAGCTTCCGACCCGCGATCTCGTCCCGGGACCGCTGGATCGCGTATTTCTGCTCGCGCGCGATCGCCTCGAGGGCCCGTTCCACGTCGGGGCGGGCGCTGCGCATCGCCTCCCGATCGAGGGCCCCGATGTAGTTGAAGTCCAGATCCACGGACAGTCTCGGAGGGGAGCCATCGAACAAATTGAGCGCGGTTCCGCCCTTGAGCGCCAGAACCCGCGAAAGCAGCGGGTGCCGCCCCACCGCGGCCGCGACCTCGCCGAGGCCGATGACATTCTCCAGCGGTCCTGGCGGAAATCCGCTGTCGGCGGACAGAGCACTGATCCGATCACGGTCCATGATCACCGCCGTCAGCAGTATCGCCATCGTCACCCCGCAGATTTCGCTGCAGATGCGCGGGAACGACGAGATTCCAGTCCTTGGCCAACACCCCTCCCCGCTGACCGGGTACCAGGTAGACCCGGGTCCGGGGCCGGTGCTTCTGGAAGTTTCCCAGGACCGACGCGTCCAGGAAGAGGTCCTCGAGCCGCCTTTGCAGATACCACCCCACCGCCGCCCAGAGGCGCCTGTTGTCGTGGGCGCCCAGGATCTCCTTGAGCGTATCCGGATTCAGCGTGGCGAAGCCGTCCATCGATTCCACCAGCTCGTCGAGGCCTCCCACCAGACTCAGTTCCCTGCACCCGTCCACAAGGGACCGCTCGGGCGTGGTGACCCGCAGGGTCCTGCCGCCACGGGAAACCTCGGTCGTCCAGGGGACCTTGGCCCCCTCTCCCGACGAACGCGCCTTGGCCCGAGGCCGCGCGGCCTTCGGGTGCGAAAGGAACTTGATCGTGGTCCGCCCCACCACAACGGGCGACCGAGGGCGGGCCGTGCAGACGGTGCAGGTCCACCAGACCGAGTGCCCCTGCCCGAGCAGATCGAGGGCCGAATGATAGGCGAAGACCGCATCGGGCCGGATGGCCGCGGCGACCAGGAAGGCGTCCGGTTCGTAGCTCTCAGGGGCCACGCCCACGGGGACGGTGGCGTACACGCCGTTGGCCAGGCGCTTCAGACGCCCCTGTTGGAGGTAATAGCGCACGCGGTATTCGGCGAGGCTCTTCTCGCCACCCAGGTGCCGGGCGAACTCCTCGACCGTGAAGACCCGGTTCAGATCCATGAAGTCGGTCGTCCGCTGGGCATCCTGTTGCTGTTCATCGCGATTTCTCATAGATTTCTTATCGGTTTCCTTCCCCAACAACAACACCACGATCGACATCGTTTTTGTTGGGCACCAAAAGTGATAAGAATTTTATCACTTTTTAGCGTGAACAGCAACAGCCTACAGGCCGAGGCGGAAGGCGTCAACAGATCATTTGAGGGGCCAGTTCTGGATAGAATCCCCAGCACATCCCAACAAACGCTGGGATTTCTATCCCCAAACCGCCCGGGCGGCCTCAGCCCCCGCCCCCACCAACACCCACCCCGTCCCCTCCCTCACAAACCGCAACGGAATCACCTCGATCTCCCGCCCCCCATCCGTCTGTTGGACTTCACAACGGGTCCCCGCTACCACTTTGAAGGCCCGGCGGCGAGCCGGGCCTTCGTCGTGTCGTTTCATCGCGCCCATCCAGGGGACGCCATCATGCCGCAGCGGCCGCTGTACGCCGTCATCGACGTAGGCAGCCATTCGATCAAGCTGTCCGTCGCCCGCCGGGATCCCTTGTCGGACTGGCAGATAGAGCTCGAAGATGTCGTCGTGACCGGTCTAGGCACCGGCAACCCCCGAGAGAACAGCCTCGACCCCGCCGCCTGCGAGCGGACCGTGGCGGTGCTGCAGGTCTTCGCCGCTAAAATCAACGCGCTCGGCGTCGCGGATTACCGGGCCGTCGGCACGATGGTCTTGCGGCGCGCGCGCGATGCGGAACGCTTCGTCGCGAGAGTTCGCGAGCAGACCGGATTGCAGCTCGGCATCATCAGCGGCGAAGACGAAGCGCGGCTAACCTATCTGGGTGCGTATCTCGGCTTACCCGAGCCCCCTCACGGACTGGTGATGGCCGTCGACATCGGCGGGGCGAGCACGGAGATCGCCTGGGGAACCGGTCGCGTCCCCGACGCCTGCGTCAGCCTGCCGTTCGGCACCATCAGCGTGACCGGCGACCACGGGTTAGCTGACGCGGTGTCCACGGCGACGGTCGCCGCTGTCACCGACGCGGTCGGGCGATCCCTGGCTGAAGTCTCGGCCGTCCCGGCGCCACAGCATATACTGGCCGTCGGCGCCACGCCGGCCAGCCTCGCGGCGCTGCGACTCGGTGCGCCGATCGCCGACAGCCGCCAATCGCACGGCCTGGTCCTGACGCCGTCAGAGGTGGCGACGCTGATCACGAGGTTGCGGACGCTGCCGGCGATCGACCGCCGCCGCCTGCCCGGCCTGCACCCAGACCGCGCTGCGGTCATCCTGGCTGGCGCCGTGATCGTGGACGCAGTCATGCGGCGCTGGCCGGGCGTCCCGGTGGTCGTCAGTTCCTGCGACCTGCGGCTCGGTCTGCTCGCAGACAGCTTCGCCCCCGAGCGTTGACGGCGATGCCGGCCAACGCGCGCGCGGCGGGCGCGCGGCAGGCACGCGGCCGCCCCGCCCGGCCGGTTCGCACCAGCGTCGCTCACCGCTGATGCTTGCCACGGATCGGCTCATGACCTAGTCTCACGCCCGTTGTCGACGACCGGAGAATGGGCAGCGGCCGTCCCACGAGAGGAGAACGGGATGCCACCACGAGGCGAATGGAGCGGCAGACTCGGCTTCATCCTGGCGGCCGCCGGCAGCGCAATCGGCCTCGGCAATTTGTGGAAGTTCCCCTACATGACCCACCAGAACGAAGGCGGCGCGTTCGTGCTGGTCTATCTCGCCGCCGTGGCGCTGGTGGGTGTGCCGATCATGGCCGCCGAAATCGCCATGGGACGGCGTTCCCGTCGCAGTCCCGTCGGTGCCTTCGCGATCCTCGCGGTCGGCCGCCCCGGCGGCAAGGCTTGGACGGCCGTCGGCTTTCTCGGCGTCGCCGCCGGTTTTATCATCTTGTCGTACTATTGCGTCGTCGCGGGTTGGACCCTGCACTATATCTTGCTGGCTGCGGTGGGCAAACTCGGCTTGCTCGCGCGGGATGCCGACACCCTACAGACCCATTTCCTTGGTTTCTTGGGCGACGGCATCCAGCAGGTCGCGTTCCAGGTGGCGTTCATGGTTGCGACCGTGGCGTCGGTGTACTTCGGCGTCAAACAAGGCATCGAACGAGTAGCCCGTGTGTTGATGCCGTTGCTGTTCGCCATTCTCCTGTTCATGGTGGTGTACGCCGCCACGACGTCGGGCTTCCGCCCGGCCATGCAGTTCCTGTTCCGCCCCGATTTCGCCAATCTGCGCCCGAGCGCGATTCTGGAAGCCGTGGGCCAAGCCTTCTTTTCGTTGAGTCTCGGCATGGGCGCCATGCTGACCTACGGCAGCTATATGCGCCGGCAGAACAGCATCCCGCGGTCGGTGCTCGAAATCTGCGTGCTGGATTCTGCCATTGGCATCCTCGCCTGCGTCATCATGTTCTCGATCATCTTCACCTTCGATCTGCAAATCTCCCAGAGCGCGACCATCCTGTTCACCACGCTGCCGACGGTCTTGGTTCAACTACCGCTGGGCAACCTGATCACCGGGCTGTTCTTTCTGCTGATCGCCTTCGCGGCGCTGACCTCCACGGTCAGTTTGATGGAGGTCGTCTCGAGCTTCGCCATCGACGAAATGGGCTGGTCGCGCAGGCGCGCCACGTTGACCATGGGTTCGGCGATCACGGTCTTTGGTGCCTTGAACGCCCTCAGCCTCGGCAGCAACGCCGCGCTGTCCAGCCTGAACTTGTTCGGCCGCGCCTCGACCGCGGGCCTGTTTGCGTCCTTGGACTACTTGGCCGCCAACTGGCTGCTGCCGGTCGGCGGTTTGCTGATCGCACTGTTCGTCGGCTGGATCTTGAATCCACGCGAGGTGAAGGACGAACTGCAGTCGGGACGTCCCGCTGCCTTGAGACGAACCTTCCCGATCCTGCACTTCGCGTTGCGATTCGTAGCGCCGCTCGCGGTCGGCGCCATCCTGTTCTCGATCATCTTCCTCGGCGCGGAGTACCAATAGCATTCCCGTAAGGAGCGTCGATCGGTGCACACCCCGGTCACCGCCGCAACGGTCAAGAGCCTGGGTGGCTTCTTTCGGTCGGCCGCCGCGATGGACGGCGGCTTCTTCTTGATCATGGTCGCCATGCCGTTCAAGGTGTTGGCGCTCGGCGGCGGCGCGTTGCAGTTGGGCCTGGTCGCGGCGATCGGCGCCCTCACCTATATCGTCTGCGCGCCGCTGGCCGGCCGCGCCAGCGATCGCGTCAACCGCAGCGGGTTATGCCTGAGCGGGGGCCTGGTGCTGATCGCCTGCGCCGTGGCCGCCTGGTTGATCCGCCGCCTGGACCTGCTGCTGGCTCTGCAAGTGGCGATGGGGCTCGGCAAGGCGCTGTACTGGCCGGTCGTGCAGGCGACCCTCGGCGACCTGAGTCCATCCGGTATGCGGCTGCGTGTCCTCGGCCGCTTCAATGTCGCGTGGTCTGGCGGCAAGACGGCGGGGTTTGTCCTCGGCGGCTTGCTGCTGAGCGCCTGCGGATTTGGAGCCGTCTTGCTGGCCGGCGCCGGCTGTGTGGCGGCGGCCTATCTATTGCTGCCGCGGGCTGAACTCGCCGCGGCATCCCGGCTCGCGGGCCGCTCGTCGCCGCCGCCGTCGCCCCAACCCGATCTGCCGTTAGCAGGCGCGGCGCGTCTGGACGTGTTTCGCTTGATGAGTTGGATCGCCAATACTGCGGCCTATGGCGCGTTCGGCATTTTGGCCCATCACCTGCCACAGTGGTTTCTCCACCATCAATGGGATTCCCGCTTCTACGGCTGGTTCATCGGCGCGATCCTCGCCAGCCAGACGCTGGTCCTGCTGGCTCTCGGCGGACCGCTCCAACTGGCCTGGTCGGCCCGCAGGCTCTGGCTGCCACAGGGTCTCGGACTCGTCGCGATCGTCGCCATTCCCCTGCTCACGGAGTTCGCCGCCCTGCTGGTTGTCGCGCCCTTCATCGGAATCGCCTGCGGCGTCAGCTACGCCGCTTCGATCTACTACAGTCTCGAAGCCCCTGCGGCGCGCGGTCGCAACGCCGGCATCCATGAAGGCCTGATCGGCGCCGGCGGATTCCTGCCGCCATTGCTGGCCGGTATCTTGGTGCGCGCGGGCTGCGGTCTGTCGGCGCCTTACCTGCTGGCCGCTGCCTTGCTGTGCGGATCGCTGCTCCTGCAAGTCGGCGTCTACTGGCGCCGCCGTGAGCGCGTCTGACGCCTGGGGTCGAGCCGTGGTCACCGAACATGCTTATCCTGAATCGAACCAACAGCGATCGCCGGCGTTACCAACGGAGCTGCCTCACCCATGACCACGACGACCCAACCTGCCCTCCCCCCGTTCTTGGCCGCTTTGCGGGGTCAGACTCCGTCCCGCCGTCCAGTGTGGATCATGCGCCAGGCCGGCCGCTACCTGCCGGAGTACCGTGCGGTCCGCGAGCGGGCTAGCTTCCACGCGCTCTGCACCACGCCGGACCTGGCCTGCGAAGTCACCCTGCAGCCCCTGCGCCGCTACGACCTCGACGCCGGGATCATCTTCAGCGATATCCTCACGCCGCTGGCGCCCATGGGCGCCGCGTTCGACTTCAGCCAGGGCGCGCCGCGGCTCGCCGCTCCCCTGCGGCATGAACATGATCTGGAGCGCCTGCGTGTCGTCGAACCGCGCGAGGAGTTGGCGTTCGTCGGCGAAGCGATCAAGCTGGTCCGCCAGGCGCGCCCGGAGATCCCGCTGATCGGTTTCGCGGGAGCGCCGCTTACGCTCGCGGCGTACCTGGTGGAGGGGGGCGGCAGCCAGGACTTCCGCCACTTCAAGACATTGCTATACAGCCGGCCCGACCTCGTGCGCTCGCTGTTGGCCACCCTCGCCGACCAGGTCGCCCGCCATCTGGCCATGCAAGTCGAGGCGGGATGCGCCGCCGTGCAGATCTTCGACAGTTGGGCCGGCATCCTGCATCCGGGCGACTACCGCCGCCTCGCGCTGCCGCCGCTGCAAACCATCATGGCCGCGCTGGCGCCGCTGCACGTGCCGCGCATCCTGTTCAGCCGGGGCGGCAGCGACAACCTGGACGCGTTGCGCGAGAGCGGCGCCGACTGCCTGGCCCTGGATTGGACCTGCGATCTCGGCGCCGCCGCCACAGCGGCGCCGGATCACGTTCTGCAGGGCAACCTCGATCCGGTCGTGCTCTGCGGCGACGCGAGCGAGATCGCGCGGCGGGCGCGCGCCGTTTGCCGCGCCGGCGACCGCGCTCGCGCCCACGTGTTCAACCTCGGGCACGGAATCTTGCCGGCGACCCCGCCCGAGGCGGTGTCGCTCCTGGTCGAGACCGTGCACGCGCATCAGCCGGAGGCCTGACGACATGCACGTGCGCGTATCGCCGGACCTCTTGCGCAGCCTCGATCGGCCGGGCCCGCGCTACACGAGCTACCCGGCCGTGCCGGCTTGGCGCGGCGCGTTCGGCGCCGAACAATGGCGGGCGGCGTTGGCGGAACTCGGCGCCAGACCGCAAGCCGAGGTCAGCCTCTACGTCCACCTGCCGTACTGCGTCCGGCGCTGTCACTATTGCGGCTGCAACGCCGAGATCCCGCCCTGCCGCGCGGACGTGGATCGCTACCTCGATCACCTGGAGCGCGAGTTGGACCTGCTCGTCGCGGCGACCGGCCGCCGGCGGGTCGTGCAGATGCACTGGGGCGGCGGAACGCCGAACTATCAGACCGACGCGCAGCTGCGCCGCACCTGGTCGCTCGTGGCCGACCGCTTCGATCTCGACGGCGAAATGTCCATCGAATGCGATCCGCGCGCCGGCCGCCCCGAGCAGCCGCATCTGCTGCGGGAACTGGGTTTCAACCGGATCAGCATCGGTGTGCAGGACTTCTCGGCGCGCGTCCAGGAAGCGATCGGGCGCCGCCAGCCGGAAGCGGTCACCCGTCGCTTCGTGGCGGCCGCGCGCGCCGCGGGATTTACGAGCGTCAACCTGGATCTGGTCTACGGCCTGCCGCACCAGGCACCGGATGTCTTCGCCGCGTCGCTCGCGAAGGTGCTCGAGCTCGCACCCGACCGCCTCGCCGTGTTCGGCTATGCCCATGTGCCGTGGGCCAAGCCCCACCAGGCGGCGATCGACGAAGCGGCCCTGCCGACGGGACCGCAGCGTTTCGCCCTCTACCAACAGGCCGTGCAAACCTTGACCGCGGCCGGCTACACGTGGATCGGCCTGGACCATTTCGCGCGCCCGGACGACGAGCTTGCGCAAGCGCTGCAGCACCAGCGCCTGCACCGCAACTTCATGGGCTACACGACACGGCCGAGTCTGGACATGCTCGCGGCGGGCTGCAGCGCCATCGGCGAGGTCTGCGGCCGGTTCGCGCAGAATGCCGCCAGCGTCGCGGACTACGAGCGGGCGGTTGCCGACGGTAAGCTGCCGGTGGTCCGCGGCCTCGAGTTGACGGACGATGATCGCCGCCGGCGCCGGGTGATCCTGCACGTGATGTGCAACCTGGAACTCCCGTGGGCGTTGACCGAGACCGCGGACGGCCGGACGGTGCCGGAGTTGTTTCCGGAGTGCCTGGAACCGTTGCGGGCGCTGGCCGCCGACGGCTTGATCGAACTATCCGACCGCGGGTTGCGGGTGACCGAACTCGGCCGCTATTTCCTGCGCAATGTGGCGATGGTCTTCGACGCCTACCTCGGCGACGGAGGCCGGCGCCCGCAGTACTCGCGGACCGTCTGAAGGGGAGTACGAACGACCGTGCGATACTCGCCGCCTCGATATCCCGCGCGCCGCCTGGATCCCGATCTGTCGACGGGACTCCTGCTGCTGGGCCTCGGCGGTCCGGACCATCCCGACGCCGTCGCGCCGTTTCTGAAGAACCTGTTCGCCGATCCTTTGGTCCTGCCGCTGCCCGCCTGGTTGAGCCGGCCGCTGGGGCGGCTCATCGTGCGGCGGCGCCTGCGCGCAGTGCAGGCGAAGTACGAGCGTCTCGGCGGCCGTTCGCCGCAGCTCGACTGGACGACGCGGCAGGCCGCCGCCTTGGCCGCCGAGCTGCAGGCGCGCGGTCTGGCGATCTCGCCGGCGGTGGCCATGCGCTACTGGCGGCCGTACACGGCGGAAGCCTTGGCGGCGCTACGGGACAGCGGCTGCCGGCAATTGTTGATCGTGCCCACCTACCCTCAGTTCAGCATGGCGACGACGGGCAGCAGCCTGGCCGAGGTCGAGCGGGTACTGGCCGCCATGCAGTGGGACCCGCCACGCCATGTCGTACGCCAATGGCCGCTGCTGCCGGGCTACATCGAGTTTCTGGCCCGTCAAGCCGCCACCGTGCTCGCACGCTGGCGCGACGAGGGCAAACCGCCGTCTCGCACCGCTCTGGTTTTCGCGGCGCACGCTCTGCCCGAACGATTCATCCGGCAGGGCGACGCTTACTTGCGGCAAACCAGAGCCTCGGTCGTCCGCGCCCACCAGCGCCTGCGCGACCTCTTGCCGTCGCGCGACGACCTCGACCGGCTCGCCGCCGGCGGCGTGCAGCCGCTCCTGGCGTTCCAGAGCCGGGTGGGACCGGTCCGCTGGATCGGGCCCGAACTCGCGCGCGTTTGCGCCTCCCTCGCCGGCGGCGGGGTTCGCCATCTGCTGGTCGTGCCGATCAGCTTCAACTGCGAACACATCGAGACCCTCGACGAACTGGACCGTGAACTGGGCGAATTGGCGCGCGCAGCCGGCGCCGCGGATTTCGCACGAACCCCCGCCTTGAACCTGGACCCAGACTGGCTCGCGTCGTTGGGCGACCATCTCGCGGGGCGCGCCTTCAAACCGGCGTCAACGCAGGCGCCGGCGCCGGCGCGCACGGTCCGCGCGGAGAACGATCATGCCTGAACAGCAGCCTGGCGTTGCGGTGATCGGCGGCGGCGTGGCGGGTCTGGCGACGGCCTGGCACCTGGAGAACCCGGCTGACGGCGCCCGGTGCAACTGCCGGGTGACGGTCTTCGAGGCCGCCTCGACCGCCGGCGGCAATCTGCGCACAGAGGAAGCCGAAGGCTTCCGCGTCGAGTGGGGTCCGAACGGATTCCTGGACAGCGAACCGGCCACCCTGGAGCTCGCGCGCGCGATCGGTCTCGGCCCGGATCTCTTGCGCAGCCGCGACACCGCCCGGCGGCGCTTCCTCTACGTGCGGGGCCGCTTGCGCGAAATCCCGGACACACCGGCGCGGTTCGTGAAGTCCGACCTGTTCAGCCCCGGCGCCAAGCTGCGCATCGCCGGGGAGATCGCCGTACCGGCGCGCCGCGATCTGGGCCTCGCCGCGGAACAGCCCGAGACCGACGAAACCGTGTGGGCGTTCGGTGCGCGGCGGCTGGGCCGCGCGTTCGCCGACACGATGCTCGACCCCATGGTGCGCGGCATCACCGGCGGGGAATGCCGGCGCGTATCGCTCGCCGCCGCCTTTCCGCGCATGGTCGAACTGGAACAGCGCTACGGGGGCCTGTTCCGCGCGCTCATCGCGCTGCGGCGCCACCGGCGGCGACAAGCCGGCGCCGCAACCGGCGGCCCGACCGGGGTGTTGACGAGCTTCACCGGCGGCATGAGCAGTCTGCCGCACGCCGTGCTGGCCGGCCTGCGCGGCGAGGTCTTGACGGGGCGACCGGTCTCCTCGCTCGCATCGACGGCCGCCGGCTGGACCGTCACCGCGGCCGGCCGTCGCTACGGGCCGTTCGCGGCGATCGTGGACGCGGCGCCCGCGCACGCCGCGGCCGTCTACCATCCACACGCCGACGCGCGAACGCTACTGGCCGGCATCCGCTACAACCCTCTGGTCGTCATCGGCGGCGCCTGGCGGCGCGAAGACGTCCCGCACCCTCTGGACGGTTTCGGCATGCTGACGCCCAGCAGCGAGGGATCGCCGTTGCTCGGCGTGCTCTGGGACAGCAGCATCTGGGATCACCGCGCCCCGGCCGGCGCGATCCTGTTGCGGGCGATGGTGGGCGATCCCGCATGGCTCGACCGAGACGACGCCGACATCGTGAACCAGGTCGCCGGGGAGTTCGAAAAAATCTACGGCATCGGCCGCAAACCGTTGCAATATTGGATATTCCGTCACAAAATGGCGATCGCCGAATACGAGGTCGGCCATCTGGCGAGGTTGGCCCGTCTGGACCGCATTCTGGCTGAGACGCCAGGGTTGTTCCTGACCGGCAGCAGCTACCGGGGCATCGCCGTCAACCACTGCCTCAAGGACGCGGGCCGCGTCGCGGACGCCGTGCGGGCCTACCTCGAGCGCGGAGGCAGCGCATGAGCCGCGAGCAGAAGCTGGCCGGCCTGTTGGACGAGTGGCAAGCGTTGATCGAGACGGTGCCGCAGTTGGACAGCGCGGCTGCGACGCTGGCCGCGACGCTCGCGGCGGCTGCGGCCGATGCCGTCGCCGCGGCGTGCGCCGCCGGCGCTGGCACAACGTCGAGCATTTCCGCGCCCGCGCTGTGGCGACGATTTCTCGAGACCACCGGCGAGCAGCGCTTCCTCTCGGTGCTGGCGGATCGACCGGCGCGTTACGCGTGGGCCGAGACCGCGTTCGCGGCGATCCGCCAGGCAGAGTTCGGCCTGCTGGATCTCCTGGCCTGGCGGGTGCGCACCCACCCGGACCGCGTGTTCCTGCAAGACCTCGGCCGCACCGCCGAACCGAGCCTCACGTACCGGCAAACCGAACGCCGCCTCCGGCACATCGCCGCGCATTTCCTCGGCGCCGATCCCCTGCCCCAACCGCGCGCTTGCGTTGGCATCCTGGCGGCGAACACGCTCGACGGCGCGCTCTGCGATCTGGCCTGCCTGTGCCACGACATTCCCGTCGCCCCGCTGAACATCCAGGAGGATACCGCGACGTTGACCTGGATCTGCGATCGCCTGGGTATCGCCGATCTCGTGGTGGACGATTCCGACCGGCTCCAGCTCGCGATGGATGTGCGGGACCGCGTCCAGCGACCGTTCGTGATTCACCTGCTGCAGGATGTCCGCCGCGGCGAGATGCCGGAAGTTCAGCTGCTGGAGCAGGACCTGTCCGCGCTCGGCGCCGCCGAAGCGGAGCGTCGACTCGCGGCGCGGCCGCGGTTGGGGCTCGATGATCCGGGCACGGTGCTGTTTACGAGCGGTTCGACCGGCCGGCCCAAGGGCACAGTCTTTACCCCGTACCATCTGGTCAGCAAGCGCTTCGCGCGCGCCGCCGCCCTGCCCGCGGTCGGCGACCGCGAAGTGCTGCTCGCGTACCTGCCCCTGTACCACACGTTCGGACGGTATCTGGAGCTGCTCGGCATGCTCTACTGGGGCGGCACGTACGTCTTCGCGGGCAATCCATCGTCCGACGCGCTGCTAACGGGGATGCGCAAGGTCCGGCCCACCGGTCTGGTCTCGGTACCGCTGCGCTGGCAGCAACTGCGCGAGCGCGCGGAGGAAGGCAGCGGCGACCGTGACGCGCTGGACGCGATCACCGGCGGGCGACTGCGTTGGGGGCTGTCGGCCGCCGGCTGGCTGGCCCCCGAGACGTTCCGCTGGTTCGCGGCCCGCGGTGTGGCGCTGTGCAGCGGCTTTGGGATGACCGAGGGCACCGGCGGTCTGACGATGACGCCGCCCGACGAGTACAGCGAGGATTCGGTCGGCGTGCCGTTGCCGGGCGTCAAGATACGACTCGGCGACGAGGACGAACTGCTGGTGGCCGGTCCCTACGTCGCCCGCTACCTGCGCGACGACGCGCCCAACGGCGACCTGCGTCCCGCGCCGCTGCCGGACGGCGCGACCGAGTACTGGCTCAGCACGGGCGATCTCTTCCGGGAACTCCCCGGTGGACATCTGCAAATCGTCGATCGCATCAAGGACATCTACAAGAACAACCGCGGTCAAACCGTGGCGCCGCGCAAGGCCGAGTCGCTGTTCAGCGGCGTGCCGGGCGTCGCGCGCACCTTCCTGGCCGGCGACGGCCGGCCGTTCAACGTGCTGTTGATCGTGCCCGACCGGCAGGATCCCGTCTTACGGGATCTGGACGAATCGGCGCAGCACCTCTATTTCCGGCGCGTCATCCGGCAGGCCAATCTGGACCTGGCGGCCTACGAGCGGGTGGTCAACTTCGCCGTGTTGGACCGCGATTTCAGCCAGGAACACGGCGAACTCACCGCCAAGGGATCGTTGCGCCGCAAGGCGATCGCCGCGAACTTCCAGCCGCTTCTGGACGGACTCTACCGCCGGCGTACGTTGACCTGGGGCGACCGGCGGCTGCTGATCCCGGATTGGATCCTGCGCGACCTCGGTCTGCTGGAAGACGAACTCGTGCTGCAAGGCGACCACCTGTGCAACCGGCGCAGCGGCGCGAAGCTCGAGTTCGGGGCCTGTGCAGCCGGCTGGCTGCGGCTCGGCGACCAGCAGTACCAGCCGGTC
>Ga0334885_1000439_pt1 | contig 72766 bp, 55 predicted proteins | sample GraSluR1_MG_8_FD_207233 | JGI IMG/M metagenome (GOLD analysis project Ga0334885, IMG submission 207233) | Sludge microbial communities from methane-producing bioreactor in Wageningen University, Netherlands - Granular Sludge_31_05-R1 | ecosystem: Engineered > Bioreactor > Anaerobic >...
GCCACCCCCCCCCCCCCCCCCCCCCCCGGGGGGGGGGGGGGGGGGGGGGGGGGGGGGGAATACCCGCCCCCAAACCCCCACTTTCCCCCTTTTTTATTGAGACGACACAAAACCACGAATCTACACGAATTTTCACGAATGAAAAGGTATATTGGTGAAGATTCGGTGAATGCAGACATTCGTGAAAACTCGTGGTGAAAATGAATCACGGTAGCGGTTCGCCGCGCCCGGCGGTGAAGAGGGCGTACCACTCTTCACGGGTGAGTATGACGTCATCGGCCTGGCAACTGGCGACGATGCGCTCCGGCTTCGTCGTGCCGATGATCGGTTGGATGCCCGCCGGATGACGCAGCAGCCACGCCAGCGCGATGGCCTCCGGCGTTGTCCCCTTTTCCTGCGCCATCTGTGCGACCAACGCGGCAGTCGCTTTGACGTGCGGTGCGGCGTCGGCGGGTGGGTTCAACACCTGCCCGCCCGCCACCGGCCCCCACGCCTGGACGAGGATGCCGTGCGCGCGGCAGAAGTCCAGCGTGGTCGTCGCCATCGCTGAGGGCTTCCCGGCGATGTTGGCGACGACACCCTCGCTGATCAGGTAGTGATGCAGCAGGCTCAACTGCACCTGGTTGATCACAATCGGCTGGTCGATGTGGATGCGCAACAGCGCCATCTGCGCCGCTGTGTGGTTGCTCACGCCGAAGTAGCGCACTTTGCCCGCCGTGGCAAGATCTCCGAAGGCGCGGGCGACCTCTTCCGGTTCCACCAGCGCATCGGGACGGTGCAGCAGCAGGATGTCCAGGTAATCGGTGCGCAGGCGACGCAGGCTGCCCTCCACCGAGGCGACGATGTGTTCGTAGCTGAAGTCGAAGCGGTGCGGCGCGCGGGAATACGGATCGCCCTCAAAACGGATGCCGCACTTGCTCTGCACGAAGATTTTCTCGCGGGGGATGATGGGCCACACATCGGCAAAGGCCTCCTCGGATTTGCCGCGCGTGTAGATGTCGGCGTGATCGAACAGCGTGATGCCCTGTTCGTAAGCGGCGGCGACGGCCTTGACCGCTGCATCTTTATCGGCCTGCGTGAGCGGAGCCGGCCCCCAACTTCCGCCGATTTTCATACAACCATAGGCAATACGAGAAACGCTCAACTCTGTTTGCGGTATTTGATATAGTTTCATTGTTGTAGCTCCTAATCGAAATAGGTATCGCTTGGTCACAGCAGCGATCTGACGACTTTATCGTTCAGCTCCGCGCCGCTGACAGGCGCTGCGAACCGTTCATCGTCACATTGTATATCACCAGAGGCGCAATGGCAAGCAGCGGGGCGGCAGCGCCTGTCAGGAAACCTGACCAGTGATTTGACAGTGATAGCTATCCCTCTTATCATGAGGATGCGCTGGCAGTGGTATGCCTGACATTGGATGTGAAAGGTAACAACCGGCATCATAGATGGAGTGTGTTCTTCAGTAATTTTCAAGCAACCCGGAGGATAAACAGACTATGAACCCCAAGGAAATTCAAAAAGCTATTGAGCAGGGAGAAATTACGCTGGGCGTCGAGTTCGGCTCGACGCGCATCAAGGCAGTGCTGATCGGGCCAGGCCATGAACCGATTGCCTCAGGCAGCTATGACTGGGAAAACCGGTACGAAAACGGCATCTGGACGTATCATCTCGAAGATGTATGGACGGGGTTGCAGGAGAGCTATCGAGCGCTGAGCAGCGAAGTCCTGGAAAAGTACGGCGTCCCGCTGCGGACGGTTGGCGCTATCGGTTTTAGCGCCATGATGCACGGCTATCTGCCCTTCGATCAGGACGGCAATCTGCTCGCCCCATTTCGGACGTGGCGCAACACGATAACCGGGCAGGCGGCGGAGCAGCTCACCGAGCTGTTCCAGTTCAACATTCCCCAACGCTGGAGCATCGCGCACCTCTACCAGGCGCTCTTGAACCGGGAATCTCATGTCAGGGATATTCACCATTTGACCACGCTGGCCGGCTATGTCCACTGGAAACTGACCGGCCAAAAGGTGCTCGGGGTGGGGGAGGCGTCGGGGATGTTCCCGATTGACAGTCAAACCCTCGACTACGACGAGCGGATGTTGGCGTTGTTTAACGATCGGATCGCCGTGGAAAACTTGCCGTGGGTGTTGCAGGATATTCTGCCCCAGGTTCTCATGGCAGGGGAAGCCGCCGGTGCGCTCACGGCAGAAGGGGCCGCCCTGATTGACCCCACGGGGAATTTGTCGGCAGGCATCCCGCTTTGCCCGCCTGAGGGGGACGCGGGCACCGGCATGGTGGCGACCAACAGCGTCGCCGAGCGCACGGGCAATGTTTCGGCAGGCACCTCCGTCTTTGCGATGATTGTCCTGGAAAGAGCCTTGTCTCAGGTCTATCCCGAAATCGATATGGTGACGACGCCCGCCGGTAAGCCGGTGGCGATGGTCCACAGCAACAACTGTACCTCCGATCTGAACGCCTGGGTCGAACTGTTCCAGGAATTCACCCGCGTGATGGGCGTGGAAGTGGATCAATCCAGGTTGTTTGAAGTGCTCTATCAACAGGCGCTGGCGGGCGATGCGGATGCAGGCGGATTGCTGGCCTACAATTATCTTTCGGGTGAACACATCACGCACCTGGAGGAGGGACGTCCACTGTTCGTGCGCACGCCCGAAAGCCGTTTTACCCTTGCTAACTTTATGCGCGTACACCTGTTCTCGGCGCTTGGCGCGTTGAAGATCGGGCTGGACATCCTCTTCGAGCAGGAGCAGGTGAAGATCGACCAGGTTCTCGGACACGGCGGCTTCTTCAAGACCAAAGGCGTGGGGCAAAGGCTCATGGCAGCGGCGATGAATGTCCCCGTTTCGGTGATGGAAACCGCCGGCGAGGGTGGCGCGTGGGGAATCGCGCTGCTGGCCGCCTACATGCTCCGTAAGGCTGGGAATCAATCCCTGGAAGCGTATCTCGCCAACGCTGTCTTTGCCGGGGCCACAGGTGCGATGATCACGCCTGATCCAGGCGATGTCGCCGGTTTTGCCGCGTTTATGGCGCGCTACCAAAAAGGACTTGTCATCGAACGTACTGCCGTCGAAGCGTTGCGGTAGAAAACCTGGAACGCAGCGGTTTCGCGCGAAGCCGCTGCGTTCTGCCTCCCCTTGTTTTTCCTACTCGAAATACGTGTCTCCCGGCCACAGCAGCGACCGTGCCACCTTGTCGTTCAGTTCCACCCCGATGCCGGGCGCTTCGGAGACGTGCATCCAGCCGTCGCGGATGAAGGGCTTGTCCCCGTCGCAGAGATCGTTCCACCAGGGGATTTCCCGCCCGTGGAACTCCAACACCAGGAAGTTGGCGACCGCCGCGCAGACGTGGCACGCCGCCATCATTCCTAGCGGCGACGAGACGTTATGCGGCGCGATGGGCACGTAGAAGGCGTCGGCGATGTCGGCGATGCGCTTGGCTTCCATGATGCCGCCGGCCTTCGAAAGATCGGGCATGATCACGTCGCACGCCTGCTTCTGTAGCAACTCGAGGAACTCGAAGCGCGTGTACTGGTTCTCCCCCGTGCAGATCACGGTGCTGGTCTTGGCGCGCACCTGCGCCAGCGCGTCGATATTTTCTGCCGGGACCGGCTCCTCCAACCACATCAGCCGCAGCGGCTCCACGGCTTTTGCCAGCGTGATCGCCGATGGCACGTCGAATTGCCCGTGACAGTCGATTGCCAGATCGGTTTCGTAGCCGATACCCTCGCGCACGGCGCTGATCAGGTTGATGATGTGCGTCATCTCCTTCGCGCCCACTGTCCAGTTGACGGGGTCGAGCTTGCCGACACCCGTGTGATCGACGTCGAACTTGACGGCACTGTAGCCTTCCTCTTCGATGACCTCTTGCGCTTTGGCCGCGTAGGCGGCGGGCGATTCATCGTCGCCTGCGTGCAGGTCGGCGTAGAGACGAATCTTGTCGCGGTATTTGCCGCCGAGCAATTTGTAGACCGGCACGCCGAGCGCCTTGCCGGTGATGTCGTAGAGCGCGTTCTCGATGCCGGTGATAGCGAAGATGATGGGTGGGTCGGATGTGCCGCCGTAGCGCCCGAAGCGCCGCAGCAGCTCGTAGAGCGGCCCGATGTTGGTGGGGTCCTTACCGATGAGGAAGCGCTTCATTGTCTCGATTGCGTGTTTCACGGCAAAGCCGGAAATCGCCGAGGCCGAGTTGCACTCGCCGGTGCCCACGATCCCCTCGTCGGTATATACACGGACGAACGTCCACACACTGCCGCCGCTATCCGGCTCGTGGCGGCCAATCACGCAGGCTTGAACATCGGTGATTTTCATGGCAATCTCCTTTTGTGTCAATTCAAAGTCAAAAAATCCATGTTCAACAGTGCAAGGTCGAAAGCTATACACGTTCCGACCTTCGATTTTGGATGCTTTGCCGCGTTGGTGAATTAGATGTGTTGGCTTTAGTTATGCTTGCGTCGTTGCACGATGACTGCACATAGCACGCCCACCAGTCCCAAGGCCGGCCATAATCCGCCCTGTGCAAACATCTCATACAGACCAACAGCGTTGGGACCGGCGGGCATGTGACCATTCAGTGTGGTCGGGTTGCTATCCGGTTCGTGCGAATGACACGTCGTACAATCGTTGCCGCGCTGATCGCCGATCGAAGGCCTGGTATGGATGCCGCCGCTGTGGTTGATCATCGGATAGCCGGGATTGCTGCTATGGGTGTGGCAGATGACACAGATATCGTTGCCGGAGCCGTCGTCGCGTGAACCTGGGCCGGTTGGCGCGGTAAAGACCACCGTTCCGCTTGTCACACCAGGTGTGATCACGACCTGGCTATCGATGAGCGCCAGGTTATCGCTGCCGTGGCTGGTATGGCATTGGATACAACCCACGTAGAAATCCGCCTCCACGCCGTTGAAATCCTGGTTGGCGTGTGTCCCAATCGCCGGTATCGAACTGACTCCTTCTCCGAACGGATCGTGAGCATTTGCGCCCAGGCGCGCCGCGCCGTTGCCGTCATGACACCCGTAACAGAAGGTCGATAAACTCGCCAGGTCGCTCGCCGAAAGCTGATTACGATTGCCTCGGATTTTGGTCACGTAGTGAAACACTCCTGTGTAATCCGGGTCTCTTAATTGCACCGTTGAGCTTTTCCCGTGGTTTCCACCATAAGTTTCGGCATGACAGACCTGACAATCGGCGTCGGTGACCGGGGATTTGGCATGATGGCTGTTACGGTTGAACTGCATTTGCCCATGACAGGTTGAGCCTGTACACGAGGTCCCCTGGGGCCTGGCCGTGCTCGCCGCGACCTCGGCCCACTGCATAAAGGTCAACAATAAGAGCAATCCGAAAAGGACACCGATTCGAGCTAACGAAGATACAAGACCTGGTTTGTGCGACATTGAAATTCCTCCTTGACCTTGCCTGATACACTGGTCGAACATGATGCCAAAAAATCGTCAGATGGCAAGTTCAAGGGTGCGCACTTTTTGCGCGCCAGGCTCGTGTGCGTGTGGTGTGGCTTGGGCCCGGTGGCATCGAGTTATTTCCCCTGGGTGTATGTATGTCCGTGAAAGATCGCGCGCACCTCCGCAGCGCTTTTGGCGCTGCGCAGCGCACCCATCCGCGCGGCTTCTTCGTCGCGCAGCTTACGGACGTTGATAAGAACGACTTCTAGTTTATCCGCCGGGAATTTGACCGCGCCGTTTTCGTCCATATGAATGATCTCGCCGGGCGCAACGTCCATCCCGGCGACTGTCACCGGCACGTTGACCGCGTGAACGGCGGTGGGGCCGTGTCCCGGCGCGATACCGCTGAGCAGATATTGGAAGCGCATCGGGCGGATCTCATCGATGTCGCGCGATGGGCCGTTGGAGATGGCGCCGACGCAGCCTACGGCTTGCATAGCGGTGGTCATGTTGCCGCCGGATAGACCCACTTTGCCCGCGATCTCCGGCGGGAAGCGCTGTTCAAAGACGAAGATCGTGGGCTTGGGCGCAGCGTCCAGCGCGTCGATCACATCCATAAATGTGAGGCGCTGGTAGGCGGGATCGGGCAATCCATAGACGCACGTGACCGCGAATCCCACCACCGGCCCCATCTCCGGGTACATGCAGCGGATAGTCTGATCGGTGTACCAGTTCTGCGTCCAGGGGTGGTAGAGACCCAGGCACAGCGGGTTGTCGGGATACGTGGCGATGACGTTGGTGATAGAGGGAGTATCGAACTCACGCAAGGCTTCCAGCATTTCTTGGGTTGATGGCATATCTCGCCCTCCTGTCAGTGGCGAATGGTTGTATGCGTTCGTGTTTAGGAGTGCATTGTACAACGAACCGGCTTGGGTGACAACTGAGGGATGACGCTAATCAAAAACCGGGACTCTGTCAGAATCCCGGTTTCCTTCTTCTGTGGCGTTTACTTCGGCAGTTTTAACTCCTGCCCGACGCGGATTATGTTAGGGTTAGGGATTTGATCCTTGTTCAGCTCGTGGATTTCGGGCCAGCGGTTGGCGTTGCCCAGTTTTTCCTTGGCAATTTTGCTCAGGCTGTCGCCGGGCTGCACAACGTAGACGAGCTTGGCGGCTTCCTCGGCGGCTTTTCTGGCTTCTTCAGCTTTAGCCTCAATTTCAGCCTTTTTGGCGGCCATTTCGGCCTCCCGCTTTGCTTCGAACTCGCGCACTTTGGCGAGGGCCTCTTCTTGACGCGCCTTTTCGGCGGCGGCTTTGGCCTCAGCCTCCATACGGGCTTTTTCGGCCTCTAACTGCTTGATTTTCTCCGCAGCTTCTTTGGCCTCTTGCTCTGCGGTCTCTCTGGCGCGTTTCTCGGCGATCTTACGACGGGTTTCCTCCTCGAGCGCCTCTGCCCTACGCTTGGCTTCCGCTTCAGCTTCGGCGGCTTCTGCTGCTTCCTTCTCGTCGCGATTCGTCACGGCATCCACCATCTTGCCCAACAATCCCTTGCCCTTCTTGTCTTTCTCTTTTGCCATGTCAAAAACCTCCTATTGTTTAGTGAATGATGTTTACTGAGCCATTAAGGCTCGCAAAATACTCTGTGCGATAATCGTCCCCGCAGCCTGGCGCGGCGTCTGCGCCTGGCGGGGTTGTGCGCCCAACAATGCGCTGATGAAGGCCAGACGTTTCGTTGCTGGGTCTGCGCCCGCTTGTTGGGCTTGTAAATAGGCCAATCCAGCTGGGAGCAAGCGTCCGAGAATGTTACTCAGGTCGGTTCCTGTATCTTGTTGTGAAGCTGGCTGTTGCGCCGGCGCTGGCTGTGGTGCGCCAAGCAATCCGCCGAGCAGATCCATCACGCCACCGAGTTGACTCTGCGGTTGTGGCTGTGCCTGTGCCTGGGGTTGTTGCCCACCGAGTAATCCTCCCAGCAAATCCATCACTCCGCCGAGTTGGCTCTGTGGCTGCGATTGGGGTTGAGGTTGAGGCTGCGCTTGAGGTTGTTGTCCTCCGAGCAATCCGCCGAGCAAGTCCATCACCCCGCCGAGCTGGCTTTGTGGCTGGGGCTGGGCTTGCGCTTGGGGTTGTTGTGCGCCTGCCATGCCGACGACCATGTCAAACACGCTAGGCGCGGATTGCTGAGCAGCAGGGGCGCTCTCGGCGGGGATTGCCCCAAGCAGGGTTTCGAGCAGCGTCATCCCATCAGCACGGACCAACTGCGGCTGGCCCTTAAATTTGTCCGCCGCCTGCAGCAATCCCTGGGCATAGTATTGGCTCGTGCCACCTTGCCCGGTTTCGCTCAGGCGTAGGCTGGCGGAACGCAGGGCCTCCGAAGGCGCATCGGCGCTGTGGGCGTGAATGGTATCTGCCACCACACGCATATTGGATACCATATTGTCACCGTGGTTGCCGTTGAAACCATCCAAAGCGTTGATTTCTTCGCGTTGATCGGCAACTGCCTCTAGTGCTCTATCGAACAAACTCGCCAGATCAAGTGTTGGCTGTGATTCGGACATTGCACCTCCCATAGGCATTCTAGTGCTATAAATGATCGGTTGCGCACACTAAAGCGTCAGGGGGCTTGAATGGACAAGCCAGATGATACTTTGGCATGTGTTCTGAAGTCTATTGAGATTGTAGTGCAAAGCTTGACAAAAGTCAAACGGTTTTTGCCGGTGACGAATTATTGCACATCAGGTGGACGGCGCAGACGTTTAGTTTCGGTGCGCTGGCGTTTTGCCTGGAGCCGTCGCTCCTTGACCGCGCGTGAAGGTTTGGTGGCGCGGCGCGGTTTGGGGATTATGGCGGCCTGGCGGATCAACGCGATGAGCCGCTGCGTGGCATCCTGCCGGTTGCGCCACTGCGAACGATACTGCCGCGCGTCGATGATGAGCATGCCATCTTGCGTGATGTACCCCGCTGCCTGGCGCAGCAACCGTTCTCGCACCTCCTCCGGCAACGATGGAGAGTGCGCCACGTTGAACCGGAGCTGAACCGCCGTCGCCACCTTGTTCACGTTCTGCCCACCCGGCCCGGAAGCGTGAACGAAGGTGTAGTCCAACTCTTGCTCGTCAATCACGATATTTTCTGTTACACGCAACATAGTCTTTCACTTACACTCTAACACATAATCGAAATTCTAAAAGTTGTGCTATTTGCGATTTGTTCTCCAATGATTATACTCAATGGTACAGTCTCAAGAGCACTATCGTTTAGGAGGATGCTATGATTCCTAATCAATGGTACGTGGTGTTGGATTCTACCCAGGTGAAAACCAAACCGGTCGGCGTGACGCGCATGGGCGAGAAGCTCGTCTTCTGGCGCGACGCAGCGGGGAGGGTGGCGTGCGCGCGGGACCGCTGCGTGCATCGCGGCGTGGCGCTCAGCAAGGGGAAGGTGTTGCCCAACGGCGCGCTACAGTGTCCCTTCCACGGCTTCGAGTACGATACGAGTGGCAAAGTGACCAAAATCCCGGCCAACGGCAAAAACACGCCCGTGCCGGAGCGCTTCAAGGTCCACAGTTATCCCACGCACGAAGCGCACGGCTTTATCTGGATCTGGTGGGGTGAAAGCCCGCCTGCTGATCTCAAACCGCCGCGTTTCTTCGACGACCTCGACGACACCTTTTCCTACGGTCAGGTGCGCGATCCCTGGGACGCGCACTATTCCCGCGTCATCGAGAACCAACTCGACGTCGTTCACCTGCCCTTCGTGCACTACAACACGATTGGACGCGGCAATCGCACCGTGGTCGATGGTCCCATCTTGCAGTGGGCGGATGAGGATCGTTTCTGCTTCTACGTCTACAACCGCGTGGACGATGGCACGCCGTCGCGCCGCCCGGAGGAGATGCCCGTGCCCGACCCGAAACGGGATTTTCACCTCGGCTTTATCTTCCCGAACCTCTGGCAGAACTACATCGGCGACGATGTGCGGGTGATGGCGGCATTTGTGCCAGTGGATAACGAACACACGCTCTTGTATCTGCGCTTTTACCAACGCTTCTTGCGTGTGCCTGCGCTGCGCGATCTGGTGAACTGGCTCTCGATGTTCGGCAACACCTACATCGCGCATCAAGACCGGCGCGTCGTCGTCACCCAGGAGCCGAAACCCTCGGCGCTGAAGATGGACGAAAAGTTAATCCAGGGAGATCGCCCGATCATCGAATACCGGCGACGGCGGCAAGAACTTATCGACGCCGCCAGAGCATAATCCCGACGACAGCTAAGACGAATACCACCACGCCGCTAATCAGGGCGACGCTGCGCGCGGGGGATGCTGGCTCGGGTGTCTCCGGCGAGACGGTAGCCTCTTCGACGTTGGACTGCGGCGTAGCTGTCGGTGACGGTGTTGAAGTCGATGGCGGCGCGGGCGTGACCGTCGGCGTTGGTACGGGTTTGGACAAGCGCACGTAATCGAAGTTCGTTTGCATGTTGTTGTGCTCGTCGCTCTCTGCCACACGGCCTGTGTCACCCTCCGGTGCATCGTCCACCCAGGCGAGGACGACGAACGGCCCGGTGTCGCTGGGTTCCCACTGCGGATTGCCATCTGGCCCGTTGTTAGCGACGAGGATCATTTCCATGCCGGGCGCTAACGGGTAAGCCGTCTCGGCCCAACTGACGAGTTCGCCATTGACCAAAAAACCGCAACGGAACCCACCCAGCACCGCGGTGCTGCCTTCGTTTTTGACGACAGCGCGGAAAGTCACCCCTTCATCTTTGACGGGCGGATCTTCGATCCAACTCACCTTACTCACGATGAGATCGGGGCGCAGATCGACCGGCGCGGTGACGTCGCCGGTCGTATCCGGCTCCGGCAGCGGGATGTCGGCCCGGTCGAAAACCCAGAATTCCCACAAAGAGTAGCCCCACTCCGTCCCGCGTTTCAGCCCCTCCATGCGCACGAAGCGTCCGCGCGCGGTGACGAGATGATCGTCCTGCCCGCCATCGCCCGCCGTCTCGTGGATGAGGTCCGTCCACGTCACATTGTCGTCGGAGACTTGCAGCTTGTATTCCTTGCCGTAAGCCGCTTCCCAGACCAGCACAATACGGGCGATGTCGCGGGCTTCACCCAGGTCGATCGTGATAAACTGTGGATCGGCGTACTCCGAGGCCCAGCGCGAGTTCAGCCGCCCGTCTACTGCATTTTCCCCCGCCAGATTGGCGCTTTCCACCGATGAAACCTCGACGGGGCGTCCAATCGAGAGGATGCCTGTGGGCGCGAGCAGTGGGGTGGGCGTCGGCGCGGACGTTGGAGTGGGGATGGGCGTTGCGGCGACGATCCACTCCGGGCGCACGGCGAGGTTACGGATGCTGTACGTGCTGGTGATGGCGACCTCCAGCCCCCAGCCGTGCAGCGTGTCGAACGTGCCGTCCTCGGTTATATCCATCTCCGCGCAGTCGCTATTCCCCGGCCCCCACGACCACGGCAGGTAGCCGATCTCGTTGAGCGCGGCTTGTTCGATGATTGTCTCGTAGGGAATGCAGCAACTACAGCCCGGCCCTTTGTGCGCAAACTCGCCGACGATGAGTGGAAGATCAAGCTCTACCGACTCCTTGATTTCGTCAATGACGAGTTGCGCTACCTGCGAACCGCGCCACGCGCTCGGCCACCACATATGGATAGAGAACATCAGGTTGTGGTCGGGATCGATCTCAATGAGGAATGGCCCGTTCTTCTGTAAGCCGTTGATGTCTTGCCCCCACCCAGAGGAATCGATGATCAACGGGACATGGATACCTGCCGCGCGCATTCGCCAAATCGCCAGTGCGTATCCTGCGCGATATTCATCGTCGGGCACGATGCTATTACCGGCTTCGTTGGCGATGTTGACGAGCAGATACGCTTCGTGCTTTTTGAGCACGGCGAGGACGTCGGGCCGCACCCAGTAATCCACACACACTTGCAGATTCTCCCATTTCCCTGTCGAATCGTGACAGTCCACCATGGGAATCAACTGGTGATTGATGGCGTTGGTGATGGCGACGTCGAACTCTTCCGCCGAACCTTCCGTCAGCCAGACGATGCGCACGACGTTCGCGCCGGTCTTGGCGATTTCGGGGAACGAGGGGATGCCGTCGCGGTCGGTGTAGATGACCATTTTATTGACGCCGTAGAGGATGACTTTATTGCCAAAATGGTCGTAGAGGTGGCGGCCCTCGACGCGGAAGCCGGGGTATTGCCCTGTCTGCGCCATTGCGGGAACACGACTGCTGACCAACAAGAGCAAGCCAAATGCCGCCATCAAGAACACCAGACTCCATTTCCAGAACACGCGCCCTCTATGCATCACACACGCCTCCTCGATGACTTTATGACATTGTAGCACGGCTTCATGATAATTCGAATGGATGTACAATACCGTAGTTGTTTAGAGATGTTGTGTTCATTCCGGTTCTGTGAGGCGTTCATAGGATGAAAAATACGCAGGATGTATCTCCACAGCGCGCGCACGTGCGCTCTTTCCTCATTACCTATTGGCCCGTTGTGCTTTTACTCTTTGCGCAACTGCTGGCGGGCGTTATCATTTCGCCGATGCGCTCGTTCTTCCCCATCTATGCTACCGAGCAGTTGGCCTACACCGCCGCGGCGGCCTCGGCCATCGTCGCAGCGGGGCAGTTCGTGGGGATGATCACCTCACTCATCGGCGGCACCGTCTCAGATAGCATCGGGCACAAATGGGCGCTGGCCTTGGGATTGGCGGCGTCTGCCGTGGGCAGCGCGTTTTACTTCACCCGCGCGCCGTGGCTGGTAACGGCGTTGTGGATCGTCGGTGTGATCGGGCTGACGTTCATCACGCTCGGCGGGCAGAGCTACCTGAACGCCGCCGTGGGCAAGGCCAACCTGGGCGCACTCTCGGCGCTCTACAACTGGGGCTTCACCCTCGGCGGCGCGTTGAGCAGTCCGGGCGCGGGCTGGCTGCTCGATCTTCACGGCTTCGGCGCGCTGGGTTGGGCGCTGGTGGGCCTGTCGCTCGCAGGGGCAGTGACGGCGGGATTGCTGCCACGCCAACAACACGCGCTCACAGAGACGCGAGGGGCAGCACTCCGCGCGTTGACGAGCTACGGGGACATCGTGCGCCGCCCGATCATCCTCACCCTGGGGATGCTGCGCTTTCTCCCCACGTGCTACTACGGCATGGCAATGGTGTTGTTGCCGCTGTTGGTCAAGGCACATTCCGGGAGCAACACCGCCGTGGCATTGTTCACGACGATCATGCTGATTGTCGCTTCGCTTGCGCAGATTGTCGCCGGGCGCGCCGCCGACCGTTTAGGCCGTCGCGCGCCCACGCTGATCACCTACAGCATCGTGATCGTGGCGACCATCGGCGCAACGTTCTTCTCGGATGTGCTGTGGGGCATTTACGTCTTCGGTATCCTGGGGGTGAGCGCGGCCTGGGCGCTCTCCACGCTGATGCCCACCCTCGTCGCCGACGCTGCCCCGGTCGAAGAACACGGGCGTATCTTCGGCTTCCTACACCTGCTGTGGAACGCGGGGATGATCGTCGGCGCGCTCATCGGCGGTGCGCTGGTGGAGATCGCCGTGGGGCTGCCGTTTGCCGTTACCACGGTTTCCAACGTCGTCGCGCTCGTCCTCGCCGTCCTCTTTTTCCGTTTGATTGCGCGGCAGAGTGTAAGCCCGAGCAGCGTGGAAAATTAGCGCCCTGTCGCATCGTCCGCGCAGCAAAATCCTACATCGGCAGAATGGTTGAAAGGGTGCGGATTCATTCTACGTCTCCGGTGGTGACGTGGACGCTGGGATGCAGCGTTGCCGGGCTGCGGAAACCGCCCGTCCCGGAGATGCGCCCACTCGCACCGAAGAGCCGGAGTTTCTCGCGCACCCGTTCTTTGGCCGCCGCGCGCGCCGGGGCGAAGAGCTTGCGGAAGTCCACTTCTGTCGGCGATGCGGACATCGCTGCGCGCAGTTCGGCGACGAAGGTTTGCTTGATATAGGTGGAGACGTTGACTTTACACACGCCCTCGGCGATGACGGCGATCACGCTTTCCGGTTGAACGCCTGATGAACCGTGCAGCACCAACGGGATGCTGACGCGTCTAGCGATGGCGCGCACGCGCTCCACATCGAGCTGCGCCTCCTGGGCCGTCATCGCGTGGACGGAGCCGACCGCAACGGCGAGCGAGTCGCAGCCCGTGCGCGCCACGAAATCTGCCGCTTCGTCGGGATCGGTGAGCGCATCGGCGACGTCTTCCGGCGCAGCGCCCTTGTGTAGCACTTTGCCGAGTTCGGCCTCCAATGGCACACCGACGACATGCGCGAGGTGGGCGATTTGTTTGGTGATGGCGAGGTTGTCCGCGTAGGGTAACCGCGAGCCGTCGAACATCAGCGATGTGAACCCGGCGCGCAGCGCAAGGACGTTCTGTTCCAGGCTGTCACCGTGATCCAGGTGCAGCACCACCGGCACATCTGCTTCGGCGGCGGCAGTCTTGACGATGCCGGTGAGCAAAGCGAGACCGGCGTAGCGAATGGCAGGCCCACTCACTTGCAGGATGACGGGCGCGCGTTCTTCACACGCCGCCTCGACGATGGCCTGCACGATTTCCATATTGTCGGCGTTGAATGCGCCAACTGCAAAGCGCGCTGCGCGCGCGTGCTGCAATAATTCGGTGCTTCGGACAAGCGTCATCTTTTCATTCCCCCACGTTTTCTAGTTCTAGAACGCAATCTCGGCAATCTGCTCGAAATCAAACCCCACGCGCAGTTCCGCAACATCTTCAACTGTCTCAGCCTCATCATCACCCAATGCGCCGGCCTTGACACCTCGGTCGCAGTAAGAACGATAGGGACAGTAAGCGCAGCGGTGTTCATCTTCTGTTGGAAGGAAGGCATCTTCATCCAGGGAGAGGATTTGATCGATAAGGCTGGTCAGATAGACCTCATCGTCGTGATAGTGCGCCGCGTCGTAGGGCAGGCGCACCGGCGCTTCGGGATGTTCGGCGAACCAGTAGATCATCTCGATCTGCGCGGGGTCGAAGGGCTGCCCGTTGAGGTGCGCTCCGGCGCGAGCGAGCAGGTAGCGATAGACGCGCGTTTGCAGCCGCGCTTTCAGCGTGGCGGGTCTAGTCCGTTTGGGCGATGTTTTCCAGTCGAAGATGACGGCCCGGGTGCCGGGCTGCACCACAATAAGGTCGTACTTTGCCAACAAGCGCCGTTCCGCCATCGCTGCCGTCAGTGTGACCTCTGGATAACGCACCACGTCGGGCAACATCTCCGCCGGGCGGTAGACGCAGTAGTTGCGCCACCAACGCTCCAGGTCGGGATCGGTGGCGAGGGGCGTCAGCCGCGCCTCCGGGATGCCGACCAAATGCTGCTGCACCATGCGGTGGAACGTCAACCCTAGTTGCTGGTGCCGTTCGTATTCCTCGACCGGTTCGGCAGCAACCGCCGGCCATGCCACGCGCAACACGTACCGCAAATGAAACCGGCGCGGGCAATCCACGAAGTCTTGCAGGCTGGCCTGGCTAAATTGCAAATCAACTGGAATGGGCATCTTGCTCCTCCCACCACGTTTGCAGCGCGATGAAGGGCGCGGCAGGTTGTGCGGTGCCGCGCCGGCCGGTGTTCCACGTCACCGTGAGCGCCTTGCGCGCGCGGGTGATGCCGACGTAGAGCAGGCGCAATCGCTCGGCGGCGTAGTCCTGGCGGGCTTGCAGCGTGGGCAGCCCCTCGTCGTAGATGAAGAGGTCGGGATTTTCGTAGAGGGCCTTCAATTGCGCCAACACTTCCGCTTCCAGATTGAGGTGATCGCGCACGAACCATGCTTCCGAGATGAAGCTATCTTGTGGCAGCGCCGAGGGGAAGTCGTAGTCGTTGACCGACAGCAGGTACACCTTGTCCCACTCCAGCCCCTTCGCCTTGTGAATCGTCGAGATGATGACCTCGCCCTTGTGCGCGTCAGGGTCGAAGCCGGTGTCCTCGTCGCTGAAGCCGAGGAACTTGCGCTCGTTTTTGGCGATGACGGCCAGCTCTTGCGTCAGTTCTGGCAGACGCCATTCGGGATGCGCATCCGCGGCTTGACGCAGCACCACGGCGAGCTTGTGGGCGATGGCGAGGTCGGCAGGCGCGGTGAAAAGATCCTGCGCCAGCGTGAGGATGATCTGGTCGATGGGCAGCGTCGTCGTCCCTTGCCAGCGTTGTACCAAACTGCGGAACTCGACCAGGTGATCGTACAAAGACGGGTCCGCGTCCTCCAAATTCTGCTCGATTAGCCAATCGCGGTCGGCGCGGGGCCAGAGGTAGTCTTCCACGCGCGCGATCTGCCGCAGCAGTTTGGCGACGTCCGCCACGCGCGCTTCCAGAACGGGATCCTCGCGGCTCTGACGTTGCCACACGCGGTAGACCGTCGCCAGCTTTTTGGCCGATGTGGGATCTGCCAGATAATAGCCCAGGTGCGTCAGCGCGCCCGCCGCCTCTCGCGTGGTGCGGGTGCTGCGCAGCAATTCGACGTAGGGGATGTTCTTGGCTTTCAGCGCGTTGGCCACCTCGAAGCCCCGGTCATTGCGCGGGACGAGCACGGCGACGGTCTCGTCCTTGTGCTCCGGCAGCCAGCGTTCCACCGCGCGCGCCACCGCTTCGATCTCCTGCTGCGGCGAAAGGCCGCGTGCGTTGAGGTGGACGTTTTCCGGCGCATCGGGCGGGTTCGGCTGTGGATCGCCGCGCGGCGTCGGCGCGATGTAGGGTGGGGCGAGTGCGCTGCGAATCGCCGGGACGGGATGCGCGTCGTTGCTCCAACGGATGAGATAGTTCGCCAAATCGATGACGCTCTGCATCGAGCGCCCGGAGTTCGGCAAATCCCGCGCCCGGACGCCCGGCTGTTTTATAAACCGGCGCAGATATTCCGGGCTGGCGGTGGTGAACGTCTCGTAGATCGCCTGGTTGGGATCGCCGACGCGCACCCAGTTGCCCTCCGGCCCGACGAGCAGCTTGAGGATTTCTTCTTGCAGACGGCTGCTATCCTGCGCTTCGTCTTCAAGGATGTAGGGCCAGCGGTCGTGCAGCCGCGCCAGAAACGCCGGATCGAGGCGCAGCGTTTGCAGCGCCAGGCGGATGAGATCGTCGAAGTCCACCGCGCCGCGATAGGCGAGCGCGCGCTGGTAGTCGGCGTAGATCGCGTAGCCCATTTCCAGCAATGCGAGTTCTTCGGGGAACTGATCCAGCCGGTAGCGCAGGTCGGCGGGCGTCAGTTGCAGGTCTTTGGCCTGCTTGATGAAACTGGTCGCCAGCCCGGTGACGTAGTCCTGCCAGCGCCCGCGCCGCACGCCCTCCGCGCGGCTCTCGTCAAGGTCGGCAGAGAGGACGGCGTCCAGGCTGTAAGGGTGACTGCGTACCCAAACTTGCGCGGCGTCTTGCAGAATCTCGTTCGCCGCGCGCTCGTCGATGATCTGGAAATCGTCGGCGAGGCCCGCCAACGCCGGGCGCTCGCGCACGATGTCGTGTGACAGCCCGTGCAGCGTGCGCACGCGGTAGCCGACGTTGGGCAGCAGTCCACGCTCCTGCACAAAGCGCGCCACCCGCCCGGCGAAGTTGCTCACGGCGGAATTGACCAGGGTGACGACCAGCACCTCCTGCTCGTCGCCCAGATCGCCCTCGGCGATCAGCTTCGCCGCCAGCAGCGACAGCGTCCACGTTTTGCCGCTGCCCGGCACGGCAGAAACGCCCATTCGCCCGCCTTTGTAGGCGAGCACTTGGCGTTGTTTGGGTCGTGGTTGAAAGTTTGCCATTGGTAGTGATGGGTTAAGAGTAAAGAGTGAAGAGTAAAGAGTAAAGAGTAAAGAGTAAAGAGTAAAGAGTAAAGAGTGAAGAGTTTCTTTTTAATCGAGTTCTCTTACCTCATTTCTCATTACTCATTTCTCTTTACTTATTTCCACTTTCGCACGGACGACGCCGGACCGGTCGTGGCGGGCAACGAGGCTGACCACGCCGCCTTGCGGGGCGCGGACGACCCACTCGACTTTGAGACGGTCTTCGGTGGGGTCGGTTTCGCCGAAGGCGTGTTTGTAGGCGCGGCCTTCGAGTTGGCCCAGTTCTTCGCGCGGTTTGCCGGTCTCCAGCGTCGCGCCCTCCGGCAGCGCGATCTCGGCGATGACGCCGCGCACGACTTTCTTCTCGACGGCTTTCTTGGTCCCATACGTGGGCAGCCAGCCGGTGTTGTGGACGACCAGCCGCACGCGGTACGTCCCGTCGCCAAGCGGTTTGGCGCTTGTTTCGTAGAGTTCCAGGCGCGGCGTAATCAGGCATTGCCAGAGTATCCACTCAGGGAAGAGCGCCACTTCCTTCTCCACAAACTGCGGTGGCGGGTTGCGGAAGGCATAAACGTTGTCCCACCCACCCAGCTCCACCGGCCCCAACTGCGGGTGCTCGAAGGGATACCATTCGACGTAACCTTTACCGTCCAAAACGTCATCGCTCCACTTGAGCAGCTTGAGATCGTCTTCCAGAGGATGTTCGCGCCACCACTCGATGAACTTGTAGTCCTCGATGCCGGCCTGGCGCTGCGGACTCCAAATCTCCACCGTCCAGCCGAACGCCCCCATGTGTTCGTAGAACCACGTGTCGAACCCGCCGGTGATGATCTCCTTGGGGTGGTAGCGAAAGTCGTGGTAGACGGAGACGTTGGGGTAGCCGGTGATTTCCGTGCCCTTTGTGCCGATCTTCTGGAACGTCCACAGGTCTTCCACGGGGAATTCCTTGTCGTCGCGGTCGTCGTAGGGGCGCAGGAGCACGCCGCTGTAGGTGTGGAACGCCACGCCGCCCGTGATGTTGGGGTGGCCGGCGATAAACTGCACCATGGCGTGCACCTCCGGCTCCGAGGCGGGATACGGTCCGGCCCCGCGCTGCTCGACTTCTTGCCGCCAGTGTTCGGGGAAGTTGCGGTTGAGGTCGAGGCGCTCTTTCTTCGGTTGAATGGCAATCGTCACGCCGTCGTAATCCTGGACGGGGCCTTCGGGCAGCAGGCGGTAGTACTGCCCGCCGGTTTCGGTGGGATCGCGGCGGACCATCAAACGCGGCTCCTCCGGGCAGATTTTCCACGCGCCGTTGGGATCGGGGATGCGCATCGTGAGCATCCGCCCGTCGCCGTCGATGTCCTCCGTCACCAGGCCGCCGAGCGGCTCCTCGTCGTAGGGGTAGGGGCGCGTGCTGGAACGGATGTAGCGCGGCTTGTCGGCGAGCGCCCACTCCGCACCGTCGGGGTTCACGCGCGGGCAGACGTAGAACGCGCGCGTGTCCAAGGCGCGGGTGACGTCCGCGTCGTCGCCGTAGGCCGTGACGAGTTTGTTGAGCAGGTACAGGCAGGCCGTCGAGGGCGAGAGTTCGGTGGCGTGGATGTTGCCGTCCACCCAGAAGGCGGGCTTCTCCTCCGCCGGGCCGGTCGCCGCGTTGGTGACAGTCGCCAGCCAGATGTCGCGCCCCTCGTAGCTCTTGCCGATGCTCGCCACCTGCACGAGCTGCGGGTGTTCGTCGGCGTAGGCTTTGAGGATGCGGGTCAGGTCGTCGTAGCGGTAAAACGTGTCGAATTGAATGTCGGGCATGGTCAGTCTCCTTTAGGATCAACCACGAATCTTCACGAATTCTCACGAATAGAAATCAAAATTCGTGTGGATTCGTGAAAATTCGTGGTGAAGTTTTCATTGATTGTCACTCACTGCGCCCGCAACACCCGCTGCATCGCCCTGAGCAGCGGCCCGGTTTGTTCGTAGCCTTGCTCACCGAGTTCGCTCAGGCCCAGGTAGACCGTCTTGCGGCAGCGGCGCACCAGCCCGGCGCCGAGCCGGTGCAGCGAGAGTTGCCGCGCGGTAACCTCGTCCGAGTCGGTCCAGGGTTGTCCCTTCGACCAGCGCCGGCTGAGCACGTAGGGGTGCGTCAGCGGTTGGTACAGGCGCTCCCACCACCCCGTCCCGCCGACGTTGAGCCAGAATTGCACGTCCACCGGCCGGTTGCTCAACAGGAAAGTGTAGGCCGGGGCCAGCAGCACGGCGTTTTCCTCAGCCGCCTGCCAGGGTTCCAGATACTGCGCCGCGATGACGCCGCGTTCCACCATTTCCAGGTATTCCTGGCCGAGCGGTCTATCGGCGGGCAGGTCGGCGGCGATCCAGCGGAACTTTTGCACGGATTCGATGAGCATTGCCGCCGTCCGCGCCGCGTCGAAATCCTGGTGAAAGCCGTAGCCCGATTGCGAGAGCACTTCGCCGAACAATCGCGCCAGGAAGTGATCCAGCGGCGCGGGGTCTGCGGCGCGATAGGCGTCCAGCCATATCCGCAGCGCCTCGTAGCGCCCGCCGAAGAGGTAGGTGATGCGCTGCTGCATGTCGGGATTGACGCCGTCGAAGGGGGCCAGCGAGGGTGTTTTCTCCTTCACCCGGTAGAGCACGTCCGCCAGCAAGTGCGCGCGCACCAGGTCGAGGTCGGCGATGGTCTGCATCAAGGCGTAGGCCACATCGTAATTTCGGGGGATGACGCCCCAGGCGGGATGCGCGAGCGCCGCCCACGTGAGCAGGGTTTGTGTGGCAGGTTCCTCGCGCAGCGCGCGCGAGGGCCGGTGCGACCGCGCGGGCACGTCGCGCTGTTCCAGGCGGTGGGTGAGCGAGAAGCGCAGCGCGTCGGTGAGGAACGGCGCGAGGACGACGATCTCGCCGGGCGAGACGCCGTCGTTGTGGACGAGCGCGGCGATGGCATCGGCGGTCCAGTCGAGCATATCGGGATGGTAGCGGCAGCTTTCGAAGCGCAGCACGTTCTTGAGGTCCGGCGGAGGCTGGACGGCGGGCGGCGCGCTCGCAACGCCGGGTTGCAGGATGCGACTTAGCGTGTCGCCAAACGCCTGCATCTCCGGCGAGGTGACGAAAGACTCGGCGAACGTCACGCGCTCGTCGCACAGATCGCGCAGCGCGGCGGCGCTCACGGGATCCGCGCCGAGGAAGCTGCGATAGCCGGCGTCCTGGTCGCAGATGACGAGCGCCGATTCCGCGTGAGGCAGCCAACTGTAGATGAGGTCGTGGGCTACGGGCACGTCCTCTTCGACGTTATCCACGAGCAGGTGCGTGTAACTTTCGCGCAGGTAGTCGCGGCACAGCGGCTCCGTCCACAGGTGCGCGAAGAAGACGTCGATTTGCAGGGAGAAGTCGAGCAGGTTGTGCTCCAGGCAGTAGCGGCGGAAGCGCGATGCACACTCCTGCGCTTGATCGTAAACGCGCGCCTGGGCCGATTCGCCCACCCACGCGCCGCGCAGCCGCTCGGCGATCTCGGTGTGCGGGAAACCGACCACGGCGGCCTTGTTGAGGTTGTCGAGAATCTGGCTGTAGAGCCGGTTGCGGTCGATGTTGATGGCGTCGAAGTAGCCTTGCTCCTCCACCAGCGGCGCGACGATGCGCGCCATGTAATACTGCGCCGTTTCCAACGTGAGGAACGTGGGCCGTTCGTCCGGCGCGCCGAACCCGGCTTCCTCGACGACGAGCGGCCAAAACAAATCCACCATGCGCCGCGCCAGACCGCCCACCGTGGCGACGTTCACCAGGCCACCGGCGGCGACATCAGGATGATACAGCGCTTCCATGTAAGGTGCGGCCAGCGTCCGCTGCGGCGTCAGCACGAGGATGCGATCCGCCGGGACGTCGCTCATCAGCATATAGAGCATCCGCGCGACGCCCGCCGTCGTCTTCCCGGTCCCGGCGGGGCCTTCGAGGAAGATTTTACGGTCGAAGGGGGAGTGAATAATGGCGTTTTGGTTTGGCGTGAGTTTCATGGGTTTCGGAAAAGATCAGAACTTGTAATTCGGTCAACAGCAAACCTGTTTATCCGTGTTTCCCCTCCGCCAGCTGGTCACCAGCCGCGCCCGCGCCGACCGATGTTTGACGAGCTTGGTTGAAACGAAGAGTTAAGCCAATGTGCGAAATGGATTGACAACGGTCAGTTGCTCCGCCACTATCAACCCGTCTTGCATATCTTCTGTATACAGGACGTTACAGCCAGACTCTATGGCGCCAGCAACGACCAGACTATCCCAAAAAGACAGACTGTACTGTGCTCGCAGCCGTGAGGCACGTAACAAGACTTGTGCTTCCGTAGCGATGACTTCGTATTTGGCATAGAAAGACACGATCAAGTCATAAAGTTGCGTCTCTGAAAGATTGGCTTTGCGCAAAAGGTTGACGCACGTTTCGTTAATCACTTGCGTACTCACCACCACATTGCCGCCTTGAACAATCTCAGCAGCTATCTGATGTTTTTGCGCATCGTCGTTGACGATCAACGCATATAGCCAAATATTCGTATCTACAAAATAATGAGTGGTCGGCTTATCAGCGAGCATAGATTTCGTCTCGGCTTAAGGGTTGGAAGTCGGGAATGTGTAAAGGGTTTGCGAGAAGCTGGTCAATGAAAGTATGGGTAGGCGATGGCGGCTCCACCAAAATAATCACACGCACACTATTCTGGAGTCGCTCTTGATACTGCGGTGGAATCTGAATGATGCCGTCCTTAACATGCGTTTGAAACTCAATCGCATACATTGTTGGTTCTCGTACCTGCATTTTATGTACTCCTCTCATACCTTTATCATGCACCACACCACCCAACACGGTGTTGTCTAGACTCAAAAGCGAATTGGACTCTATTTCATTGTACCACAGAAAGCCATTGGCCACGAATGAGCGCGCTCCCCATTCGATTATTCGTTCCAGATTCGTGGTTGGCAAATGCCCAGATTCTCGCTATTCATGCAACCTTTGTAATCTACTTACGTAATGTAACTGTAATCGAATCACGAATTACAAATTACGAATCACAAAATCGTTGCGTTATAGGAGGATAACCATGAAATTCTTGATCAAATTACTCTTGCTGCCGTTTGTGTTGCTCTTCAAGTTGATCTTCTGGATCATCGGCCTGACCGGGCGACTGGTCGTGGGGATCGTGGGGCTGGTGCTGTTGATCGCGGGCGTTATCGTCAGCCTGACCATCGTTGGCGCGATTGTGGGGATTCCGCTGGCGTTGGTGGGGTTGCTGATGATCATCGGTAGCTTGTGCTAGAGTGTGCGTGATACGTGAAGCGTGATGCGTGATCTTCGGGTCACGCATCACGTTTTTTGTATGCCGGGTGAGTGGGCTTGATTTACCGCCCATTGAAAGGATAATGGGCTTAAGCACATAGACAGATGCATCTGGAGGGAAAATGAGCACGACACATCCTGAACCGGACCTTTCACTGGCTGCCGTCTGCGGGCTTTTTTGTCCCGCTTGCATTATTTACATCGCGGCGCACGAGACGCCCGAAAAGCGTGTGGAGATCGCGCGACAACGTAATCGTCCCGTGGAATCGCTGGTCTGCGATGGCTGCCGCGCGGAACGCCGCTACGTGTACTGCGAATCGTGCACGCTCTACGCTTGCGCGATGGCGAAGGGCGTAGACTTCTGCGGCCTGTGCGACGACTATCCCTGCGCAGACCTCAAGGCGTTCCAGGCCGCCCGCCCGCATCGTATCGAGCTGTGGGAGGCACAGGCGCGGATCCGCGAGGTGGGCTACGAGCAGTGGTTTGCCGAGATGACAGAGCGCTATGCCTGCCCCGAATGTAGCACGTTGAACTCGGCCTATCATCTCGCCTGTCGTGTGTGCGGAGCGGAGCCATCCAACGCCTACGTGGCGGAACACAAAACGGAGATCGCCAACTGGCAAAAATGACAGACTACTACCGGGCGCAGATCACAGACGTCGCGCCACGCAGCGTCGCCGTGCGGGCGGGACTGCGGGCGGGCGATGTGCTGTTGGCGCTCAACGAGATGCCGCTGCGCGACGTGATCGATGTGCAGTTCTACGCCGCCGAGCCGGAGTTGGAATTCCTTATCGAGCGGGCAGGACGGAAAAAGACACTGCGTGCCAATCGTCGCTACGGGCAGAGCCTAGGTCTCGCATTCGAGACCGAGCTATTCGATGGCAAAATCCGCGCGTGCCGCAACAACTGCGACTTCTGCTTCGTCACCCAAATGCCGCCGGGCCTGCGTGGGCCGCTCTACGTCAAGGATGACGACTACCGCCTTTCGTTCCTCCACGGCAACTACATCACCCTCACCAATCTGGACGAAAGCGATTGGCTGCGCATTGAGGAGCAACACCTCAGCCCGCTCTACGTCTCGGTTCACGCGACGGAGGCGGAAGTGCGTGTCGGGTTGATGCACAACCCCCGCGCCGGGCAAATTATGGAACACCTGGCGCGCCTGGCCGAGATGGACATCGAGATTCACACCCAGGCTGTGCTCGCACCGGGCCGCAGCGACGGCGCGCACCTCGACCGCACGATTGCCGATTTGGTCACGCTCTATCCCGCCGTCGCCGATGTGACGGTGGTGCCTGTCGGTTTGACGCGCTGGCACAACCCCGCCATGCGGCCTTACACCGATGCCGAGGCCGCTGTCGTGTTGGCGCAGGCGCTCGACTGGCAAACACGCTTGCGCGGCGAACTTGGAACCGGCTTCGTATACCCCTCCGACGAGTGGTTTTTGCGGGCTGACGTCCCCGTACCGCCGCTGACGGATTACGACGGCTTGCTCCCGGCACTCGTCGAAAACGGGGTGGGCATGGTGCGGCTGTTCCTTGATGGATGGGAAGCGTTACAGGCGGAACTGGCGCGCCTCGGCGGCCCGCGCCAGACGTGGGTGACAGGGACACTGTTCGCGCCGGTATTGCGCGAGAAGGCCCGGACGTTTAGCGCCCACACCGGCCTCGCGGCGGATGTCGTCCCCGTGCCGAACCACGCCTTCGGCGAGACGGTGACCGTCGCCGGACTGCTCACCGTGGGCGACATCCTGGCGGAACTGCGCGAGCGCGAGATCGGCGATGTGCTGGTGCTGCCGGATGAACTCTTTCGCGGGCCGGATGGCTGCGCCTTGGACAACAAATCGGCGGCTGATATCCAACAAGCTGCCGGGCGACCGGTCTTTATCGTCACCCAAGCGGATGAGCGTTGGCAAGTCCGGCCGGCGGTGTTATAATCCGGTTAGGTATTTTCTTGAAAATCCCTTCTTTGCGCTGCCATTGACCCTATTGACGGCGGGAGGAGATTGAGATGCGCACAAAAAAGCGAAGCCTTGTCGTTGTACTGGTTTTAATCGCGCTGGTTCTGCCGGTGATCGTTGCGTGCGGGGGAAAAGAGGATGCCGCGCCGCAGGCAACTACAGCCAGTAAGACGTCCGAATCCTCCCTAGGGACGTTGCCGGAGGCGGAGCGCGCGCCATGCACCCTGGCGTCATCCGGTCCGCTGGCAGGCATCGACCCGCGTGGGCAGACGGTGATCTGGTGGCATCCCTACGGCGACGCGCGCGAAGCCGATCTCCAGGCGATGATTGCCGACTTCAATACCTCCAATGCATGCGGCATCACCGTAGTCGCCGAGCATCGGGGCGCTACCCTCCGCGAAGAGATGCGGGCGACGCTCGCCACGGGTGAGTCGCCCGGCCTTGTTGTTGGCGATCAAGACGATCAGGCTGTTTACACCCTCGCCAACGGCCTCGTCGAGCTAAACGCCTACATCGCCGACGAGACCTGGGGCCTTTCGTCGAGAGATCGCGAAGACTTCATCGGGTCGTTTCTGGAAGGGGATGACGATCAACACTTTGGATTCCCTCTCACCCGCACCGTCGATGTGCTGTTCTACAACCAGACGTGGCTCGAAGAACTCCGCTTCTCCGGCCCGCCCACCGGCACCGCGACGTTCAAGGATATGGCCTGCGCCGCCGCCAGAGTCAGAGATGCAGACGGCTACGTGCTTCACGATGTCGCCTCCGCCGTGGCCTCCTGGACCGATGCCATCGGGGGCACAATCCTTAACCATGATCGCACCGGCTACTCCTACAACACTAAAGCCGTCATCGATACCGTGACCTTTCTCCAGGAACTCTACGACGAAGGCTGCGCCGGTTTTCGCACCCAAGAATCCCCTGCCGCGCAATTCGCTGCGCGCCGCGCGCTCTTCGTACAAGGCTCCAGCGCCGACCTCCCTGCCTTCAGCAGCGCCATGGACGCTGCCGAGAACACCGACGAGTGGGGAGTGCTCACCATCCCGCGCGACGACGCCGAACCGGCGCCGATCGTCTACGGCAGCGACCTCATGATCCCTGCCACCAACCCCGAAACACAACTCGCGGGGTGGGTCTTCCTCAAATGGTTTGCTGCGCCGGACCAACAAGCGGAGTGGATTCGCATCGCTGAGGAATTTCCCGTCCGCACGAGCGTCGTGGCGTCGCTGGATGTGGAAGCCTTGATGCCCCAATGGGGGCAGGCTTTTGCGTTGCTTCCTTATGGCGTCCACGGACCGCGGCTGGCCTCTTACCCGGCGGTGCGCGAAGCGGTGGGCATAGCCTTCGATCAGATTCTACAGGGCGACGACATCCGGGGTACCTTGAGTCTTTTGCACTTCGACGCCAACGACCTGCAAAATAGGGCGTCGGCGGAAGTCCTTCTCCCGCCCTTAACCGGCTTGTGCAGCCCGGCGACTTCCGGCCCACTGGCGGGCGTCGATCCGCGCGGGCAGACGGTGACCTGGTGGCACACCTACAGTGGCGCGCGTGAGGCTGACCTGCACGCGATGCTGGATGCTTTCAATGCGGTCAATCCGTGCGGCATTACCGTGGTGGGTGAGAGCCAGGGCGATGCCATTCACGCCAGGATAAACGACGCCATCGCCACGGGCGAACTGCCCGGCCTGGCGGTTGGCGATCAGCACGATCAGGCCGTCTACGCACTTGCAGACGCACTGACTGACCTAAATGCCTATATGACCGATACGACGTGGGGACTTTTCCCGTCCGACCGCGACGACTTCTTCCCGGCGGTTTTGGCGCAGGGCGTCCACCCGGCCTTCGAGGGCCAGCGCCTGGGTTTCCCGCTCGCTCGCTCCGTAGATGTCTTGTTCTACAACCGGACGTGGCTTGAGACGTTGCGTCACACCGGCCCGCTCACCACCACCGCGGCGTTCCAAACTCTGACCTGTGCCGTTGCGCGAGCCAGAGACGCCGCCCAGACCGGTGCAAGCGGCTACGTGCTCCGCGACGATGCCAATACCCTGGCGACCTGGGCCGCCGCTTTCGGTGGTGTATCGCCTGCCGGTGGCGCGGTCCTCAATGCCAGCGGAGACGCTTACGCCTACAACACTCCACCCATCGTCGCAGCTATGACGTACCTCAGCGACCTTTACGATGAGGAGTGCATCACCTCTACCATCACCGGCGCACCGAGCGCACACTTCGCCGCACGGCGTGCACTCTTTGTACTGGGATCGAGTGACGACATCCCCACCTACCAACGGGCGATGGAGGCTGCCGAAAACACGGATGTGTGGGGCATCACCACCCTCCCGTACAGCGCGACCGTGCCCGCGCCCATCGTCTACGGCAGCGATTTCATTATCCCTGCGACCAATCCTGAAACGCAACTTGCAGCGTGGATTTTCCTCAAGTGGTTCACCGCACCGGAGCAGCAAGCGCACTGGGTGCACGCCAGCGGCGATTTTCCTACCCGCGCCAGCGTCGCCGCACAAGTGGATGACGTGGCATTTGCGCCGCAATGGCTTCAGGCGCTCGCGCTGCTGCCTTACGGTGTCTACGAACCGCAGCTCATCTCCTACCCTGCTGCACGCGACGCTGTGACGAGAACTTTCGGGCAGATCATACAAGGCGCAGATCCAAAAACCGCCCTGGATCGTTTGACAAGAGATGTCAATACTCTTCAAAGGCGAATGATGGAGTAGTCGTTGGCGTGATTTCTCCCGCCCACATAAGCTGTGGGCGGGAGTTTTTGTTGGTGTTACCGCAATGTCAACGGCAAATACGTGCGGTGCAACGTTGCGACCACCCGCAGGATGAGCGGCGCGGTCTCAGGGGGTGTGACGCCGGCATCGTACACGGTGACGAGGTTCTCCCCTACCGTGCCGACGTCCCCGGCGGAGATGGCAGCAGTCAGCCTGTGCACGTCGATGAATGTCGTGGGGCGCGCTTCGCCGTTCCAACGCACTGTGCTCTGCGGGGTGAAGCCAAAGCCCTGCACATCGAGTGTAAAATTTGCGGCTTCGCTCACCACGATCCAGGCCGGGTTGATACTCATCAAGGTCAGCGGGGCCGGGCCGTCATCAATCAGCACCTGAGACCTGAAGGGCAGTAGTGTAATGCTGCCCAGGACGTAGTTTTGATCCAGGTCGAGATAACGCCGGTCGCCCAGATCGACGGTGAGCGGTTGCCGGGTGGGATTGTAGAAGATGCGCGAGCGCGGTGGCTCTCCGGCGGCTTGCGTGAACCAGTTGGTGCGCGAGTTGCCGTCGAGACCGCTGAACGTCTGCCATTCGGCAAAGGTGTAGCGCGTCCACGAAGGGCCGTAGGCGATGTGTTTATTCACGTAAGGGTGGAAGAGATAATTGTGATCCGAGGCATCGAAGGCGCTGAGGTCGCGCGCGTAGAGCGTCCATGCCTGATTGCCGAGGCCGTACAGCACATTGCCGGATACCGTCGCGCGCGAATCCTGGCCCAGGCTCACGTGCGCGGCATACGCCACACCGTCCGAGGCATTGTAGACCGTGTTGTTCACGATCTGCCCGGTAGAACGCTGGTAGTTGATGCCGGTGATGCTCGTGCTGATGACGGTATTGCCGCGCGTTTCTACGTCCCGCGAATAGTTGTCCACGTATAGCCCCATCCCGAAGGCGGGCCGCGAGGCTTCACAGCCATCCACGTTCCCCGGAATATCCACGATGATGTTGTCGATCAACCACACGTTGTAAACCTTCGTCGTCGCCAGGCTGCCGCTGCCGAACGTGCGCACGCCGCCGCAGTCGGCCTTGCTGTAGCAAGCCTGAATGATGACGTTCTTCTCCAGCAACGTGTCCGGACCGAACACATCCACACCGTTGTAGCCGGTGCGCTCGAAGTGGTTATAGCGCAGGGTGTTGCCGTACCCCGAGTCCTGCACGTCGTAGCTGCGGATGCGGAATCCGTCGCCGTTTTCGGTGCATTGATCCCAGGTCAAGGCGCATCCCATGCCTGATTTGTTTAGATTTTCGATCAGGGCGATGTCCTGGATTCGATTGCCCTCGAAGGTCGAGGCGGCGAAGTAGCCACTGATGCCGAAGTGGTTTGCGCCTTCGATGACGTTGTCCGTGAAGACCATGTGATGCCCGCCACGCAAGCCCTTGCGTCCATCCGAGGGCCTTTCCAGCCAACTGCTCAAGTTAACGCCGACCGCGTCCACGTCCCTGATGGTGGCGTTGCGCACGGTGATGTGGTGGTAGATGTCGCCGTTCATCCCGCCCGGCGAGCCAATGCCGTGATTGAACCAGTTTTGCAGCGTCAGGTTTTCGACCACGACGTAGGCCGTGGCCGAGCCGTCGCTCACCATCAGGCCGCCGTGGCGCAGTGTCTCCGCTTCTTCCAGCACCACCGACCCTTCGATCTGGCTTGGCGCTCCGCTGGATGAGAACAGGTAGACCTTGCGGGTCGCCGCGTCGTAATACCACTCGCCATCCTGATCCAGCGTCGCCAGGTGATTGTTGATGAAGTAGCCCCATCCGGCGCACGTTCCCCATGACGAGATCAGACACGAGACGCCCTGGTTGAGCGTCAGGATATTGCCACTTGCGCCGGTCACCGCGCGGGCGATGATCGACCAGCGGATGTTCCGCAGATGCACGCGCGCGCCGGTCCAGTCGATGGCGACGAGCGCGGTATCCGTGAACTGTGCGCTGCCCGCGCTGTGGCTGTCGATAAAGCTGTAGCCGCCATCGCCGGCATCGAGATTGGGCCAGCGCCCGAAAGGCAGCCGTTGTCCGGCCCGGAAGAGTTGATTGACGCCCAGCGGGAAGTCTCCAGACGGCAGCGTCGCCACGTAGATGTTGCCGTTATGCACGTCCCATCCGGTGATAGGGCGGGAGCCGGAGAGGATGGGCTTGTCGGTGCAGCCCTCAGGATACGCGCTAAAGGTGATCGGCGCGCTCTCCGTCCCCGATTTGCGGAGGACTAACTGCTCGGCGCGCCACGTATCGCCGCACTTGAACAGCACCCGATCCCCCGGCTGGAGGTCGAGCGCGTTAACCTTCGCAATCGAACGGAACGGCGTGGCCGGCGTGAGGCCGTTGTAAGCATCGTCGCCGGCGGAACTGGAGACGTAATAGGTCGTCGTTGCCGTCGTCATAGCAGGTACTGTACTGAAGATCGCCAGCAATCCGGCGGCCACCCCTATGCGCCATCCGGTGAACAGCGCCTTCTGAAACCAGCTTTGTTGTCTCATGGCACTCCTTTTTTGTGTGAGCCAGACTACAAAAGTCTCACGAGACGCTTGCCTGAGCCGGCATGTACGTTTAGCGACAGGTCCACAAGACACAGTACGTGCTGAGACTTTTGTAGTCTTTGCTTTTGCGCAGGTCTGTTTTCAGCAATCGATCTCATTATAGCGAGCAACGCCGGTCGCTACAAGTTTTGCGGTGACTTTGGCTTCTGTTTGTCGTTTTCCCCGTGGCGCTTGCAATTGAGGGAATTTTCCTGTATAATACTGGTAATTTAGAAGCCGATTATCTTCTATTTTTAGCCCCATCCATCGGCTAAGGAGGAACTGCCTATCGCCAATACCCATCAACTTAGTGGGGCATCAAGCGCCTGACCCGGTCTGCGCCGGGTGACGAGGTGGCGGCTTATCGAACATGTCTCCTGATATAAACGATCTGCTCAATGTGACGACGTGACGTGGAGCATGGAGGAATTGTATCATCATGAGATTTTCGGCGGATGTCGCCAGGGATCTAGCCTATCCCTCTCGCCCCTCCCAATGAGAAAGGTGTGTGACAAATCCGGTGGGTAATCGCCGTTACAAAACACACGCCAGGGCCATCTACCAAGCCCAGTAGCGTCATTGTGGCGATTTGCTGTGGTAGATCGCTGTCTCGTTTTCTTCAGACGAGCTGTCTTCCGTGATTTGTATTGTGCCGTGCCGCGCGTCTATGCGCGGCTCACGTGCCATGCGGCCACAGCCGCATGGATGATCAGGCTCAGTAGATCTGATTTTGCCGGTCTAAATCACCAGATCCAGGCCGGAACGGGGATCGGCAAACCCCCTCGAAGCCATTTGTGATCTGCTGAGACTAAAGACTATCAGATTAAAGACTATTCGACGACTTTGAGGAGGCAAACCATGTGTGGTATTGTAGGGTACGTTGGGCCGCGTCAGGCGGCGCCGATTGTGTTGGGTGGGCTAAAGCGGTTGGAATATCGCGGCTATGATTCTGCCGGGATCGCCGTTTTACATCAGAACGGCGGCATCGCTGTGGAGCGCGCAGTGGGCAAGCTGAGCAATTTGCAGGAGCGTCTATATCAACATCCACTGACGGGCAACATTGGCATCGGGCACACGCGCTGGGCCACCCACGGCGGTGTGACGGAGAACAACGCCCATCCGCACGTCGGGCGGAACGGGCGCGTGGCCGTCGTCCACAACGGCATCATCGAAAACTACGCCGAACTGCGCCGCGAGATGACAGAAGAAGGTATCTCCTTCACTTCCGAGACCGACACCGAAGTCGCCGCGCATCTGGTGGACGGTTATCTGGCGAGCGGAGTGGATTTGTTGGCGGCGGTACAACGCGCGCTGCCGTCCATCCAGGGGGCGAGCGCCTTTGTCTTCCTCAGCCCTGAGGAGCCGGAACACCTGGTCGTTGCCCGGCTTGGTAATGCAGGGGGGATCGTGCTTGGCATAGGTGACGGGGAGATGTTTATCGCGTCGGACATCCCAGCGATTCTTGAATACACACGCGACGTGATCTTCCTGGAAAATCGGCAAATGGCGCGCATTTCGCAGGAGGGTGCGGAGATCTTCAAATTGGATGGAACCCCGGTCAGCGCTTCCACGCACACCATCCCCTGGGATCCGGTGTCGGCGGAGAAAGGCCCCTACCGGCACTTTATGCAGAAGGAGATCTCGGAACAGCCCCGCGCCATCACCGACACCATCCGCGGGCGCGTGGATTTTCACCGGGGCCGCGTATTGTTGGATAGCGTCCCACTCACCCAGGCCGAAGCTAAGGGGTTAGATCGCATTATCATCGCGGCGTGTGGCTCCTCTTATCACGCCGGGCTGGTGGGCAAGTTTATGATCGAGACGTTGGCGCGTATGCCGGTGGAAGTGGACTACGGTTCGGAGTTCCGTTATCGTAACCCGTTCATCACGCCGACCACGGCGGTGCTGGCGATCACCCAATCCGGTGAGACGGTAGACACGCTGGCTGCCATGGAAGAAGGTCGTCGGCAAGGGGCCAAACTCTGGTCCATCGTCAACGTCATTGGCAGCCAGGCGCAGCGCCTCGCCGATGGCTACATCTCTATGCAGGCTGGCCTGGAAATCGGGGTGGCGACCACCAAGGCCTTTACCGCAAGCTTGGTGGACCTCTATCTACTGGCGCTCCATTTGGGCCAACTGCGGGATACGCTGCCTGCAGATGCGCTGCGGCAGAGCGTCAACGACCTGGCTCGCCTGCCTGACCTAGTGGGACAAATCTCCGAACCGCTGCCGATTTATGACGAACTGGCAGAAATCTTCTTCAAACGCCAGCATTTCCTGTTCCTGGGACGTGGGATCAACTATCCCGTGGCGTTGGAAGGGGCGCTCAAACTCAAGGAAATTTCCTACATCCACGCGGAAGGTTATCCTGCCGGTGAGATGAAACACGGCCCCATTGCCCTCATCGATGAGGTGATGCCGGTCGTCACCGTTGCGCCGCGCGACAGCGTCTACGACAAGATGATCAGCCAGATGGAGCAGGTGAAGGCACGCAACGGCACCGTCATCGGATTGCTACAAGCGGGCGACACGCTGGCGCGCAGTAAAGCCGATTACGTGCTTGAAGTCCCGGTCGCATCGCAATTTCTCGCGCCGGTGCTTAATATCATCCCGCTGCAATGGCTGGCGTATGCCATGGCCGTCCGCCGTGGCGCGGACGTCGACCAGCCGCGCAATCTGGCAAAGAGTGTGACCGTCGAATAAACGACACGTACTCCTTGCTGTGCCTTTTGCGACCCCGGGACGGGGTCGCAGAGCGTGAGCGCGCGGTTTGTGCCTTAATACCATAAAAACCCGTGGGCAATCCCCAAGATTGGCCCACGGGTTTTGCGTTGCGCTCGCTTGGCAATTTCCATAAGTCATGCTAGACTAACCATAAGCAAGCTTTACCTCGGATTGCTGTGGCATCAGGGCATACTCGACAACGGGTTACACCTCAAGAGGAGGAAAGCAAGTGGCAACCATCACCAAGAAAGTGTGCTTACTGGGCGACTTTGCCGTCGGCAAAACTAGCCTTGTCCGCCGCTTTGTCTACAGCGTGTTTGAAGACCGCTATCTGGCGACCATTGGTGTACGGGTGAGCCGCAAAGTGTTACACCTCGCGGACGGTGCCACGGATGCACAAACAACGGTGATGTTGATGCTCTGGGACATGGCAGGTAGCGATGTTTTTACCCGTATGCGCGCCAGCTACCTGCGTGGTGCGGCCGGCGTTGTGCTGGTGTGTGATCTGACTCGCCCCGAAACGTTGCCGAGCCTCAATGACTACACAGCCATTTTGCGCGACCTCAACCTGCACATTCCCCTGATTCTTGCCGCCAACAAGTGCGATTTAACCGATCAAATGCAATTGTCGACGGCGGAGCTTGAGGATTTTGTCACCCCGTTAGCCGCTCCCTTGTATCTGACCAGCGCCAAGGACGATATTGCCGTTGATGCAGTCTTCGAACATCTGGGCAGGCTGATGTTGCACCGGGATGGTTAGAGCAGCGGGCTTTCCTCTGCCGCGCGATCCAGCGGGCAGATGCGATCCAACGTGATACGTTCCGTGCCATATCCATACCACTCGAAGAAGGGCGCATCCTCCGCGTGTGCGGCGATGAAGTTCTCCGCCGCCAGACACGCCGCCAATGCGTCGCCGGTGGATTCGTAGACCTCCAGGGCGTACCACCCGGCGCCGGGATAGGGATCGTGCGGTGCATTATACGAACGCGCGATCAGAGCAGCGTGGACTTGACGCATCGCCTCCACATCCCCTTGCTGCGCGTAGATGAACATCGCTTCGAGTGTCGTGTAGCCAACAATCCGCGCCCAGGCTTCGGGGGTCAGCCAACCGTCATCTTCGTAGACGCCAGGATAGTTGATCACAGCCAACGCCAACTCGAGCGCAGTATCCCTTTCTCCGTTCGCCAACGCAGTGTTGGCGTCGAGCATCTGGTAGTAGGGGTGATCGCTCGGATCGGGCGTATCTTCGATCAGGCGGTACGCGCCATCGCGCCAGGCGAAAACCTGCGTGCGCGGGCGCTGCAATCCCGCCCCCACCGAACCGTACATCCCGCCGTGCATCACGATGTCCAACAGGCCGTCGCCGGTATGATCGGTGAGGGTGTAGGTGGTGTAAGCTTGCATCACCGGATCGGCGGCGAGTGAGCGCCAGCGCTGCCCATCCCATTGCCCGATGATGATCCCTGTGAAGCACGTGTGCGCGCCGCACGAGGTTTGCTCTACCATCACCTCCAATAGGCCATCGGCGTTGAGGTCATCAACCATCAACAGCACCGGGCTGGAAACGTCCCACACATTTTCATCCTCAATGAGGATTGCAGCCGGAACGAACAGACCTTCACGCATTTTAAAAATTATCAAGTAGGCCGGACAGTACGGGACCCAGCAGCCCTGATCGCGGGCTGGGACGCTGATGAGCCATTCGGTCTCGCCGTCGCCGTTGAGGTCGCGCGAGACGGCCCAGGCATTGGGCGGGAGCGGCCCCTCGTAGGCCCCGGTGTCTGCACGGGCGCTGTCTGCCGGCATCCAGGCTGTCAATTGCGCCAATGCCGTGTCTACACGGGATTGCGCATCCTCCATGGTGTTTCTTGTATTGAGCAGGTCGGTGACGATCTGGATATATTCCCGAACCCAGGATGCCTGCGTGTCCTTCTCCACATCGAAGGGGGCCGGCCGGGTGGGTGTCCAATCATCGGGCGGCGCGGTCACCGGCTCGGAAGGCAAAAGTCCCAGGGATAGGGACTCGCGCGGTGTGTCTGTAGGGAGAGGCTGCGGCGTGGGAGTCGGCGTCGCGTCTGGCGGAACCGGCGTTGGTGTGGGCGCTATTGCTGTGGTTGGAAGATGGGCGAGTGCCGACGTTGCAGTGGCAGTCGGCGCAGCTTCAGGGTGTGAAAGGGGGGACGGCCGGGCGCATCCGACCATCCCCACGATCAGCATGAGGCACAGGCCCTGTTGTAACGTCAGTCTCACAATTTCCTCCAACTCAGGCGCGCCATCGCCGCACCGGTCTGCTCGAAGTACTCCATGCGGATGGTCGCGTTGCCTTCAGGCAAGGTCACAGTGACAGTGCGTGTGCCTCGCATCGGGCGCCAACTATCGATAACCAACCGGTCGTTCACGTAGACGCGCACGCCATCGTCGGTGGTGGTGGTGAAGCGATACCGGCCTGCCTCGAAGGCAAATGTGCCGGTCCAGCGCACGGCGAAATTGTTCACCGGAATCTCCGAGGCGGGCGAGCCGAGTTTCCAGTCGAAGTTGATGGCCTCATCGGTGCGTACCAGCACGGGTGTCTTGCTCAGGTCGCGCCCGTCGAAGTATTCGCCCTGCCACGGACCGGGGTATTGCACGCTCGGTTGCGAGGTGGATGGAGCAGGCGTGCGGGAGACCGGCGCGGCGGGGGCGCTGGTAAAACCGTAGTTCGGTGAAGGCGGCATCGCTTGCGCGGCCTGAACAGTCGCCGCGTAATCCCACCAGAATTGCATACGTGCATTACCGGCGGCCTCGAAGTATTCTACCCGCAGCGTGTGCGCCCCCGAAAGGTAGTGCCAATCCTGGTAACGCCAGACGTTGTCTTGCGGGCTCCAGTAATCCATGTGCAGAGCGGTATCGTCGATCCAGAGCCGCATCCCGTCATCGGAACGGGTGTTGAAGCGGTACAATCCTGGCGCGAAGTTGATCGTGCGCGTCCATTGCACGGAGAAATTATCGCTTGGCATCCAGCTTACGGGCGCGCCCTGTCCCCAGTCGAAATTGATTTCGGCATCGTCGCGGATCAGCGCCGGGCCGCCGCGCAAGTCGCGGTTGTCGTAGTAGCGTCCTTCCCAACCTTTGATCGTATCCAGCCGGTTCCACCAGACATGGGCACTGGCAAGGCCGCCTTCCTCGTAGTATTCGACGACGATTGTGTGCTGTCCCGCGCCGAGGGCGATGTCGCCGGTGCGCGTGTTGGGCAGCTTTTGATTCTGCCAGGCGTCCACGACCAACCGGCCATTGACGAAGATGCGTACACCGTCATCGCAACTGGCGTAGAACCGGTACGTCCCGGCCTCGAAGCCCAACGTGTGCGTCCACCGCACCGAGAAGTTATCCGCCGGTACCTTGGGGTCGGGGCTGCCATCGCCCCAATCGAAGTCGATGGCGGTATCGTAGCGGGTCAGCACCGGACTGCCCGATAGCGTGCGATTGGTATAGTATTCGCCGCGCCAGGCTGCGCCGCCACTGATTCTTTCCCAGGCTACTTGCAGCGCCGCGTTGCCGCCGCGTTCGTAGTATTCCACCCGCACACGATGTGTGCCCGCGGCGATGTAGTGATCGACGGTGCTCCAGGTGGCTGAGCGATCGCGCCAATCGTCGATAACGAGCGTGTCGCCAACCCACAGGCGCATACCGTCGTCCGAGCGATACGAAAAGCGATACGTACCGCCTTCGAACCATTCATCACGAGTGAAACGGGCAGAGAAATTGTCGTTAGGGATGCCCGCCCCCGGACTGCCGGCGCCCCATTCGAAGTGCAATGCAGATTCGTACCGGACGAGTGCGGGGGCGCCCGATAAACTCGCGTTAGCAAAGTACTCGGCGTACCAGTTGCTGGCGCCGAATGCGGGGACCTGCCCCATCGTCAGCGCGAATAAAGTCACCAGGATCATCCCGGCCATCCACTTGGTCGATAGTCTTTTCATTGGAACACCTCCACATTTTCGTTGATTTTGCGGGTTTCAAACCCATAACTCTCTTACTTCAAGACGGCGGTTGGATGGGATTTGTTCCCGCTTGTGGGATTTTGTCATTGTTCTTTTTCTGCCTTGTGATATACTCAACTCGCTCGGTAAAAAACCAGGCCAAGAAAAAGTAGAAGGTGAGGAAATTGAACCACAATGATGATCGCCCGTCTGTGCATGTTTCTGAACCAGGGTCTCGCGGCAAGGATTGCCATCTCGATAATTTGAACAGCCCGAACCCGCGCCAGCGTTCGCAGGCCGTGCAGGAACTGGGCAAGCTCAAAGCCGACTACGCCGTACCTAATCTTATCACACTTCTCAAAGAAGATGTGAACACCTACGTGCGCAGCGCGGCAGCGGAGGCGCTCGGCCATATCGGACACAACGCTGCCGTCTTCCCGTTGATGGATGCGATGCACGATCCCTGCTCTTTTGTGCGCCGTGCTGCCGCTATTGCGCTAGGGCAGATGCAGGCCAAAGAGGCGCAAGGGGCGCTGCTCAACGCCCTGGATGATGGCAACTTCTACGTCCGGCGCGCGGCGATCAACGCCATCGGCAAATTGGGGATTCCCGACATGGGCGCGATTTTACTGCCTTTGCTTTCGACACCCGATTTGCGCATTCGCCGCACGGTGCTTATCGCGTTGCGCCGTCTCCATGCGCAAGAAGCCGCGCCCCAGATGGTCGAGATGCTCAAGACGTACCTCGCCACGCCCAATCAACGCGATCTGCCGGTGGTCAAGACGCTCGTGGTGGCGCTGGGGGATTTGCACCCGCCAGCGGCAATCCCGGTTTTGGCCGACATTGTGCGGGGCTACGTGGGGGCGCGTTCGCTGGCCGCTGCTGCTATCGGTGAAATTGGCGGCGTGGAAGGCGGGCCGGTACTGGTCGAAGCCCTGGCTGATAAAAGCGTCAATCTGGAACTGGCTGCGCTCAAAAGCCTGGGGCGGATCAAATACCGGAAGGCGCTCCCGGCCGTACGCGAGTTCCTGGCCTCGTCCGATCCGCGCTTGCGTCGCACCGCTGCGCTCACAGTTGGCAATCTCGGAGACGCGACAGCGATCCCCACATTGATCGAGATGGCGTACAACGATAGCAGCCCGCTGGTGCGTCCCGCTGCCATCGAAGCGTTGGGGATACTCGGCGACAAGGTGCTGATCCCCCAACTCTTGCCTCTGGTGGACGATTCCAACGCCTATCTGCGCGCCGCGTTAGCCCACACACTCAGCGCCCTGGATGGTACAACCCCTGAAGTCCGACGCGCGTTGAAAAAGCTGGCGCAGGATCAGGTGGAACACGTCGCCTTTGCGGCGCAGCGAGCGCTGCACGCGTGCGATAGGAAGAACGGAAAGCGCCCGTCTGAACCCGAAGCGTGCCCGGAGCCAACGCCCAAGCAAATTTCCTGGCTCAGGCGCTTCTTGGGACGCGCCTAGGGCGCATCTCGCCCGGTGAGGACCAACCACGCGAAGTGCGGCAGCGCCAACTGCCGTCGCCAGCGCCACGGCTCACGCGCGAGCCGGTAGAACCACTCCAGGCCGAGGCGTTGGATCCAACGCGGCGCGCGCCGCGACACCCCGGCAATGAAATCGAACGAGCCACCCACGCCGATGCCGACGGCAACTCCCGTGCGGGCCAGATTGCGATCCAGCCACACATCTTGTTTGGGTGCGCCGTAGGCCACGAACAAGATATCAGCCCGCGCCGCACGCACTCGGTCGACGATGTCATCTTCCTCTTCTACGGCGGGCGAACCGGCGTGACATCCCGCGACGCTTAACCCCGGATAGCGCGCTGCCAAGATTGCCGCCGCTTTCTCCGCCACACCGGGCGCTGCGCCCAGGTAGAAGATGCGCCACCCTCGTTGCGCCGCTTCCGCCGAAAGCAGGGGCACCAGGTCCGACCCGGCGACCCGTTCGCGCAGTTTTTTGCCGCGCAGTCGCGCGGCCCACAAGACGCCAATCCCATCGGGAATACAAAGGGCGGCCCTTTGCAGGGTCGCCCTGAACTCTGGATCGCGGCGCGCCTTCATCAAAAATTCCGGGTTGACGGTGGCGATTTGATAGGCCCCCCCTGCGGCGATCCACCGGTCGATGAGGGCAAGCGTCTCCGCCATCGTCACGTCGTGGACCGGCGCGCCCATTAAGGTACATGCAGGCACACGCCGGTCTGGCGTGCGCCCATTGGATGCATGGATTAAATCAGGTTCAACGCCCAATCGCCGACCAGCCAATAGCGGAAATCCTTGCCGTTGGATGTCTCGATGCTGCCGATGACGCCGTACACCAGCGCGATGAGGGGGAAGATCAGCAAGACCGGCGTGATGAGCAGTGCAATGGGGATCAGCAAGATGCCTACCAGAATTGCGCTGAGCGCCCCAACGATGGCCCACATAATGCCGATCAGCACGCCGCCCCCCGCCCAGAAAAGCAACTGGAACAGGAACGATTGCATGGCCTGGTACGCCACGTAGCGCGAGCGGTCTTTGTACATCAGGTAAATCAGCAGTGCCGCTCCGACACCCAGGAAGCCGGTGACGAGGTTGAGCAGCACGCTCAAGTGCGCCAGCATCGCCCAAGTGCGCTCGTCGCCGGGCGACAGCGGCTGTGGCGTGGAGTGCACCGGCGCGGGATTCACCGCATTCGATTCCGCGGTCGCTTCCGGTGTTACGTTGTAGAATTCTTTTTCGGTATTCATTGTTCCTCCCTTTCTTATCATCTGTCATTTACCGCCGCGAGGGTGTGCAAATTGCGATTTCAGAACCCTTCGCGAGGTGTTTCTATGTTTTATACGCACGCTTGGGAGGAAGGTTGCATCAGCAGTGTCATTCTTCTTCGAACTTCTCCACCTGGTAGATCGAGACTTCGAGGTCGGGCCAGCGCCAGGCGTTGGGGGGCAGGCCGGCCTTGTAGCACAGGTTGCCGAGGAATTCTTCCGGCGCCGGCAGTTGCTCCCACACTTGCGGCAGGAACGTGGCCCGGTTCCAGCCACGCTCGATGAGTACGCCATCGACGTTGGGGCGCAGCTTTTGTAGCAGGTCGTCCGGACCGTCGAAGTCCAGCGGTTCCGGTGCGGTCAGCACCGAAACTTCGACGGTGAGGTCGTTCAACTCGGCAGCTTTGACCGGCGGAAAACGGGGATCGCGGAGGGCGGCGGCGATGGCGTTCTCGCGTACATCCTCGACGAGGGGGCGGCGCGCCTCCAATGAGCCAATGCAGCCGCGCAGGTCGCCGTGCCGCGTGCGGAGGGTGACGAACACCGCGCCGGGCGCAGTGAGCCGGGCTGGCGGCGGTTCAGGTAGCGCGGGAACGGGTGCGCCAACCGTCTCCGCGATCGTCGCGCGGGCCAATGCGAGCAGGTAGTGGCCTTCTTCAGGCGTGAAGTGGGCGGTGGTCATTGTGCAGTCTCCTCGTAACCCACGGAGGCATACCCGACGACGCGCCGTGTGTCGCCGGTGACGTCACCGGAAGTGCGGTAATCTAACAGATGAGGCCGCCAACTGTACTCATCGGCCAGCAGCATCAGCGCGAGCGCCGGTGCTTGCCCGCAGGCCTCGCCGCGCGCCGCTTCGCGCTGATTACCGCTGAGCACCGCATCCAGGAATTGGTGATCGAGCGTATGCGCGGTCCGGTTGTCGTGGAAGTGGCTCAGGTCAGAACTGACGATGATGACATCGTCCGGTTCGAGGAACTGGTTCAGTTTCCCGCCTACGATGAGCGGGTCCACGTCGCCGAAGAGCAGCGGCACGACAGGGACATCGGGAAATGTGACGTACAGGAAGGGGAACTGGACTTCGAGGCTGTGTTCCTGTGCGTGCGCGACGTTGAACGCGGAAAAAGGCGCACCGGCGTCGATCAGCGTGTGGATTTTTTCGCCATCCAGCGGGTGTGCGCCGAGGGGAGTATCGAAGGCGGCATAGTCCGCCAACGCCACACCCGCGAACCACACACGATGGGATGGCCCCATCACGTAAATGCGCTTGGGAGGCGTGGCGCGATTGAGCAGCGCCTTGTAGGCGAAAGCGGCGACCGGCCCCGAGTAGACGTAGCCGGCGTGTGGCGCAATCACGGCGCGTATTTGGGAGAGCGCCGGCGGGTTGGCCTGATTCAGATAACCGGTGATGGCCTTCCGCAGCACATTTGGGACATCCGGGTAAAACATCCCGGCTACCGCCGCAGGTCGTATCGTTTCAGTCATGACAATCCTCCTTTCAGCCAGACTACAAAAGTCTCGCGCGTTGCCTGGTTGAGCAAATGTCCACGCTGAACGACAGGTTTGCAAGATACAGGGCGTGCTCAGACTTTTGTAGTCAGTAGTTTAGCTCCAGACACCGGGCACCCGCGTGTTACACGTGGGACACACACCCGGCGTCCTCCAATGCTCGCGGGTATTGTATCCATAACGTTGCACTAACACTGTATCGCAGGCCGGGCAGACGGTGCTTTCGTGTTTGGAATCGAGCACGTTGCCCAGGTAAATGTAGCGCAGGCCGGCGGCTTTACCGATGGCGTAAGCCCTTTCGAGCGTGGCGTTAGGGGTGCGCGAGCGATTGAGCATCTGGTAGTCGGGATGGAACGCGCTCAGATGCCAGGGAATCTCCGGGTTTATCTTTGCCAGCCACGTTGCCGCCGCTCGCAGTTCTTCATCCGAATCGTTAAGGCCGGGGATTACCAGCGTCGTTACTTCGATCCAAATGTCGGTCTCGCGGGCGATGGAGGCGATGTTGCGTTTGACCGGCTCGATCCGCGCGCCCGCATACTCTTCGTACAGCTCGTTCGTGAAGCCTTTGAGGTCGACGTTGATGGCATCGAGATACGGCGCGATGCGTTCCAAAGTTTCGGGCGACATAAATCCATTGGAGACGTAGACGTTCTTGAGGCCGCGTTCGTGGGCCAGCTTGGCCGTGTCGTAGGTATATTCGAAGAAGACGGTCGGCTCGTTGTAGGTGTAGGCGATGGATTCGCTGTGACTTTGCAACGCAGCTTCGACCACAGCCTCCGGCGGTAAAGCTTCACCCACGGTATTGCGTCGCGTATCCACCTGGCGCACCTGGGAGATCTGCCAGTTCTGGCACCACGCGCAGCGCATATTACACCCATACGTCCCGATGGAGAACGCGCGGCTGCCGGGCAGAAAGTGGAACAGGGGCTTTTTCTCGATCGGGTCAACGTGAGCGGCGACGGCGCTGCCATAAACGGCGAGGTAAATTTTACCATCGCGGTTGACGCGGACGCCACACTTGCCCCACTCTCCGGGGTGCAGCGTGCAGTAATGCTCGCAGACGCGGCACTGCACTGCCTGATCTTTCAACGGACGAACCAGTTCAGCTTCTTTCAACATACTGCGCCTCTCAAAATGAACAGCTAATCTTGCTAATCTCAGTAGATCGAAAAATGCTCCGAGGGGATCGTCAGATCCCCGTTCTGGCCTGGATCTGGCGATCCAGGCCAAGCAAAATTAGGTCTACGGAATCTACTAAAGTGCTGTGACCAACGCCACGATCAGCATGATGAGCAGGACGCCGCCGGCGACAGACAGGACAATCGTCAGCGTTTTCTTCTCCTGCGCTCTTTGTTCGATCAGCCGCAGCCGCAGCGCCTCGTGCATTTCACGCTCTTCGGCCAACATGCGCTCCATACGCGCCTGTGAAGCGGCCGTTTCGACGACCTTGAGCTGCCCTGCTTCGTCCATCTGCTGGTTGAGCCGTCCGGCCACGCCCAGATTGTCGCGCCGGACGATCCATTCGAGGATGTCGAGCGCCGCGCCGCACTGGACGCAGTGTTCGTCGTCGATCCAGTTGACGGTGTTGCAGTGTGAGCAACGCCGCGTGAGAGCGACGCCGCACTTGCGACAAAAGCCGGCATCCTGGTCGTTCTGCGTCTCGCAATAGGGACATACGTGGCCTGGGTTGTCGTTGGTCATCTTGCAAACAGCACCTTTCGTTTTTGGGTCACAAAAGCCCCGGCAAGATACCGGGGCTACACTGTGTGTCTTTGCCGTCGTGCTTGCCAAATCACGAGGGACAAAGGATTATTTATGTTGTTCAGGATGATGCGGTATCTAGTTGCGGCTCAACCTCTGGTTGGGCTTCCACGACACTTCCGCTCTCGACCTCATCCACCGTTGCGATGACTTCTTCTGCCGTTGCCTCTTCTACGATGGCCTCAGCTATGGTCACTTCCGGGATTGCCGTCTCCGGGATTGCCGTTACCGGCGATTCCGTCTCCGCCGACACCATTTCCGGCGACGCGACCACCGCAGGCGCCGGTTTGGCCTGTTTCACACTGAAGGCAATGCGCCGTTCACCCGGCTGTAAAGAGATGACTTTCACCGTGTAACAGTCGCCGATCTTGACTACATCCTGCGGGCGGGCCACTTGATGGTCGGCCAATTCCGAGATGTGAATCAGTCCTTCGATTTCCGGTTTGTCGACCAATGCGGCAAACGCGCCGAATGTCGTGAGATTGACGATGGTCGCTTCGACCAGGTCGCCTTCCTTGTAAACGTCACCGAGGCTTTCCCAGGGATCGCGAACCAGCCGCTTGAGACTCAGGCCTAGGCGTTCCTGCTCCAGATCGATGTCCAGGATGTAGACGTCTAATTCCTGGCCTACCTGCACGATCTCCTGCGGCCGGGTCACGCGCTTCCAGGAGAGTTCGGAGATGTGCAGCAGACCATCCACACCGTTGACGTTGACGAACGCGCCGAATGGTACCACATTGTTGATGACGCCACGCGCTACGGCGCCAACCTTGAGCTTTTCCAGGATGCGGCGTTTGACAGCTTTGCTATCGGTAGCGCGCCGCTCGGAGAGGATCAACCGGTTGCGCTCCGGCGTGACCTCGATGACGCACAAAGTCAGGGTCTGGCCGAGCAAAGCCTCCCAACGCTGCTCTGATTCGTCGGCGTTCTGTTGATGGGTGCGCCAGTTCGACAACAACTGCGAACCGGGCACAAACCCGCGCAGCCGTCCCAGGCGTACAATCACACCGCCCTTGTTAACGTCGATCACCGGTAAGGGAATCGGCTCCTCACTCCGTAGCAGTTTGCGTGCGCGCTCCCAATCGCTCTGCTGCGCCGCCCGGGCTAACGATACCAGCATTGTGTCATCATCTTCGCTTTTATCGATGACGTAGACACTTACGCCCTGGCCTGGCTTGAGGGCATAGAGCTCTTTGGGCATCATCCTCTCTACTTCGCGGGGATGGACAATGGCATCACACTTGCCCCCGATGTCGATGAGTATAGTTTTTGCATTAACCGATGCAATCACACCTTCGACCACGTCGCCACGGTGATACTCGTTGGTCTCTATATATTGATCCAAAAGCACACTCATGACATCCTGGTCAACGCCTGCCTCCGAGGCGGTTCCCTTCATCATTGATTTCTCCTGGCCGTGATAAGTTCTCACCTCTTATTATAGGCGAGTTTTTGTAGACGGCAATTTTATGCGCAAAACGCTTCCTTTCTCATACGAGCCTGATAAATTTGTTGCATTATTGCGCCGGTGTGATGACCAACGGGACCGCCGGGTGACCGGGCCGGACGTCCAACACGGGCACGGGATCATCGAACCATACGCTATACAGTTCTTGATATGTACCATCCGCTTCCAATGCGGCCAATGTGAGATTCACCAGGTCGCGGTAAACCGAGTCCCCTTGCGGCAGGACGATGGCGACCGGGCGGTAGGTGTAGCGCCGGTCGGTCATCGCAAAGCCGGGCTGGGTGAATTGAATCTGCAACAGCGCGCGTCGTTCGGCCACAATCGCCGCTACCTCGCCTTGTTGCAAGCCTGCGATGGCGGCGGGAACGTCTGCGTAGCGCACGGTCGAGAGACCCACGCCGGCTGCCTGGGCTAAACCGGGCAACACGCGCTCCCCTTCCGATCCGGCCAGCATGCCTGCCGGTCGCCCGCCGAGCGCCGCCAAATCCGCAACCGGCGCCGCGGCCAGCGAGAAGATGCTGACGCCGTCATCGATAATCTGGAGCGAAAAATCGACCTGCAGTTCGGCTTCGCGGGTGTGGAGCCAATTGCCGATGAGCATATCCACTTCGCCTTGCGCCAGCCGTGTGAAGGCGTCGATCTCGGTCACAGGCACGAGCGTCATAGCCTGGCGGCTACCAAGCCAGCGCTCGGCAATACGTTCGACCAACCGCACTTCGAAACCGGTAGGTACGCCGTCGGCGCGGTTGGCGCTATAGGGCCAACGGTCGATATAATACCCCACTGCTAACGATCCACGTCCACGAATGCGCGCCAGTACGTCCAATGTGGAAAGCTGCTGCGGCGTCTCGGCGGATGAGGGGGCCGGCGCGCTGCCCGGCAAAATTTTGATACTCGGCGGCGAGACGCCCGGCAGCCAACGCGCATAGAGCACGTCGCGTGTGCCGTCAACGATCATGTCCTGGAACGTCAATGTCACCAGGTTGGCGAAGAAGGGGTCATCCTGACGGTAGGCCATCGCCATCGGCTCCCACGTCGTTTGCGCCACCACCACCGCCCCCGCGACCATGCGGCGCGCGCGTTCCAGTCGGTGGCGCATATCGCCGTAGACGTCGATCTCGCGCGTGCGCAGCGCCTCAACGACCTCGAAGAAGTTATCGTAGGCGACGAACGTTTTGGTGGTCGGGACCGTCGCATCAATTTGAGTGCGGCTACCGGTCCACGTGACGACGCCAATGTGACGGCCTTGTAAACCGGCAGGGTCCTGAAGGTTCGTGTCAGGAAACGTCAGAAAGGCGAGGCCATCCATAAAGTACGGCGGGCTGAAATCGGCCTGTGCCTCCATCTCCTGCGTGTGGATGACGCCGGCCAGCACGATATCGACCGTGCCTTGCGCCAGATGCCGGAATGCCGAATCCGAGCGTACCTGGCGGAAGCGCACCGCATCGGGATTGCCGAGCCAGCGGCGGGCCAGCTCGCGGGCCAGATCAATCTCCAGCCCGGTCAATTCACTGTTGGCGGTGATGTAGGAGAGCGGTTCCAGATCGTAGCGCACGCCCACCACCATCTCACCGCGCGCGAGGATGCGCGCCATCGTCGCCATCTGCGGCGGGAACGTCGCCTCCGGTGGCGGCGCGACGAAAGCCGAGGGCAATCCGGCTTCCTCTTTGGGTTGAATCACCAGCCCAACCAAATCCTCGACCTCTGAGCACCCGCTCAGCAGGACGAGCACGAGTCCAAGTCCTGACAACAAAAACCAAAAACGGCGCATTGTCTGCGTCCCTCCACTAAGAAATCACCTGACGGCCAGGCTGCCCCAAATGTACCACAAAGATGGGGAATGAGAAATGGGGAAGAAGCAAGGAGCAAGAAGCAAGGAGCAAGAGGCAAGAGGCAAGAGGCAAGAAGTGAGGAAGAAGGGAAGTGCTTTTATGCTATTCGCTGATTTGCTCATTCGCTCATTCGCTGATTTGCCATTTGCCATTTACTGATAAAGCTTGTGCTCTTGGATGTAGGCTTCGACGGGTGGGGGGACGAGGTACCGCAGGGGAAGACCCTCGCGGACGCGGCGGCGCAGGTCGGTGGCGGAGTAATCGACCGGTGGGACATCCAGCCATATCAGGCGCTCGGCCAGCAGCGGCAACGCGGCGACAAGTTCCGCGTGATCGACGCGCTGGCCGATGCGCGGCATCACCGCCAGCGACGCCTGTTCCAGAATCCCCTGGGGATCGCGCCAGACGGGCAAGTCGTGGAGCGCGTCCTCGCCGAGCAGGAAGAACCACTCATCGACGTCAGGATACTGCGCACGCAGCAAAGCCAGCATTTCCACGGTGTAGTGCGGACCGGGGCGTTCGAGGTCCACGCGGGAGAGTTCGAAAGCCGTGTTGTCGGCAATGGCGGCGGCGGTCATCGCGGCGCGGTCTTCGGCAGGCGACATCGGGCGGTTGCGTTTGTGCGGCGGCGCGCCCGCCGGGACGAACAGGACGCGCGACAGCCCCAGTTGCACACGCGCCGTCTCCGCCAGGGCCAGATGCCCGTAGTGCGGCGGATCGAAGGAGCCGCCGAGGATGCCGAAGCGTGAGGCGTTCATACGGAGTACGGAATATGGAGTATGGAGTATGGAGCAGGAAGCAATGGTTTCTTACTCCTTACTTCTTACTCCCTACTCCTTCCCTCTCAATCCGCGCAAGACGCGCTCCACGGTGAACGGGAAGCGGTTGTACCACACGCCGGTTGCGTTGCGCAGCGCGTGGTGGACGGCTGAAGCCACGGCGATGAAGGGCATTTCGGCCATGCCACGTGCACCCCACGGGCCGTTTTGCTCCGCGTTTTCGATGATGATCGGGATGAGGCGTTGCGGGATGTCCTCAGTCGTGGGGATCAGGTACGTGCTGAGTGTGCTGGTCAGCGGGTAGCCGTCGCGCTCGATGAAGTGCTCGGTGGTGGCCCAGCCGAGCGCCTGGATCACGCCGCCCTCGATCTGCCCCTCCAGCAGTCGCGGATTGATCGCTTGCCCCACGTCGTTGGCGCAGGCGATTTTGGGATAGGTACATTCGCCGGTCAGCATATCGACGGCCACTTCGGTGGCAATGGCGACGTAGCCGTAAGCGAAGTTGGGGTCGCCATAGCCACTCTGCGGGTCGATTTGTGTGGTTTTTGGCGCGAGATAGGTGTATTGCGCTTTGGCGGGGCGCTCCTCGGCGCGCCACTTCTCCAATGCCGCCACCGCCGCGCCGCGCACAGCGTTGCCGATCATAAACGTCATCCGCGAGGCCGAGCACGATCCCGCACTGCCGGTGATCGCCGTGTCCATCGCTTCCAGGCGTACCTTCTCGAAGGGCAGCGCCAGCGCCTCCGCCGCCATCTGGCAGATGACGGTGCGCGTTCCCTGGCCCACATCAGAACTGGCGGCGTATACGATGGCCTCCTCGATGTCTGTCCCACCGCGCAATTCGACGCCTGCCCAGGCGTTCTCCTGGTAGCCAAACGAAAAGCCGATGTTCTTGAAGGCCAGCGCGATGCCCACACCATGCCCGGCCTCGGCTGTGGGAGCGCGCCAACCGCCGTTTACCCGCTCCCAACCTAGCGCCTCCGCTGCTGCGACGAGCGCCTGCTCCAAACCGCGTGCATCGTCAGGCAAGGGTCGGCCCCAGGGCATCGGTTCGCCGGGACGGATGAGGTTGCGCAGGCGTAGCTCCACCGGGTCGATGTGCAACGCCTCGGCCAGTTTATTCATCTGCGATTCGGCGATAAAGTTGCCCTGCGGCGCGCCGAATCCGCGGAACGCGCCGCCCGGAATGTTGTTGGTGTAGACGCCGAGTACCTCGGTTTTGACGTTGGGGATGCGGTACGGCCCGTTGACGGTCAACAGCGTGTTGCCCATCACCTTGTTCGTGGTGTAGATGTAGGCCCCGCAGTCGGCGATGACTTCCGTCTCCGCTGCGAGCAGCGTCCCATCTTCGGTAGCGGCCCAACGCGCGCGGGCGAAGGCGCGGTGGCGTTTGTGATGTCCCACAATCGACTCGCGGCGGCTCCACACGATTTTCACGGGCCGTTGCAGCCGTTGCGCCGCCAGCGCCAGCACGATCTGCACGGACATATCCTCGCGCCCGCCAAACGCGCCGCCAATCGCGGGGTAGATCACGCGCACCTGCTCTTCCGGCAGCGCCAGCGCGTGGGCGATCTGCGCCTGGTCTTCGTGCATCCATTGCCCGCCGACGAGCACCGTCACACGGCCTTCTTCGTCGATGTAACCCAGGCCGGCCTCCGGCTGCAAGTAGGCGTGTTCCTGACCAGGAATCTCGTACTCGGCTTCGACGACGACGGCGGCCTGTTCCAACGCCGCGTCCACATCGCCCCGGTTGATGCGGTGGCGCGAGGCGATGTTGCCGTCGAAGACGAGCTCCGGGTGGATGTCGGTGCCGGGGTAGGGCGGGTGCAGGCGCGGCGCATCCGGCTTGAGCGCGTCACGCGGGTCGGAGATGACGGGCAGGTCTTCGTATTCGACGGCAATCAGCTCCACCGCGCGTGCGGCGGTCTCCTCCGTCTCCGCGACGACGGCAGCGATCTGATCGCCGACGAAGCGGACGACGTCGCGCCCCCCCTTAATCCCCCCCGTAGGGGGGGAGACAGTCTCCTCCCCTATGGGGGGGACGGAAGGGGGGGGCGGTCCAACCAGCACCGGCTGATCGGGATATTGCAACCCGTACTCATTCACCGGCACATTCAGCGATGTGAACACCGCGACAACGCCGGGCAACGCCTCTGCTGCCGTTGTATCGACGTGTAGTACGCGGGCGTGTGGTCGTCCGGCGAACAGCAGCTTCATATACAGCATCCCGTCCATCACGAAATCGCCGGGATACGGGGCATCGCCCGTCACTTTCGCGCGGGCGTCGATGCGGGGGATTGACTGACCGACGACATTGTATTTCATGGTTTACCTTCTCTTTTCACCAGACGCGAGGCTGAAGCCCGTGCGTTAAAAGCACAAACTGTGCTCCAAAAGTTGGGCAATAGCGTTTTAAGCGGTCACTCTTTGCCCTACGGAAACCCAATATTCAGTATAAACCGAACGTTGCGCCTTCGCCCGTCGGGCAGCCGCGATCAGTTCCCGCACCGTGACAATCAACTCATCCACGGTCTCAGGCGTAAATGAAACTTCCCCGTCGGCTGGACATACCCAAGCGTAAACGTTTGGGATACGTACGGTGATATCCTGCTCGGTATATTCAAATGTTGTCGGACGCCATTCTCTGGCTTGCCGGTGTTCACCACAAGTTGGTATAGGTTTTGAATTATTCATCATTTTATCGCTTTCTTCTACGACGGCGTAAGGGCGGATTCTCCCATTGGCTGGCGTCGGGTATGTAGGCCGTCACGATTTCTACATACACCGGATCCGCATACTCGCACACTGTATGCAAGTATATCTTCAAGTTCTGGTTCAGCGTGACCCGTCCATAAATCAACGCTCTTTGTACATCGGGATATTCCTCGATAATTTCTCCCCTCAGAATGGCTTCTTCAATGTGCTGTCGCTCGAAGCCTTCCCTAAGCGCGTGTTGCACGGCGTGGCTTTTGACCAGGTAGTATCCTGCTTGTACACGTTGGCGAATGTGCTCTATATCCACCTTACCATTCCTGTTGAGGATGTCAATACCTTTGTCCGGTGTGACCCGTAGAATTACGCTCTGCGCTCGCCGAATTCTCTTTTCGGCGGTTTGAACCCCTTTCTCACGTCCCCTGCGTCTCCAACTGTAAAATCCGCCGCAGCACGGCAACGGTGCTGGCGTAGGTGGGGTCCATCCCGAAATACGACATGCTCTGCGCACCCAAATTCTTGCCCTTGCTCATCGGCGTATCCGAGGCGTAGTGCAGGATGCCGATCTCGAAGGGCACGGTGTAGAGGTTGACCAGTTCGTTGGTGGGATAGCGGCGCGGGCGGACGAATTCGTAGAAGGCGGAGAGATACGGGCCGGACTCCATTTCGACATCCGTGTACCCCGCGTCCAGGAAACCTTCCATATATTTGCGGTTTTGAAGGAAGGTCCCATGCACGCTGATGGCGCGTTGGTTATCCAGCACATCGCCGTAGACGATGTGGGGCGCGACGTCTTGCGCGGTGAAGACGTTGTTGAACAGATAGGTGTTGCGGGAATGTTCGTCGTAGACGGTGTTGGGGATGAGTACGTCGCCGATGCGCCCGTTGAGGGTGGCGGCTTTGCCCAGGATGTACGCGCCGCGCAGTTCGCCGATATTGACGGAAAGGCGTGTCAGCAGATGATAGGCCGCAAAGCCAAGTGGATAATCAATGTTGAGGATGATCGCTTGGCTGTCCCGTAGCGCGTCGAGCGGCACGTCGCGCAGTCGAGGATCCACGTTTTCCGGCGTCAGGCGCGCCAACTCGATGACCTGCACTTCGAGATCGAAGGTGTGCTGGCTGGGGATGCGAGTGATGCCGTGCTCGCGTTCGTACTGGCGGCGGGCTTCGCGCAAATCCTGGCCTTCGGGCGTGGAGAGGTATTTCTTGAGCGTGTAGTACAGGAAATTCGCCCAGTTGCTCGGCACTTCGTGCTGGCGGATGCGCCGCGCTTCATGGCACAATGCGGGATCGGCTTCCGATTCGAGGTAGTCCACCAGGCGTGCTTCGTGGCGCAAGGCGAAACCGGTGAGCATGTTCACCAGGCTGTGGGTGTTGCTCGACACAAAGTAAGTGGGCCGCGTGGAAAGGTCGAACGGCGCGTGCTGATTGACGCGGTTCCACCATTGCTGCGTGGCCCGGCGATAGGCGATGTACGAGCCAGACAGCAAGCGAATCGTGAGGCGCTGGCGGCGCTCGGCGAGACGGCGTAAGAGGTGGGGAAAATCGGCCTCCCACGCCTGTTCGAGACGGCGCCAGTCTTTGGGCGACAATCGCAATATCGTGCGCGTTTCTTCCATCAGAGCTGTATCGGGCGTCCCGCTCGCAGCCCAGGCTTGCAGCCGCTCCGCCAGGCCGGCTTGCAGGCCGATCAAATCGTGCATTTTGTTCCATTCGATCTGGAAGGCCGTCAAAATCGGCACCAGATCGTCCACATCGGAGATGCTGGCGATGTACGTCGCCAGGACGCCCCGCCCGTCGAAGAACAGCCGCCGCCGCCGGGCCTGCGCTGTGACGGACTGCCAGGATTCCACGTCGGGATAGCCGCCCTGCTGGAAGACCTCTTCGCTTTGGCCGAGGATGACCAGGCGCGTGTCCAGGATGCAGCGCGGCAGGCGCAAACTGCCGTAGATGAAGGCCGACATATCCGGCCTTTGCCTGCCCAATTCGGTGTGCAGCGACGACTGCATTCCCAGGTACGTCTCTTCCAGTGTGCGGATTTGCACGACGTTCGTGGTCCGCAGCAGCGAATAGTACGTGCGGGTGTAAAGCGCAATCGCATCTGCGCCTTTTTGTGGAATTTTGCGTTTCATCGTTTTTCGGCTGCCTTCTCCACGGCGCGGATGATCTTGTAATAGCCGGTACAACGGCAGAGATTACCGCTCAGCGCGGTCTTGATTTGCTCGCGGGTGGGATGTGGCATCTCCTCCAACAGCTTGGCGGCGCTCATCACAAATCCGGGCGTGCAGTAGCCACATTGGACGGCGTCCTCGTCGATAAAGGCCTGTTGCACGGGATGCAGTTCGCCATTTCTGAATGGCGCGCCGTCCTTATCGAGACCTTCGACGGTGATGATGCTCGCGCCGTGCGCGCGCGGGGCGGGCGTGAGACAGGCGAGCGTCGCCATGCCGTCGAGCCAGACGGTGCACGCGCCACATTCGCCTTCCTCGCAGCCGGGTTTCGAGCCGGTCAGCCCCAGGTCGTCGCGCAGCATGTGGAGCAACGTCTTGCCGTTCGCGCCATGCACGGAGACGTTCTCGCCGTTGACGACGCACTGGATCGGTTCGTCGCCGCCGGTGTGATGGGCGATCATCGGGCCGCGCAGCTTGGGTGGGCGTTTGGCCTTGCCCCATAACTTGACCATAGCGTCGGGTTCGGGCAGGCCCAGGCGGGCATCATCCGCGAGGATGGCTTCCAGTCCGCGTTGGACGAGCGCGCTCACTTCCTCGGTACGGAACCACGCCGAACCGCGTACATCATCGATGGGCCGCGTGGCCTGCGCCGCCAGCCGGGCCGCTTCTGCGATACCTTCGGCGTTGAGCGGCGCGCCTTTTAGCGCGGCTTCGGCCTCCGGCGCGCGGATGATCGTCGGCGCGACGCTGCCCAGGGCAATTCGCGCGCTGTTGACGTTCTGGCCTTCGTCCAGCGTCAACACGATGGCGACGTTCGTCACGGCAATCGCCAGGATGCGGCGCAGCCCCAGTTTGAGATACACGCCACGCTGGTTGGCGTTCAGCGGGGCAAACATCAGGTCGACGATCATTTCGTCCGGCTCCATGACCGTGCGGCGAACGCCGGTGTAATAATCGGCGATGGACACCGTCCGGTCGCCACGTGCACTGCGCAAGAGGAGCCGCGCCCGCAGCGCGCGCAACGCCGTGATCGTGTCGTTGGCAGGAGACGCGGTGACGAGGTTCCCTACAATCGTGCCGCGATTGCGGAGCGCGGGCGCGCCCACCCACCAACAGGCCTGCGCCAGGGGCAGCGCCTGTTCCTGGAGCAGCGGCGACGCGGCGGCTTGTGTATGTGTCACCATCGGCCCGATGTGGATGAGGCCATCGTGTCCCAGGCGGATCTCGTCCAGGCCGGCCACGCGTGTCACATCGATGAGCACGGCTGGTGTGCGCGCCTTGTTTTGCATCTCCACGATCAGGTCGGTGCCGCCCGCCATGATCCGCGCCTTCTCTTTGTGCTCGCGCAGCAATCGGATGGCGTCATCCAGATTTGTTACGGTGCAATAAACGTCCCATAGAGCCATAGGTAACCTCAAATTTCAAATGAAAGAATCAGTGAGTTTCGCTTTGCGATTCGCTCATTCTCCATTCGCTGATTCTTGCCGTTTGATCTCCCGCACAATGTAGAGCGGACGGTCGCGGATTTCGTCGTAGATGCGGCCGATGTATTCGCCCAGGATGCCGATGCCGAACAATTGCACGCCGCCCATGAAAAGCACCAGGCTGGCGGTGAGTCCCTGTCCGGCCAACGGCGCGGAGCCGCCAAGCCGGATGATGAACAGGACGAGGGCCAGCAGAATGCCCAATCCCACTGCGCCTGCGCCGAACCACTGTGCCAGTTTGAGCGGGAAGATCGAGAAGCCGGTGATGGCGTCCAGGGCTAGGCGGAACATTTTCCTGAACGGGTATTTCGTCTCGCCGGCGGTGCGGGCGTGACGCTTGTACGGCACACCGATCTGCCGGAAACCGATCCACGAGACCATGGCGCGTACAAAGCGGTGACGCTCGCGCATCCGTTTGAGGGCTTCGAGTGCGTTGCGATCCAGCAGGCGGAAATCCCCGGCCTCCATCGGGATGACGACGTCCGTGAGCGCCTGGATGATGCGGTAGAACAGCCGCGCGGTGAACAGCTTGAACCACGTCTCGCCCTCGCGTTCGGCGCGCACGGCGTAGACGACCTCGTAGCCTTCGCGCCACTTGGCGATCAGATCGGGGATGACCTCCGGCGGGTCTTGCAAGTCGGAGTCGATGACGACGACCGCGTCGCCGCGCGCGTGATCCATCCCGGCGGTGATGGCGATCTGGTGGCCGAAGTTCCGCGCAAAGTGGAGGATGACGACGTGTTCCGGGTCTTGCGCGTGGAGGGCGTCCATCAGCTCCGGCGACCGGTCGCGGCAGCCGTCGTTGATGAGCACCAGTTCCCAGGGTTCGCCCAGGCTCTCCATCACATCACGGACGCGCTGATAGAATTTCTCGACGAGTTGTTCTTCGTTGTAGACCGGCGCGACAACGGAAAATCGTGGATTCATCTTTTTACCTCTTAAGTCATAATGTATGCAATCTTTTCGACCATGTCCTGGCGTTGCAATTCATAAGCAATAAACGGCATCATGTCCTGCAAATGTGCAAATGGGAACTGGCCGAGATAGAAATGTTCGAGCCAACTACGACGGCTGTCTATACAATCCTCATCGTTAAGTCGCAGAACATCAATGGTATGTTGAACGGCACTTTTGTCCTTTGCGGAAAGTCCTGCGTTGGGTTTGAGCAATAAAGAAGGAAATTCCAAAATAAACCAGTCAGGTGCCAATGTGAACGGATCTAAAATGACATGGATACCTTTACGACTGTTAAATTTCAACGAGGCGTAACGAAAATTACCCCATTCATAAGCCAAGTTGGGTTGTGAAGATTTGGAGAGGAAGTGATCAATCGAATCGCTGCCATTGTCTGATATCCATTGCGCAGAGTAGGCGCATATCCCTTTATAGGCTTTCCGCATATCCGGTAACACTCTGCGCCAGTATTCGTGTCCATTCCATTGTTTGAGGGTAGGTTTGGGTATGTGTTTTAAGAATTCTATCCCTGGAGTTTTGACACATTGGGTGAAGTTTTGCGGCTCAGGTTGCGGTTTTACAGGGATCATAAATTGACTCCATGTTGCTTGGCGAAATATGTCCAACGAGGCCAGAACCGGTCATCCTGGGCGAGATACTTCATAAGTCGCTGCGTGACTTCCTGAACTTGTGCGTGTGTTGCATCATCCTCTTTTTGCAGATTGACAGCATCTTCAATGGCCTGTTCGGCTTCAAGAGAACGGGCATGGCGCATTTCAAAAATATCCGATCGGAGCCAGGAATCCACTGTGCCATAAGTTATAAAAGGCGGCTCTTTGAGCATTACCTTTCCAGTGAAAAGTGTATCCTGAATCAAGTCCAAATGGAAAATTTTGTCTTTGTCGCCGTTGAACCATGGTTCCAGTGAAGCTAAAACTAAAGGCGAATGGGTGGCTATCAGAAATTGCGCCTGCAAATCGCCGCTTAAATCTTCATTCACGCTTAATAGCGCGGGCAAGATTTTCCTTTGCCACTGCGGATGAAGGTGGGCTTCAATTTCGTCTATGATGATCACCATACGTCGCTGTGGCGGTCTTCTAATTTGCTGTGATTGTGTTTTATGCTCTTCCCATGCCCATACAATGAGATAGGCCAGCGCGACGATCCGCCGCACGCCTGCCGATGCATAGACAAGGGGAATTTGCCCGTAAGCATGTTTAATCGTGGGAATCGGACGGCTTTCAATCGGGATTCTAATAGGATCACCCGGTTCCAATACCCCTAGATCCCCTTTATCTAGTCCAGGAGGAGAAAGTCGGCACAATACGTGTTTCAAAGTCTCAAAGGGTGAAGATTGCGGGTTGCTTTGCCAATAAACCCAATCCCTGATCAGTCCATTGCTCAGATAGCGTGTCTTTCCACCTACTGTTTCTTGTAGGCCATCCCACACATTTTCTCTTGTAAAAACCAGTGAAGCCGGGCTGGTGCTTCCGATTTTGGCCGGATCAAAAATTGCGAAAGCTCCATCGGCGCGCGCGTAAAGCAAAAGGCCAGGCGTTGGGGGGCGTGTTTCTGGTAATACCCATTCCTGAGACTCCCATTTGTAATGCGATACAACCCGTTCAGGACGTCCGGACTCTCCTACAATTTCAAAAACAATCTTGGGTTCGTTCTTATCAGCATCATCACGCGGGTAAGCAGGTGTACTTGTCCAATTGCCGCTCAAGGCCCACCATGCACACTCCAGAAGAAAAGTTTTGCCCAGTCCGTTATCGCCTGTTATTAAGTTAACTCGCTCTGCTGGCTCAAATCGTAAAGACTTAGCTGAACCGACTCCTGTTAGTTCCAGATATGTCAAAATACCTCCTTCATCTGGAGGGACATCTTGAGGCTGTGGTATTGCCAAACTCATTTGTATACTATTCCAGGATACTTTCTCGCTCTGAAACACCGCAGCAGTTTCACAATCATCTGGAAGAGAAATATCAAAGAGATTTTGGAGTTCATCTTCGCTAATTTTGAATTTTTCTAGAAATGTATCCAAAACGTTCTGGAGGTGCGTACCAGACGGCCAATCAAAATCGCGATATAACCATACTGCTAAATCAAAAGCAGGAATGCGATTGTTGTTAGAAAGCTTTGACTTTAGTACTTGAACATAATCGTTTTGCCATCCCCAGATAGCCGTGCCTTTTTCATGAATAAAAGCGGCAGCAAAAGTTTGTGTTCTTATAGCTTGAAGCCCTTTCCATGGATAATCAGGTCGCAGCCAGTATTTATTCTTATCCTGACTGCGGAACACTCTGAAAAACCACTCTGAATTCTGATTTGGTCGATAATATGTATTTAGGAATTCCTTTTCTTTATGGTCTATTGGAAACTCTATGGTCCTACCAACTGGCAGGTCGTTAATTTTGCATGTCAGAAAAGATATTCCAAAGAATGGGTGGACAAATTGTATACTTGAAAGAGACTTTTTTAGTTGCGCATCAGTGAAAAACATAGCATATCCTCACAATTTTTGCAGCTGGGTGATCATATATTCGCAAAACTGCCGACTAAGTTCAATACCCGTAGCAGAGCGTCCGGACTGCAAAGCTACTCTTAATGTCGTTCCTGCGCCAGCAAATGGATCCAAAACATATCCTCCTGGTTTGCATCCCACGTCAAGGCACCGTTGAACCAGTTCGTCAGGGAACGGGGCTGTACTAATTCCATTGGTGGGTTCTGGACGCGCTTCAATAGTCCACATATCTTCTTGGTCTTCATCTACAAGGACTTCACGGTTGAAATAATACTTACGGCTTTTTGCAAACATAAATATATGCTCGTAACTACGTTTTGGTCTGTCTTTAACTGATTCCGGGAGTGAGTGCTTTTGATACCAGATTATGTCACTACGTAATGCCCAACCACGACTGATCATTTCAGTGGCAACTCGCCAGGGAATCCCTATCATTGATTTTGGTCTAAGTCCAATACCCATTCCCCCACTTTTGTCTACTGCTCGCAAGCCAAAGCGTCTTTTTCGACTTTTCCGATCCACACCTTGAGATTGGCCCTTTCCAGAGTAATAAGTATCCCCAAGATTGAGGAAAAGTAAACCGTCTTTCTTCAATACCCGTAAAACTTCATCCATAACTAGAATAATGGAATTTACATATTCTTCAATGGTTTCCTCCAAACCGATTTGTCCTTCAACTCCATAATCTCTTAGCCAGAAATAGGGTGGAGAAGTGATAACACAATCATACGATTCACTAGACAATTCCTTTAAGACAGTAATTGCATCACCTGTATAGATTGTCCATTTGATACTGGTCTGGGTGACACCAATAGTTTGGTTAAGCTTGTTGCTAGTATTCTGATTTTTGAAGTCGATCATATACCTGAATCCTGAATTCTGATTTCTGTAGTGTGTTTGCAGTTCGTTGCCGATGTCAGGGATGATTTCGCGTTCCATTCTTATTATACTTCACTGGGCAAATATGCCACTTTACAAAAACACCCAGGCAAACGTAATGCCTGGGTGCCATAACTATCTATCTCTTCAATTAGAATTTGAACAATCCCACCCGCGCATTGAACTCCTCGATCAAGGCGTCCATCTCCGCGATTTGCGTCTGGAAGCTCGTCCAGTAATCATCCTGATACCACTGCGCCTGGATTTCGGGATAAGTTTTGCCCTGCTGCTCAACCCAGGTGTAGTACTTGAGGTTGTGGACGCGCTTGCGGTCGGGATAGGTCAGTTCGGCCATGTTGTCGGTGGACTCGCCGAGCAAATAGCGCTCGAAGTCACCGGCGGCGTCGAGTTCGGTGTAGTCGCCGTGCGCCTCGCGTAGTTCACGGATGCGGCTTTGGTACAATTCCATCGAGTCTGTCCACACGGTGAGGATGACGTCTTTTTCGGTGAGGTCGTACCACTTCGCCATTTTGATGGCCGCCAATACGTTCGCTACGCTGGAAATGCCCATCAAATCCAGTTGTTCCACCACGTCCGCTGGGACGCCACGTTTCTTCAAATACGTGCGTCCTACGGGTTCGTTGAACAGGCGGATCAAGTCTATCGTGGCCTGGTCGTCGATGGCCGTGACAATATCGGTGTTCTTGACGTTGTGGATCCACGGTACGTGCTTGTCGCCGATGCCCTCGATGCGGTGCGCGCCGAAGCCGTTGCGCAGCAGCGTGGGGCATTGCAGCGCCTCACTGGCGACGATCTTACTGGCGGGGAACAGTTGCTTGAGATAGTCGCCGCACGCAATCGTCCCGCCGGAGCCGGTGTTGGAGGTGACGCCGAAATAGCGGTCGCGCGGCCCCAAAGTGTGTTTGAGCACTTCCTCCATCGCGTGCCCGGTGATCTCGTAGTGCCAGAGGTAGTTGCCGAATTCCTCGAACTGGTTGAAGATGAAGATGTCATCGCCGCGCTCGCGGGTCAGTTCGTGGCATTTGTCGAAGATTTCCTTCACGTTGGATTCCGAACCCGGCGTGGCGATGACCTCGCCAGAGACGGTGCGCAGCCACTCGAACCGTTCGCGGCTCATGCCTTCGGGCAGAATGGCGATCGAATCGCACGCCAACAGCGCGGAGTCGTAGGCGCCGCCCCGGCAGTAGTTGCCGGTGGAAGGCCAGACGGCCTTCTGCTTGGTGGGGTCGAACTGGCCCGTGACCAGACGCGGGACGAGGCAGCCAAACGCCGCGCCAACCTTATGCGCGCCCGTGGGAAACCACTTGCCCACCAACGCGATGATGCGCGCTTCCACGCCGGTCAGTTCGGGGGGCAGCTCGATGTAATTTACGCCGCCGAAGCCGCCACCGTGTGCCGTTGGGACGTTCTTCCACGTGATGCGGAACAGGTTGCGCGGCGTGATGTCCCACAGGCCGATGTTGGCAAGCTCGGCTTTGATCGTGTCGGGAATCAGCGCCGGATTCTTCTGTTGCGCGAACGTGGGGATGATGATGTTGCGCTCGCGGGCGCGTTGTACAGCATGTTCACGCCCTATTGGATGAATCGTTAAGTCAATCATAGGTTCTCCTTTTTTGTCTGATAGTCGTCAGTCGGATCATCAGATTGGTTAAATCACCAAGTCTAAAATCACTCAATGCGCTCGGTCGGTTGTCACTGCAATCAGTGCGCCGATGAACGTCCCGGCAGTATTCAACAGCCAGTCGTCGAAGTCGGCGAAGCGGCTTGGCATGGAGAGTTGCATCAACTCGATTGCCGCACTCAATCCAGCGCCGCCGGCGGTGGCTGCCAGCAGTCGCATCCAGCGCTGCTTGTTCGCTAACGCCAACACCGCCGCCGCGCCCAGCGGCACAAAGACGACGATGTTCCCCAGAAAATCGATCAGGAACGGGACCGAAATCCCTCGCGCGGCAGCAGGCGCGGTAGTGGGTGTCAGATCGGCGACGGCTTGCTCTTGCGGGCGTAACGTCATCCACAGCAGCCACGCCCCAACCGCAACAACCACAAGCCACCACAACGCGATACGTGATGCGCGCCCCGTGACCTGCCCTCTCTCCTCATTACGCATTACCGATTACGCTTAACTCTTAACTCGTAACTCTTTACTCTTTACCCATCACCGCCTTCACCGCATCCAGGTTCGGCGCGACGATCGGCGGCTGCGCTACGGTCTTCATCGCGCTGTTGATATCTTTGAGGCCGGAGCCGGTGAGCAGGACGACGATGCGCTCTTCAGGATCCACCAGCCCTTTGTCCACGGCCTTGACCAGCCCGGCGTAGGCCGCCGCCGCTGCCGGTTCGCTAAAGACGCCGGTGTTGCGGGCGATGACGGGGATCGCGTCGAGAATCTCTTGGTCGGAGACGCGCAAGTACGCCCCGCCCGTCTCGCGGACGGCAGCGAGCGCCTTGTTGCGGTCGCGCGGCAATCCGGCGCTGATGCTGTCCGCGATTGTGTCGGCGGGCTGCGGTGTCATCTCCCAGCCTTGCAGACCGCGCTCCCAGGCATCCACCAGCGCGGAGGAACCCGCCGCCTGCACGCCCATGATCTTGGGCATCGCGTCGATCCATCCCAGTGCCAGCAGATCCTTGAGACCTTTGTGGATGCCACCGATAATACAACCGTCGCCCACGGGAACGAAGATGCGGTCGGGTGCGCGCCACGCCAATTGTTCGCAGATTTCGTAGGCGGCAGTTTTCTTCCCTTCGGACATATAAGGGTTGTAGGCGGTGTTGCGGTTGTACCAGCCGAATTCTTCGGCGACTTTGAGCGTCAGCTCGAAGGCGTCGTCATACGTCCCATCGACCAGCAGCACGCGCGCGCCGTAGATGAGGTGCTGCGCGATCTTCGCGGGCGGCGCGGTCTTGGGCACGAAGATGACGGCTTTTAACCCCACACTCGCCGCCAGTCCCGCGAGGGCCGCCGCTGCGTTGCCGGTGCTCGCCGTGGTGACGATCTGCGCGCCGGCTTCCCGCGCTTTGACGACGGCCATCGCCGAGGCACGGTCCTTGAACGAGGCCGTCGGATTCACGCCGTCGTCCTTCACCCAGACGTGGCGGAGTCCCAGCAGTTCAGCCAGGTGTGGCGCAGCGTAGAGCGGCGTCCAGCCCACGCGCAACGGCGGGACAGGTGCATCCGGTGCGACAGGCAGCAGTGGCTTGTAGCGCCAGACACCCGCGTCGGTCGGTGTTTGCGCCAGGGCTGCGGGAGAGAATCCCGCGCGGATGGCGTCGTAGTCGTACATCACATCGAGGATGCCGTCGTCGCCGTGCTTGGGGCAGACGTAAGACACATCATCCACGGCATATTCCGCGCTGCAGATCGTGCATTTGAGTCCAAGTATATGATCCATCGTTTGCTTTCCTTAGTATACCTTTCGTATCCCGACCTAATCAAAAAATCGGGTGAATCCAGTATAAACCGGTTTCACCCAATCTTCAAATCGTAACGTCAGGCTGGATCGGGTATGATTCTGGTCCCTGTCTCCCCGCGCAGCGCCGGGATGATGTGCGCCGGATCGGTGACGAGCGCCTCTTTACCGCCCGCGTCGAGATACCAGAGGATCGCTTCAATCTTCGGCAACATGCTGCCCTTGGCGAATTGGCCTTCGGCGATGTACTGGCGGGCTTCGGAAGCCGTCATCACGTCGATGCCCCGCTGGTCGGGTTTGTTGAAGTTGATGAAGACCTTTTCGACGGCGGTGGAGATGAGGAACAAATCGGCGTTGATCTTCTGCGCCAGCAGCGACGAAGCGTAGTCCTTGTCGATGACGGCAGCCGTGCCGAAATAGTTACCATGCTCGTCCTCGATGACGGGGATGCCGCCGCCGCCCACGGTGATCGCGCAGATGCCCTGGTTGAGCAGCGCCTGCACCACATCGATTTCGATGATCTCTTTGGGCAGCGGTGAGGCGACGACGCGCCGCCAGCCGCGCCCGGCGTCTTCGACCACCGACCAGTTTTCCTCGGCCACGCGCCGCTGCGCTTCGGCCTCTTCCATAAAGCCGCCGATCGGCTTGGTGGGGTGCTGGAACGAGGGATCGTCTTTATCCACCAACACCTGGGTAATCACCGTGGCAACGCTCTTCTTGATCTTGCGATGATAGAACTCGTTGTTGAGGTTTTGCTGCAACGCATAGCCAATCGCGCCCTGCGAGTCCGCGCCGCAGACATCCAGCGGGATTTCGTGCATCCCGGCAACCTTCGCGGCAATCTCCGAACGGCGCAGGATGAAGCCTACTTGCGGCCCGTTCCCGTGCCCGACCGCTACATCCCACCCCATCTCGATCATATCGGCGATGTGGTGCGCCGTCTCCTTCGCCGCCTGATATTGATCTTCCACCGTTTGGTGGTTCTTATCCTTGATCAGGGAATTGCCCCCGATCGCAATCACGGCCCATTTATGCTCGTTCATAGGAAGACTCCTTAGTTGAAAGTTGAAGGTTGAAGGTTGAAAGTTAGGTTGCTGCCTGGACAACCTTTAACTTTCAACCTTCAACTTGTAACCGAGTTACCACATCGTCAACGCCATCACGCCGTTCTGCGCGTGGAGGCGGTTTTCGGCCTGGTCGAAGACGACGGATTGCGGGCCATCCATCACTTCGCTGGTCACTTCGATGTCGCGGTCGGCGGGGAGCGGGTGCATGTAGATCGCGTCCGGCTTGGCGACGGCCATCTTGGCGGCGTCGGTGATCCAGTCTTTGTACTGATCCTGGATGCGCTTGCCCTCGGCGGGATCGTCGGTTGTCATCAGTGGCCCCCACGATTTGGCGTAGACCACATCCGCGTCCTCGAAGCCCTGCTTCATATCGTTAACGATGTCGAAGGCAGTGCCGTACTTGCGCGCTTGTGCCTGCGCTTGTTCCACGATGTCGGGCATCAGCTTGAACTCCGGCGGGTAGGAGAGCGTCACGTCCATGCCAAAGCGCGGCATTTGCAGGATGAGCGACTGCGGCACGGACATCGGCTTGAGGTACGAAGAGGCGTAGGCCCACGAAACGACGATGCGCTTCTTGCGCAGGTCGCGGCCTTTCTTCTCCATAATCGTCATCAGGTCGGCGAGGCACTGGAAGGGGTGGTAAATCTCGCACTGCATGTTGAGCACCGGCGAGCGAGACGCCTTGGCCACGCCGTTGATGTAGGCGTTGCCCAGGCCCCAGTCGCAGTGGCGGATGGCGATCCCATCGAAGTAGCGCCCCAGGATTTCGCCGATTTCGGTGGGTGTGTCGCCGTGCGCGATTTGCGTCGTTTTGCTCTCGATGAAGGCCGCGTGCCCACCGAGTTGGGCCATCCCGGCTTCAAAGGAGCAGCGGGTGCGCGTGCTGCTGAAGAAAAAGAGCATCCCCAGAACTTTGTCGCGCAGCAGCGGATAAGGTTCGCCCAGGGCGCGTTTGCGCTTCAAATCCCAGGCGACCTCCAATACGGTTTCGACTTCCTCTTTAGTGAAGTCCAAATCTCCAATCAAATCTCGACCACGTAAATTGGTAATCATCTCCAACTCCTTGAAAATAGGGATTGGGGATTGGTAACTAGGGATTAGGATTCCCAATCCCTAATCCCTGATTACAAATCCCTGTTTTTTATTCCATCGCTCCCAACACCAACGCGAGCAACGCCATCCGCATCACGACGCCGTTGAACGCCTCCTGCCAGTAGCGGGACCAGCGGGTGATGTCCACGTCGGGTGGGATTTCGTCCATGCGCGGCAGCGAGTGCAGCAAAATCGCGTCGGATTTGGCCTTCTTCATCAGCAGCTCGCGGGTGATCTTGTAGTTGTCGGGGGTGAAGCCTTCGTCGCCCTTGCGCTCGTCGCGGGCCTTGGTGTAGTCCGGCTGCATCACCGGCTCGACGAGGATCACGTCGGCGTCGGCAATCGCCTGCTCGACGTGTTCGGCCTCTGCAAAGTCCAGCCCGTACTGGCGGAAATCCTCTTTGTAGCTCTCCGGCATCTGCATGTCGGGCGAGTTGTCGAAGAGGGCGTTGGCGGGCGGGGCCACAAACGTGACCGGGCAATCGAACTGCGACAGCGCGTAGCCGAGCGAGTGCATGGTGCGCATCCGCATATCACCGACCGCCAGCCAGCGCAGGCCGTCGATGGTACCTTTTTCTTGCAACACCGTGTAGAGATCGGTAAGGATTTGCGTGGGGTGCTCGCCCCAGCCGTCGCCGCCGTTGATGATCGGCACGCTGGCCCATTTGGCGGCCTCGTGCGGTGCGCCCTTCTGGAAGTGGCGCATCACGATCACGTCGCCGTAGAATTCCAACATCTTCACCGTATCCTTGATGGACTCCTGATACCAGTCGCCTGCGCGCGTCATCTTGGCGTCGGAGAAGCCGGTCACGCGCCCGCCCAGGCGGAGCATCGCGGCCTCGTGCGCCAGGCGCGTCCGCGTCGAGGGCTGGTAGAACGCCGTCACCAGCGTCTTCTCGGCGAGCAATTCAACGTTGCGGCGCTCGCGCGCAATCGGCTCCAGTTCTGCGGCGATATCGAAGACGTGGAAGAATTCGTTCCGTTCAAACTCTTTCAAAGACAAAATGTCACGACCCATAAAACTACGCATTGTTCAAAACCTCCTATTTGGGAATTAGAAATTAGAAATTAGAGACGAGAAATTGTGAGCTCACTCTCCAATCGCAAAACACCTCTGCCGTTTGCTATTTGCTAACCACTTTCCGTATGACGTGAAACTTGTAATGGCCGGGGACGAAGTAACTGATCGAGTAGTCCACGACTTTCTCATCATATGTATAAAGTTGGGCGGTGAGTTTAAGCAGCGCCGCGCCACGCTTGACGTTGAGCCGAGCGGCGTGGTGCCCCTCGGCTGCTTCCGCAATGATTTCGGTGCGCGAAGTGGATAGCATCAGATCACCGCGGTTGAGCAGCAATTCGAGCACCGAACCGTTGAACGTGCTTTCCAGATCTTTCTGCCGCAGATAGGTCAGCGGAACGACATCGCGCAGGTCGGCCACGGGTTCGTTCTCCACGGTGATCACGCGATCCACGACCAGCACTTCTACTGCTTGCGTTTCGGAAAGCCCCAACCCGGCCAATTCGACCGGTGTGGCCCACCGTTCGACGCTTTCCAGGTGGGTGACTTCGGTGGTCAATCCCAGACGTTGCGCCATGTGATCCAGGCTCTCCAGCACTTCGAGGCCGGCTGCAAGAGTGGGGATGCGCGAAGCAACGAAGGTGCCGATCCCCTGCCGCCGCACGAGGATACCGCGCTCGACGAACGTGCGCAGCGCCTCGCGTAACGTCGCGCGCGAAACGCCGAGGCGCTTTGCCAGCGTCGGTTCAGCCGGCAATTGCTCGCCGGGCTGCCTCTGCTCGATCATTGCGGCGACGGCCTCTTCGACTTGCACGTAAGGGAGCCGGATATTCAAAGCCGTGGGTTCGGGTACTGTCATAGTCAACCTCGACCCTTATTATATGTCAGTTGTCTGACAATTATCCAGGATGAATTTCATATCCGGGGGTGACTATTGTCATATGGGCGCGAGAAGCGTTTGCATCTCTTCGCCTTCGTGGTACAACAACGCCATATGTTAAGCACAACTGAAAGGATATACGCGTGAAAGAACCCGTCATTGCGCCAGAATTAGGTTTATCCGTCGTCCTGCCGGTTTACAACGAGTCCGGCAATCTCGAAACGTTCATTCCGGAACTCTCCGGCGTGCTGCGCGACCTGGGGCGCTCCTACGAAATTATCGCCGTGGACGACGGCAGCACCGACCTGAGTGTAGCGACACTGCGCCGTCTCAAGGAACAGGAGCCGCATCTGCGCATCATTTGCTTCAGGCGTAACTTCGGGCAGACCGCCGCCTTCACCGCCGGATTCGATCTCGCGCGCGGCGAGGTTGTCATCACGATGGACGCTGACGGGCAGAACGATCCCGCCGACATTCCCCGGTTGCTCGAAATTATGGAAGAGGGTGAATACGACATCGTTAGTGGGTGGCGGCAAGAGCGCAAGGAGCCGTTCCTCTCGCGCCGCCTGCCTTCGATGATCGCCAATCGCATCATTGCTCAATCGACCGGCGTGGTGCTGCACGACTACGGCTGCTCGCTCAAAATCTACCACTGGGAAGTCGCCAAGAACGTCAAGCTCTACGGCGAACTGCATCGCTTCATCCCCGCGCTGGCCTCGGAGATGGGCGTGCGCGTCGCTGAAGCGCCGGTGAACGACCGTCCGCGCCGTTACGGCAAATCCAAGTACAATCTCAGCAAAACCGTGCGCGTGATTCTCGACCTACTCACCATCACCTTTCTACTGAATTATGTAGCCCGCCCGATGCAGTTCTTTGGACTGGCGGGGCTGACCAGCGGCAGCGTGGGCGTCCTACTCGGTCTTTATCTGACGCTCTTGAAGTTGCTCACCGGTGCAGATATTGGCAACCGGCCATTGTTGCTGTTGGCCATTCTCTTGATCATCCTGGGTGTGCAGTTTGTGATGATGGGCTTGCTCGGTGAACTGCTGTCGCGCACCTACTTCGAAGTCCAGGGCAAGACGATCTACATGATCCGCGCCGAGGAGTAGTGCTTTTGCAGAAAGGCGATGATGCCTTTGCCAATCGCCGGACTGTGATATGGAAAACTCCGTTGAAAAACTCGGCTAATCCCGTATCTACTTCAAACGCTTGCACCGGATCACAATCCGGCGCTCTCTCGGACGCGGATTGTGATCCGCGAAAAGTACAGTTTGATACGCGGCAAAAAGTGATTTCGACTCCATTGTGCCTTATCGCGATCTTCACCCTGGCGCTACTGGTGCGCCTTGCGCCGCTCAACCGCTACGTGACGCCCGACGAGCCAATCTGGGTGCATCGTAGCGTGGCCTTTGCGGATGCAGTCGCCGCGCGCGATTGGGCCGCTATCCCCCAAACCGGCCATCCCGGCCTGACGACGATGGCGGTTGGTGCGCTCGGCATCAGGCTGACCACGTGGCTACGTCCGGTGGAAACGGCCACGCACCTCGCCTGGATTCGCAACATCGCCTGGCTTGCGCCGGAAAACGACGCGGCCTTCGCGCATCTGGCGTTCTTCCTGCCGGCTGCGAGGCTGTTGGTGACGTTGATCACTTCCACCGGTGTGGCACTCGTCTATGGGATTGGGCGCAGGCGCATCGACGAGCGAACCGCGCGCTGGCTGGCATGCTTCCTCGCGCTCGACCCGTTTTTGGGCGGCCTTTCTGGACTGCTCCACACCGACGCGCTGCAAGCGACGTTCATCATGCTGGCCGTGGTGCTTGTCCTTCCCTATAACAGGATTTCCGCAAGAAGCCACATATTACCGCAGAGCACGCGGAGATCACGGAGATCATCTAATTTCTCAGCGTCCTCAGCGCCCTCTGCGGTTAAAAAGTATCCTATACCGTGGTGGAGCCTGGCCTTATCGGCGCTGTGCCTGGCGCTCGCCGGGATGACGAAGACGCTGGGCCTGCTCGTCGCGCCGGGCGTAGCCCTGGCGTTGCTGCTCTTGCCGCGCGAACCGTGGACGCAGCGTGTGGCGCGCGTCGCTGTGCTAACCGTCCTGACGACAGCTTTGTATCTGTTGCTCTACCCGCCCTTCTGGGCCGATCCGCGCGCGGCCGTGCGCGCTTTGATCGACGCAGCGAGCTACCACGAAGGCATCGGCCTGCGCGACGTCTTCTTCGCCGGGCAATTCACCGCCGATCCCGGCCCGCTGTTTTACCCTGCCGTTCTGCTCTTCCGCCTCACGCCGCCGGTATTGATCGGGCTGGCGTTGGCGGCGTTCGACGCGATCAGAAAGAGGCGCGGTGATTTGGAAATCGCCGCTACCTCGCGGTGGTTTTTGCTGCCGGTGGCTGTCTATCTCACGGCGATTACCCTCGCCACCAAAAAATTCGACCGCTACGCGCTCACGGTGATGGTATTGTTGTCCGGTGTCGCGGCGCTGGCATGGGCGCGTCGTGCTGCACGCTGGAAATGGCTGCTGCTGGCGGCGCTTCTGCTGCCGTGGGCGCTGGTCGCGCCGTTGCCGCTCTACTACGTCGATCCGCTCGTGGGTGGGCCGTGGTTGGCGCGGCAGATCGTCCCGCTGGGGTGGGGCGAGCACGACGGAATCGCCGCGACGCTGCTCGCCCGCCACCTGCCCGATCCCACAACGAAGACGTTGCTCACGGGCAATGTGCCCGGCGCGGCATCCTTCTTCCCCGGCGTGACGCGGCGCGTCCAAACCTCTACGAAGGCGGCATTGCTTCCATGTGGTGATGCGCTCATTGTAACGGACAATAGCGATGCGCAACCCGGCTACACGATCGCCGGGACGCTGCGCCTGGCGGGCCTCTCCCTGGCAACGTTGCACACGCAGAGGCCTGTTTTACCGGCGAACTTGCCGCTCGTGTTGCCCGGTCCGTTGCCCGGCGCACCTGCTGAAGCTGTGGCGCCTTCTGCCGATGCGGTAACGCTGCGCGCGTGGCTGGTCGAGCGCCTGCCACCTGACGATGCCTTCCTTTGGGTCCACGCGCCCGCTTGCTATCCATTGACCGGAGCGCAACTTGTGACGCTCCTGGGAGATTCCGTACTGTGCCAATCGGCGGGCGAGATTGCCGGTTTGACGGCGGTGTCCTGCCATTTGCGCGCTCCTTTTGCGGCAGGCGTCCCGGATACCGGTGTTTCCTATGTGGCGCGCTTCGGCGGGACGCTGGACTTGGTCGCGGCGGCGTGGGCGCCTATGGCGCAGGCCACGGATGCGCTGGCTGTGCGGTTCCGCTGGCAGCCGCAAGCCCCGCTCACCGCCTATAACATTGACTTGATGCTGCGCCATTCTGAAAGTGACATCGTGTATGCGGCAGGCGGCGACATTCTGGTAGACGACCGCGCGTGGCGTACGACGGCATGGGAACCCGGCGCGTTCATCGAAGGGACGGCCTACATCCCCATCGACTTCACGCTGCCGCCGGGCGTCTACACGCTGGCGATGAGCCTCTCCGGACCCGGGGGACGGGTGGGATTGAACTTACCCGATGGGACGTTCGGCGGAACGCGGGTGGAGCTAGGCCGGGTTGAGGTGGTCGCGCCGCCTTATCCGGCGACGGACTTGCCGGGCATTGTGGCGCTCGGCGCGCCGGTAGATGATTTCTACGGGTTGCGACTGCTCGGCACGGGGACACTTCCGGCGGAAGTATGGTCCGGGGGACGATTGCCCTTCCGCCTGGCGTGGGAACGGTTGTCCGGCGACCCACCGGACACGTTGCAGTGGTCGCTGGCATGCGCTGGCATCAGCATTGACGACACCTTGCCGTTAGCCCCTTCCGCTCCGGCGACGTGGCGCGAAGGTCATCGCTACATTACGCAGTACGCGCCGCGCCTCGATCCCTTGTTGCCTGAAGGGCCTTGCGCGCTGGCAGTGAATCTGGAATCGGAGAAAGAGGTCATCCTCAAAGAGGTCGTCCTCGGCGAGGTGACGATCCGCCAGCGGGAACGGCGTTTTGCCCTGCCGCAACAGCCACAGACAGCCCTGGACGTGACTGTGGGCGATTTTGCGCGTCTGGTTGGGGTTGAAGTCAGCCCGGGCACACTTACGCCGGGTGAGACTTTTGAGGTGACGTTGTACACGCAAGCCACGGGGAGTACCGGTCGAGATTACACCGTGTTCATCCACGTCACCGGGCCGGATGGGCGAAACTGGGCGCAGTCCGACAGTTGGCCGGAGCGGGGCGGTGCGCCAACGACGTCGTGGGTGGCGGGGCAGGTCATCGTCGATACGCACACGCTGGCGCTACCCGCCGACGCGCCTACCGGAACGTACACCGTGTTCGTGGGGCTGTACGATGCAGAGCGCGGGCCGCGCGTTCCCCTCTATGACGCAACCGGCGCGCCAATCCCCGATGGGCGCGCGCCGGTTCAGATGCTTGTTGTTAGCCATTAGCTTTCAGCCGTTAGCTTTCAGCTTCTGGTATAACGGACCACGCCAAAACGTGAAGGCTTCTAGCGCAGTTTGGCTGACTACTGATAGCTGACTGCAAATTATTGCTGCGCCATACGCCGGGCCTGGGCATAGCTGGCAGCGGCTCTTTCTGCGTCGCCCTGCTGCTCGTAGAGCTTCCCCAGCGTCTGGAGCAAGTTTGCGGCTTTCCGCGGATTGGCGCGATAGCACATCTCCACGGCCTTGAGGGAGGCTTCGATAGCCTCATTCAGCCGGCCGCTTTCGCGGTACACGGTGCTCATCTCCCGCAGTGCATCGACCGCCATAATCTCATCTCCCATCGTGCTGGCCATGTCGAAGCTCTGCTGCCAATGATCGAGGGCGCTGTCGAGATGGTTGATGTGTTTGAGGATCAGCGCCTGCTCGTAGAGCGCCGCCGCAGCGCCGGCAAGGTTGCCGAGCTTGTGCTGCAATTGCTCTGTTGCCTGGCTGCACGCGAGCGCGCGCTGGTAATCGCCCATCTGGCGGTGTATGGTGGCGAGTTGGTGCAGACACGCGCTTTGCCCGTTTTCGTCCCCGATTTCACGCATAATCTGGAGCGCAGCCTCATACGTCTCAATGGCTTGGCGGTGGTTGCTCAATTGTTGGTGAGCGCGGGCGATACGCCGCAGGATGTGGGCCATTTGCTCTCTGGCCCCCTGTGCGGCGAACATCTGGTAGACTTCCTCGTACACCTTCAACGCTTCGTTGAGATGCCCACGATCCAGGTATAACGTGGCCAAATCGTCCATACTAGGGCCGCGCTCCGGACCGGCGTTCACGGCGATGCTGCGCTGTAAAAGTGCCTCAGATAGATCGTGTTGCCCCCAACGGTTGAGCACCGGTACGATGGTGCGGATGATGTGGGCGGCAGCCTGGACATCGCCGGCCTTGAACAGGTGATGTTGCCAGGCCAGGGCTTCATCCATAGTGCGCCGGGCTTGCTCGGGGTCTTGCGTCTGGCGCACCCACATGCCGAGGATGCCGTTGCTATCGCGGGCCAGCCACGCGACGCGCTCCGGAGACCAGGCATCCGCATTGCGCGCAACGACGCGACGGCGCGCTTCATCCATAAAGGGCGTCCCGTAATAGGTAGCCAGGCGTGCGTGCAAGGCTATGCGGTCTTCGTCTGCCTGCACGCGATCCAGAATGTGGCGGCGCACAATGGGGTGGAAAGTATACATCCGTCTACCCTGTTCGATATGATGTACCTGCAGGAGGGCCAGCTTTTCCCAACGTTCGAGCAAGGGAGCGGCGTATTTCTCCGTGATGCGCGTCAACCTGGTGAGCAACGCAGCGCCAAAAGCACCCTCGAACACCATGAGGGCTGTCAAGGCATCGTCCTCACCGGGGTCGAGAGCGCGTACGATATCACCCAGGAAGTAGTGCTGCCATGCTTCGGTGGCCTGCGGCTGCACGGGTGGATGATCGAACAGTGTTTGCAACTCGTGGCCGGCGGCAAGCCAACCTTCGAGGAGATGCAACGTTTGGGGATGCCCACCTAAAAGCCGGTAGATGTGCATCTTGGCCGCTAACGTCGCCTGGCCGAGGTGCGGCAGCGTGTCCATCAGCAGAACAGCATACCGTTGGGTCAGTGGATCGAGTTGAATCTCGCGCTTGTAGTCGCCGGGCAGTGCCGTAACGTCGGCCCACCGTTGCGGCGCGGTGAACAGGTACGTGATGGACCCACGGGTGAACAAAAGCCCACGCATCACCGCCGCCAGCGTTTTGTCGGCGATGACGCCGGGCGTTGCGGTAGGATCTGTGGAAGGGGTGGAGAACCAGGCATCCAGGCCGTCGAAGACGAGGATGTGCGGATAGGCGCTCAACGACTGAGCCGCCAGGTGCGCGCGTTCGGCGGGATCGCGTCGTTTGTCGAGCAGCAGCGCCGCCGCCTCTGAGTGCTGCCGGCTGCGCCAGAAGTCGGCGATTATCCCCAATGCGGACACCGGCTCGAGCAATTCGCGGCAGTTGATGACGCATACGTCCTCGGCGCCGATGCCGGAATACACGATGCTCTGGGCGACCAAGGTGGTTTTCCCACTGCCGGAACTTCCCCAGACGTACAAGGCGCGTCCGGTACCCCTGGCGCTTTCCTGGTACACGTTGCGCAACGTGTGGAGGGTCTGTTGGCGATCTACAAAACGGTACGGAAGCGTCAAACCGGCGACGTTGCGCACGATCGCTGGCGTTAGCGTCGCACCGGTCGCCTCGGCTGCCTCTTCCGCCATATCGTGATCCACCAACTGCATGGTGTGCGCCCGCAGATACAGCGCCGGGACGCCCCAATCGAAACGGCGGCGTTCGACGGGCCGGTCAGCGTCAAGCTGGCTGAGTGCCAACCGCGCCTGGTAGAGGCTTTCGATGGGCCGTCGGCCGGCAGCCAGATGGCCGTAGAAGGTGTGCGCCAGTTCGATGGCCGAATCGTCTGTCAGGCTGGTGGGCACGGTGAGGACAGCCGGCGCGCCGAATTGCAGCAGCCCGGTGGCGACGTTGTCGAAGGCGTCCAATACACCGATTTGCGCGCTCTGGCACGCCGAAATCACCCATAGGCGCGGGGCGCTACCGTCCAGGATGGACCTGAGGTGCAGCGCCTCGAGCAGGTCTGTCTCGCCGTTTGGTTTTTCGAAGCAGAGGAACCCCCGCTGTTGTTTGTGGCTGTACGTGCCGTGGCCGATGTAGTGGATCACGTGCCAGTGACCGGCCCCTTGATGTTGACGGCCACAGGCGCTTTGCAGCGCGAGCAGCGTCGCTTCGTCGAGTACATCCATCACCAGATTCCCCGCGCGTATATGGTCTTCGAGTGCATCCTGCATCACGGTCAACTCGCGTTCTACGTCCAGTGCCTTTTGGTCGTCGGGAGCAGCGATGACAAACAACACGCGCAACGGCAGCCGTGTTGCGCGTGGGGAGAGTTCGAGCAGGTCTGCGGGTAGGCGGCTGAGGCGCAGCGCTATGGAATAGCGACTCTCGCCATCCAGGCAGACGAATTTGTCGCCATCGTGGAGGTATTCCCACGGCAAGCGCCATAGCGATGCCACGTCGGGATGGAGCGATAGGACGAGGTGAGCTTGCCGGTAATCGGGATTGTTCTTCAAAAAGCTGCGCAGTTGTTTGCCCTTGCCGAAGAGGTAGGTGTACAGACGTTGTCCGTACTGGGCAGCGTGTTCCTCGCCGGCTTTGCCACCGGTCGCGCGTCGTTCATCGGGGGGCAGTACCCCGCGCTCCAACAACCACAGCGGCCCCAGGTGTGTGGTCCCGGTGGGGTCGTGCTGAAATTCGTTGGTACAGATCTCCCGTCCATTGTCCTGTTTGGTAATGGCGAAGAACTTGTTCCCCAACTTGCGAATTTCAACGCCCAACTGTGGCTGTGCGAAGGACATTCAGTCCGCCTCCTTCGAAAATAAACTGGTTTAAGCCGCCACCGTACTGAAGGTAATCTGTACAGTAGCGCCGGTAAGCTTCTCCAATTGGCGAGTCAGATAACTGACTTTGGCTTCTTTGTTGCGTTGATCAAA